>OAUO01000931.1_pt1 | contig 10036 bp, 9 predicted proteins | sample 1495191 | NCBI WGS metagenome assembly OAUO01 (sample SAMEA2580046, study PRJEB22360) | human gut metagenome | biome: human gut; feature: human-associated habitat; material: faeces | place: Denmark | collected 2008/2010 | reverse complement strand
GAAACCGTCACGGGTCCGACCGGCGGTTCCGCCTTCGCCAAGAAGCCACAGAACCCGGCCCTGCCCGCTGGCCTTGAGCAGATGATGGGCAACGTCGACGGTGGCACTGAACTGCCGCCGAACCTCGGCGGAGGCCTTGGCGGACTGTTCGGTCGCTGATCTCACAACTTGGCTCCCCTCGCAGAGGGGAGCCAAATTATATCTCGGTTCAATTTATATTTCGAAAGGAACTTCCATGACGACAATCCTCAGCGCGGTGGCAATCATCGCACTGTTATGGACGACCTTAAGCGCGCTGCCCGCCGGTCTCGAGGCCCGTATGCCGCTTCCGTACATGATTGCCCTGACGCCGCTGTTGTGTGTTCCTTTGATGATTCTGGCCGCGGTCGCCGCATGGCAACATGAATGGACTGCGATGTCGTTGCTTATTGTGGTCGCGCTGATTGCCAGCTCACAGCGCATCAACTACTGGGGTACGTCAATCGACCCGGCCGGGAAACGCAAAGAATCCCACCGTGAAACAGCCCGTGAAACAACTTCGCCGACGCTGTCAAAAAGCCATAACAGCAATACATCGGGTACCTCAAACACTTCGAAGGAGGGGCCCGAAACCATCTCCGATGGACACCGTGAAACAACGCGTGAAACACTCTCGCCCCAGTTCTCGGTTATGACGATGAATTGTCGATACGGACGCGCCGACGCCGCTGAAATCATTCGCAATATTCGCGAACGCAATATCAGCGTATTGGCCTTGCAGGAAGTCACCGACGACCTCATCACACGTCTTACCGAAGCCGACATCAACGAACTTCTCCCCTACCATCAGTTCGGAGACGCCAAAGAGACCGATAATGGCGGATTCAACGTGATCTATTCCCGCTACGAGCCGAGCGCAGCGGTGCCCAACGTGGTCTCCATCCCTGCCGCCGACGTTCCCGCCATCACCCTCAAAACCTCCGGTAATCGCACGGTGACACTTTGTTCGGCTCACCCGAAATCGCCGATGCGCGGCTGCGCGGATTGGTCGGCCGGCATTTTGGGTCTGCGAGAACTCGCCCGTGCAAAATCCGTCAGCAATCGCAATATCGTCGTCGTTATGGGCGATCTCAACTCGAGCACCGACCATCCGAGCTTCCGCGCGTTGCTCAAGTCCGGATTCAAGGACGCAAGTCTGATTCAAGCCGCCGGCCCGAATCTCACCTTCCCGAGCTGGCTCAAGTGGCCGCGCATCGAGCTGGATCACGTGCTGTTCACTCCCGGGCTCAAACCGTCCGGCGTGAAGTCGTTTGAGGTCGAGGGCACTGATCATCTGGCCCTGACCGCAACGCTTGCACTGCGATAGCCGGCATTTTCGCGATACATTCCCCGGAATGTTGCGCAACGGGGAACGCGCACCACACCGCAACCACAGTGCGCCACGCCCAGTCCGGCCCTGTGCGCTATAATAGGTCAGTTATTCGCGCGCGCGTGGCGCCCTCTACACCCCGAGCCGCGAGGACACGTGGATTCCGGACGGCCATGCCCCACATGGCAAACCGAGAACCCGCACACCTAGCATTACAAGGAGAGCCATTTTGGCAACCAAGATTCGTCTGAAGCGACAGGGCAAGAAGTTCTACGCCTTCTACCGCGTGGTGGTCGTCGATTCTCGCAAGAAGCGTGACGGCAAGGTCATCGAGGAGATCGGTACCTACAACCCCAACACCCAGCCCTCGACCATCCAGATCAAGTCTGACCGCGCTCAGTACTGGCTTGGCGTCGGCGCTCAGCCGTCCGAGCCCGTATTCAAGCTGCTCAACATCACTGGTGACTGGCAGAAGTTCAAGGGCCTTGACGGTGCTGAAGGCACCCTGAAGACCGTTGAAGCCGGCCCGGATGCCGAGGCCCGCATTGCGGCCGTCGAGAACCAGGCTCAGAAGCTGAAGGCCGCCAAGTCCGAGGCTGACGCCAAGGCTAAGGCTGAGGCCGAAGCTGCTGCCGCCGCCGAGGAGACCCCGGCTGAGGAAGCTCCGGCTGAGGCTGCTGAAGAAGCTCCGGCCGAGGCCTGAGCTGAAACGAAAGGCTAGCAATCATGCTTGCACAGGCTGTGGAACACCTCATCAAGAACATCGTTGATTTTCCCGACGATGTGTCCGTCAAGTCCCATGAGAATGCGCGCGGCGAACTGCTTCGCGTGCGCGTGAACCCGGAGGACATCGGCCGCGTGATCGGCCGCAGCGGCCGCACCGCCAATGCGATTCGCACCGTGGTGCAGGCATTGTCCGACCACAAGGTTCGCGTCGACATCATGGACGTCCGTCGATAACCGATAAGGATTGATTCACAGCATGGCAGAGCAAGACATGCACGACGACCCTCAGCAGCTCGAGTTGCTGAGGGTCGCTCGTATTGGCCGCGCACAGGGCCTGAAGGGCGAAGTCACCGTGCGCCTGTACACCGATGATCCCGAGTGGCGCTTCGAGCCGGACTCCGTGCTCTACAGCCAGGATGGCGAGACCGAGTACATCGTCGAGGGTTCGCGCACGTTCAAGGATCGTTGGATTCTCAAGCTTGAGGGCGTCGACGACCGCAATGCCGCCGAGGCCCTAAACGGTGTCGAACTCTACGGCGAGGTCGACGATGCGGAGGACATGCTCGAGGCCGACGAATGGTATCCCAAGGATCTTATTGGCCTTGAGGCCCGTCTAGTCGAGGGCAACGGTCTGGGACTGCCCGCCGGCCAAGTGGTCGGCAAAGTGGTGGATGTGATCGACTCCCCCGCCCAATCCCTGCTCAAGATTCGTTTGACCGAGCCGGTGGTAACCGGCCAGAATTCCAAGGGCGAGGATGTGGTCGAAAAGACCGCGTTGGTCCCGTTCGTGGAGGCCTTGGTCCCCGACATCGATCTGGAGGAGCAATACCTCACGCTCGATCCGCCCGGCGGTCTGATTCCCGGGCTGTAAACAGTCTTTCAAACCAATACCGAGTTCCACACTCAATTTATTCCATTGCAAAGGGCGGTCTTTCTGAGACTAATCTCAGAAAGACCGCCCTTTGATTGCTCCTTAACGTTTATACCGCGTAATATGGCTGAGCCTCACAGATAACCAAATGGGATGCCGAAGCGATCAAGACCCGTACCGATCAGCTGATATCCGTTGCGCTAAAACTACTGCGACTGCAATAAACTATAAAAAATGTGTAACGCTTACACGTTTATGATATGATAAATGTGTAAGCGTCGCACATTTATCATAGGATATCCGTCATGAAGCTCCAGCGAAAAGCACTGAAAACGCTCAAGCAGTGGAAGACCACACCTGACCATAAGCCTCTCCTGATCCGTGGCGCACGGCAGACAGGCAAGACATGGCTTGTCAACGAGTTCGCGAATGGACAATACGACAACATCGTCTCGGTTGATTTCATGCAGCGGCCATCCCTATCCGGGATATTCGAGCAGGATCTTGACCCGCAACGAATAATCCGTCAGCTCGAACTCGCCGCCAACCAACGGATACTCCCCGGCAGAACACTGCTCTTCTTTGACGAGATACAGGAAAGTCCGCTCGCGTTGACCTCTCTCAAATACTTCACCGAGCAGGCACCCGACTATGACATCATCGCCACCGGCTCCTACATGGGAATATCCAAGCACGGCAAAACCTCTTTTCCTGTAGGAAAAGTCACCATGATGAACCTACATCCGCTCTCCTTCGTCGAATATCTGGACAGCATCGGACAAGACATGATCGCCGACACCATACGTGAAGGCCGGTTCGAGGACATTCCACAAGCTCTCGAACCTCAGATGAATGACCTACTCAAAACATATATGTGGGTCGGCGGCATGCCAGCAGCATTAAGCGCTCACCTGGATAACGGGATTCCGCAGGATGTGCGAGCTGTCCAACAAGATATTCTCAACGCCTACGATCTTGATTTTTCCAAGCATGCCGCATATACGCTGGGCGAGCGTATCCGGCTTGTATGGAACACACTGCCATCACAACTTGCCAAGGAGAATCGCAAATTCGTTTACGGTGTTGTCAGGCAAGGAGCCCGCGCCCGCGAATATGAGGAAGCGCTCACTTGGCTGACGGACTACGGAATCATTACCAAAGTCCCCTGCCTCGATGCTCTGCATATTCCTCTGACCGGATATGAGAGTCTTAACACGTTCAAGATCTATCTGGAAGACACGGGCATACTGGGCGCACTGTCCGGTCTCGACGTGAATACTCTGGTGAACAAGTCGAAGCTCTTTTCCGAATTCAAGGGCGCGTTCGTAGAACAATACGTATGTCAGCAGCTGGTAGCTCAAGGAATCAAACCCCGCTATTGGGCTAACCCAAATCCTCAAGGAAATGCGGAAATAGATTTCGTAATGGAACAGGGAGACGAGGTTTTTCCCATCGAAGTGAAATCCTCTTCCAATATTCGTGCGAGAAGTCTCTCGTATGTCTGCAACAGATACGGGCTCCACGGTATCCGTATAGGAGAAATAGGCTATAGGAAGCAATCTTGGCTGACGAACATCCCACTTTGGTGCGTGGATGGGCTGGGCGAATATCTCAAACGTCAAATCGAAAAGAGCAGGGCCGAAGCGTAATCGTTCACCCGCGCGCGGCCGCGGTGACGCAGGTCATGAAACGGTCGAGGAATTCCGGCACGTTGACGCCCAATGCGACTTGGGTGTGTTTGTCGGGATCCTGGAGCCGTGAACGATCGCCGATGGTACGGCCTCGGAACGGGCCCTCGAGATCGACTTGCAAGTTGAACCCGAAGGTCGTGACCAGCGATGGGTCGAGCGCGGCGGCCACGGCCAGCGGGTCGTGCAGTCCACATCCGTGAATCTCTGGCTGGTTCTTCAGGTAGAAGTCGATGTAGTAGTCGGTCATGGTGACGAGGAAGTCGCCGGCCGGCGTCCCCAAAGACGCCCATTCATGGGCTTTCTCACGGGTGAGCGCGGTCTGGTGGGTCACGTCGAGGCCGATCATGGTGGTGCTTGCGCCGCACTTGAACAGATAGTCTGCTGCCTCTGGGTCTTGGGAGATGTTCGCTTCGGCGGCCGGGCTCACATTGCCGGGCAGCGTCAACGCACCGCCCATCAACGTCACGTTCACACCGGAATCCTTCAAGTCCGGAGCGTTGCGGAATACGGTGGCCATGGTGGTCATCGCGCCCGTAGGTACGATGGTCAGGTCCGGGCCGTATTCGCGCGCGGCGGTGATGATGAAATCGACCGCCGAGCCTGGTGCTTCCGGAGCGCGCGGGAAGTCGGGGATGATTGCGCCGCCGATGCCGTTGGGATGGTGGACCGCCACCGAGCCGGGAGTTGGTGACCACGAAGCGTCCGTTTGCCAGCCGTCCGCGCCGCCGTTCTGCCAGCGCGCGTATGCCTGGGCCCGCTCGTCTGGTGTGGTGCCACGCATTTTCGGCAATGTTGCCGGGGCGATGGGATGGTCGACTCCGGGATAGACCGGAACATCGTCACGGCCGAACAAGTGCAGTACCGCCAGCGCGTTGCGCGCGGCCAGCGGCACCGCGACATTGCCGTAGGTGGCCGTGATACCGATCAAATCAATCTCGTCGGCACTGCCTAGGGCATATGCGATGGCGAGCGCGTCATCGATGCCGGTATCGAGGTCGAGGATGAGTTTTTTGCGCACAATTATCTCCTTGTGGAACTACCCGGGACTACTCCGGCGACTACCCCTCAGTCTCGCTACGCGAGACAGCTCCCCTGACAAGGGGAGCTGAGAAAGTTCAGCCGAGCTTGGCGAGTTCTTCGGGGGTGAGTTCGAGCTGGTCGGCCTTCAGGGAGTCGAGGATGGTTTCGGGACGGTGCGCGCCGGGAATCACGAACATGTGGTCGCCCTTGGCGAGCTCCCATGCCAGCACGACCTGCTGGTAGCTCACGCCGTGGGCCGCCGCGACCTCGCGGAACGGGTCGAACTTGGTCTCATCATAGGGGTGACGGTAGCCGCCGAGCGGGCTCCAGCACACGAAGGCCAAGCCAACCTTGGCGCAGTAGTCGAGCGTGTCCTGGGTCTCCAGGTGAATCGGCGAGTACTGGTTTTGCACGGCCACGAGCTTGTCGCCCAGAATGCCGCGCGCAATGTCGATTTGCTCGATGGAGGCGTTGGAGATACCGGCCTCCTGCGCCACGCCCTCGTCCACCAGCTGCTTGATGGCTTCGACGGACTCGTTGTACGGCACCTTCGGATCGGGGCGGTGGAAGTACAGCAGGTCAATGGTGTCCACGCCGAGCGCCAGTGCGCTCTCCTTGCCGCGACGAATCAGGTTCTCCGGGCGACCGTCCACATCCCACGTGGGGCGGCCGTCGGTGAAGTTGCGGAAGTGGCCCACCTTGGTGGCCACCAGCACCTCGTCCTTCGGCCCCTTCCAGGTCTCAAGGGCCTCGCGCACCAGCTTTTCACCGGTCTGTTCTTCGCCGCCGGAGCAGTAGTAGGCCCAAGCGGTGTCGATGTGACGGCAGCCGGCGTCCAGCGAGACATGCAGGGTTTCGAGGCCGACCTCGTGGCCACGATTGTTTTCGATGGTCAGCGGCATTTCGCCGTGGCCGATGGCGGTGGTGGAGAACGGTCCGAGGTTACGGAACAATGCCATGGTGATTCCCTTCAACAGTAATGAGACGGTCTGTGTCCGATTCCAGCGTAAGCAGAACGCTGGATTTACCGCCCGCCGAACGAGCCGCCCCCCGAGCCACCGAACGAGCCACCGAAACCGGAGCCGCCGCCCGAGCCGAAGCTGGAGAAATCGCCACCGGAATCAGCGGATGGTGCTGCCGCGCTGATGGTCGAGCTGATGTCAGCGAGTCCGGAGTTCAGCTGCGAGCCGAGGTCGGAGAATCCGCCGGCAAACGACGTGCCTCCGTAAGCCGGAGCTGGGCCGCTAATGCCCGGGTCCATCTGCCCGGCAGCATCGTCATTATGGCGGTGGCTGTACCAGCCATACGGGCGGTAGTTCCAGTAGAACAACGAGTTGGAGGCGTTGGCATCCAGCCAAGCCGGATCGTTGACCTGAGGATAGGCCTTGGCCAGCTCACGCATCACGCGATCGGAAATGCCAAACGCGGCGGCGTAGACCATATACCAATCCCACAAGGCCAAATCGGCGGCACCACGGTCGGTGAAGTTGGAGAAGTCTTCCATATAACGCTTAAGGCCCAGAGTCCGGCCGGCGATATCCTGGCCTTGGTCGGTGAGCACGGTCACCGCGCCGGCCATCGAGCAGAACAGGCCGACCAGGAATATCGGCAGCTCGATAAGACCAGCCACCGGGTATCCGATAAAGCTGTTGGCCAGCAGCGAACCAAATCCCAGCACGACGGCCAGTACGCCGGGGAGAATCCATTGCCAGCCCACAGAGCGCGTGGCACCCAGCCGCTGGTATTCCATGCTGCATGCACCGGTGAATTTGCCGAGCTCAATATAGCCGTCTTGCCAGTTCTGGCAGGTCACCTTCATCTGGTTCAGGTCGAATACCGGGCTGCCCACGCGCTGCGAAATGACGATGAGCAGGTTCAGCAGCGCATCTTCCGATTCGCTCAATCCCAACTGTTGCGCGTTGGGTGCCTCATCAATGGCGAGCGGCAGAATCACGATGGTGCTGGTGATGCCTGCCGCATACTGCTTGTCTTGGTCGGCGGCAATCATTTGGCTCAAGCCCACCGGCGTGGCCTGGCTCATGTCGATGCCGCGATACATGTCCGACGGCCCCGGATAGACGGCAATGGCCTTCTTGACGGCGAGCGACAGCATGGTGGCGGTCAGCTGGCGGTCTTCATCGGATTGGCGCGTCGACGGATCGACCACGCGAATCAGACGGGCTGCGGAAGCCGGACTGATGCCGGGCTGGTCGCGCCAGTATTCGACGCTGCCATGGTATTGCGCACGCCGGTTGCTGGAGATCACAGCCCAGATACCCCACGCGCACAACGCGATGCCGAGCACGATGCTGACAATCCAGAACACGAGACGAGCTCTGGCAGCGAATCGTTGCTTGTCGAGCCAGCGCTGCTGTTGCTTATATTCGTCCTGTTTCAGGTCCTTGAGATGATTGCCAGTTCCCTTGCGGGCGATGCCCTTGGCTTTGGCGGCATCGAACGCCGCGACCACATCGAGGTAGTCGCCATTGTGGATGTTGTAGGCCGTGAACGTGTAGCTGCCGTCGCTGTTGCGCTTGGTTTCCGAAGTGCGCTCGGTGTGCAGCCATGCCCATGAGGTTTTGCCGGTGATGCCGTTGGGGAAGTGGACGGTGCCGGTGACCGTGCCGATAGGCACTTGGTTCTTCTTGCCGAACGGCTCCCATTGGAAGGAGGCCACGTCTTTCCATTTGGTGGCCACATCGTGCATGGTGAAGCTCACGTCGAACTTCATACTGTCGGCCTCGGTGGTGACCGGAATATTCCAGCCGATCTCCACGGTTGTGTTATCTTCGGTGGCGGAGGCGCTGGGCTTGAGGCCATCGGTACCGGGCGTGTATGCCTTTGGATGGTCGCTGCCATCGCTCACATCGGCGATATACCAATGGTTGGCGTAGTCACTGTTCCATTCCTTGTCGGAAGAGACGTCACTGGGCAGCTTGGGCTCGCTCTGTTGGGCATAGTCGATGCCGTCTGTGACGTTGCGCACGCTGATATCGCTGATATCGGTCAGGGTGCCGGAGTTCAGCGTGTATTGCTGAAACAGTTGCTTCCACGGCTTGGTGTTGTCGTCACTGTCGGTACGCTCACGCATCTTGACGTCGATATGCTGCGTGACCTTCAAATCACCGTTCGCGGTGGCGGTCACGTCATAGTCCAGCGTGCGGTAGCTGAGGTCGGCCGAATCGCCGAACGCGGAAGTCCCGATTATCGCCAAGGTGATAACTGCCAACACCACCGTGGCAACAATGCTGATGATTCCGGCGCGAATGAATCGTATCCACATATCTTCCCTCTCTTAAGACAATACGGGCCCGGCCGGCGGCTTACCGGACGGGCCTGGAGCGGGTCAGAACTGGACCTGTGGCACCTGACGGGAGGCATCATCGGCCTCGAAGTATTGCGCCTGTTCAAAGTGGAACAAACCGGCGATGATGTTCGTCGGCACGGTTTCGATGGCGGTGTTGAGCTTCAGGACCACGTCGTTGTAGAACTGACGGGCGTAGGCGATCTTGTTCTCCAGTTCCTTGAGCTGGTTCTGCAGATCCATGAAGTTCTGGTTGGCTTGCAGCTGCGGATATGCCTCAGCCGTGGCTTGCAGGTTGAACAGGGCGCGGGACAGCTGGTTTTCAGCGGCGGCGCGCTGAGCAGTGGTCGTGCTCGGGTTGCTGGCCGCAGCCACTACGCCGGCGCGGGCGGCGGTCACCTGAGTGAAGACTTCAGACTCGTGGGATGCGTACCCCTTGACGGTATTCACCAGGTTCGGGATGAGGTCGGCGCGCTGCTTCAACTGCACGTCGATTTGCGCCCAACCGTTCTTCACACGGTTCTTCAGCGTCACCAGGTTGTTATAGGCGCTGACGCCCCAACCAATCAAGACAACGATAATAACGACAACAACGATGCTGACGATCGGACCAGTACTCACCTATGCTCCTTTGCTAGACCTTGCTGCGACCATTCTTCCACACTCGCACGTAAACAGAAAATTTATCACAGAGTGTTCATCGTGCGGACTTGTCTTGTACCGCTTTACCGCCGTTCTCCCGTCGATCGACCGAAGCGGGAAATCGCCGCCCAGTCTGACGAAGTATTCCAGCTCGCTCCGTTACGAGAACGGTAATACTCGGCAATACTCGCTCTGAATATGCGAAAGCCCGCCTTGCGGCGGGCTTTGCCGTTTCTCCTACGCACAAATCATTACGCTGCGCGCAGGAAACGATCAGCCGAACCTTCCAGAGATGTAGCGCTCGGCTTCTTCGTTTTGCGGGTTGTTGAACATCGTCATGGTGTCCGCGAAGTACTCGAGGTGACCGGGCTGGCCCACGGCCTTCAGGTTGAAGAAGGCGGTGTAGTCGGCGATACGGGCGGCCTGCTGCATGT
>OAUO01000921.1_pt1 | contig 10160 bp, 9 predicted proteins | sample 1495191 | NCBI WGS metagenome assembly OAUO01 (sample SAMEA2580046, study PRJEB22360) | human gut metagenome | biome: human gut; feature: human-associated habitat; material: faeces | place: Denmark | collected 2008/2010 | reverse complement strand
ACCACCCGGACTACACCGACTGGGTGTACTCCGGCGTGAACACCGACAAGAAGGGTGCCGTCACCGCTACCGCCGCTACCGCTGGCGACAACGAGTGATAACACCTCCACGGTGTTGTTAGTTCGCTAACACCAAAGGGCTCGGGATTCGTCCCGAGCCCTTTGCTTATTCATAAGCCCTGTCACGGCGGGGCAGAACAAAGCGAACTGTTGTGATGTTTTAATCGCGTAGCACCCTGAAATGCAGCAGGGCATTGCGCACACCGTCGTGGTCCACATCGTCAGTGATGTAGTCGGCGGCGGCCTTGGGCTCGGCGGTCGCATTGCCCATCGCGACCCCGATGCCGGCGTAGGCGAGCATATCCGTGTCATTGCCGCCATCGCCGAAGGCCATGGTCTGCTCGCGCGTGATGCCGTAATGCGCCATGAACCGCTGGATGCCGCGCGGCTTGCCGCCATCGGCCGGAATCAGATCCGTGAAATCCGGATGCCAACGCACCCCGCGCACATTGCTGCACAGTCCCACCAGTTCGGCCTCCAGCTCGGGCCCGACAAAGGGACTGATCTGGAAAGTCTCATGATCCAGCGCGCGGGTGCGCGGGTCCTCGAAATACCGGGTCGGTGCGGTTTTGCCCAGTTTGCTCCACGTGGCGCGAAGCAGATCATTGGACTGGTTGAAGTACACGTAATCCTTCTCGCCGAAATTGCACACCACATCGGGGTGACGGTCCAGCCAGTCGAGAATCACCTCAATATCAGCAGTATCCAAGGCCTGCGAGGCAAAGAAGCCGGTGTCATCAAAACAATACTGCCCATTGAACGCCACCACGCCATCGAACGTCACCGGCATGGTATCCAGCACCACGTGCATCTGTGAAGGCGCGCGGCCCGTGCAAATCAGCACCTTGACGCCTGCGGCCTGCAGCCGGTGAATCGCCTCGATTGTGGAATCCGGCACCGTATGGGTCGTGAAACTGGTGAGCGTGCCATCGATATCGAAGAATACGGCTCGGATATCGGCATTGGCAGTATCGGTAGTCATAGCTTCCATTGTCAAAGCCCCTCTCGACGTGCTTTCCGGCGTGTTCGGCACGCCTATAGCGGGTTATCAAACGCACGAATCCCGGACATTGCATGCGCGCCATAAAAGACACCTATATGGCAATCGGCCATTTTCCGTCACTTTCGCGGTTCAAGCGCGTTATGGTGTTACCCGACATCAATTTTGGAGAGAGGAAATCCAATGACAGCAGCAACCCAGCCGGCAACCCCGGCCGCTCCTAACAATAACGAGCCGGTGCGTGTGAACCACACCGCCCGCAACGTCATCATCACCATCGTGGTCGTGGCGATTATCGCCGTGGCCGCGTTCTTCGGCTACCGCGCGTTTGCCGGTGCCAACGAGTCGTCCGCCAAGGGCAGCAAGGGCAACCCGGTCAAGATCGGCGTGGTCGGCGCTACCAACCCCGAATGGGTCAAGTTCAAGCAGGACGCCGAGAAGGCCGGCATCTACGTCGACATCGTCGACTTCCAGGACTACACCTCCGAAAACCCGGCCCTTGACTCCGGCGAGCTGGACCTCAACGAATTCCAGCACCTGCTCTACTTGGCCAACTACAACGTGAGCAACAAGAAGGACCTGCAGCCCATCGGCGGCACCGCCATCTACCCGCTCGGCGTGTACTCCACCAAGGTCAAGGACATCAAGGACCTGAAGCAGGGCGACACCGTCACCATTCCGAACGACGAAACCAACCAGGCCCGCGCTATCGGCGTGCTCAAGGCCGCCGGTCTCGTGACGCTCAAGGGCGACTGGACCGCCTTCTCCACCCCGGCCTACATCGACGAAGCCAAGAGCAAGGTCAAGGTCACCCCGCTCAAGGCCGAACAGGTGGCCACCACCCTGAAGGACCCGACCATCGCCGCTGGTGTGATCAACAACGACTACGTGGCCGATGCCGGTCTCGACCCGAAGGACGCCATCTACCAGGATGACGCCGAATCCGAAGAGGCTCGCCCCTACATCAACGTGTGGGTGGCCCGCAAGGCGGACGTGAACAACGAGACCTACAAGAAGCTCGTTTCCATCTACCAGCAGAAGGATGTGCTCGACGCCCTGCAGGAGAACTCCGGCGGTACCGCGGTGTTCGCCGACAAGTTCAGCGCCAGCGAGCTGCAAGGCTTCCTGTCCGACATTGAGAAGGATGCCAAGGCCCAGCAGTGAGCCGCGGCTGATACGAGCGCACGACTAGCCTGTCCATAGCCATTACCACCAAGCGGAGCGAGTACCCGAGCCAACAATCGGGATTCGCTCCGCTTCCGTGACCGGACACCAACAACCAGCATCAGGGAGCACTATGAGCGACCCCATCATCACCTTCGACCATGTCGTGAAGGAATTCAAAACACGCGGACGCGGCGCGAACATCGCACGAGCCGTGGATGACGTCAGCCTGACCATCGATCGCGGTGACATCTTCGGCATCATCGGCTATTCCGGTGCAGGCAAATCCACACTGGTCCGGCTTATCAACGCGCTCGAACGACCCACCTCCGGCACTGTGACCGTGCTTGGTACTGATATCACCTCTCTGAGTGAGACCAAGCTGCGGCCCATCCGCCAGAAAATCGGCATGATTTTCCAGCAGTTCAACCTGTTCTCCACCAAAACCGTGGCCCAGAACATCGCCTACCCACTGCAACTCGATCACTGGCGCAAGGACTATCAGGATCGTCGTGTCAACGAACTCCTTGAATTCGTGGGCCTCAGTGAGCACGCAAACAAATACCCTTCGCAGCTGTCCGGCGGCCAGAAGCAGCGCGTCGGCATCGCCCGCGCACTGGCCACTAATCCGGAGATTCTGCTCGCCGACGAAGCCACCAGCGCGCTCGACCCGGAAACCACCACCGAAGTGCTGGCCTTGCTCAAGCGTGTGAACGAGGAATTCGGCATCACCATTGTGCTTATCACCCATCAGATGAACGTGGTCCAGCAGATTGCCGGCCGCGTGGCCGTAATGAGCGCCGGACGCGTGGTCGAATCCGGCGACGTATACGATGTGTTCGCTGCACCCCAGCAGCCGGTGACCAAGCGATTCATTGCCACCGCATTGTCTGGCCTGCCCGAGGAAGACCGGGTCGAGCGATTGCATCACGAATGGTCGGGCCGCATTGTCACCGTGCTTATCCGCCAAAAGGACGTTTCCGGCACCCAAGGCCATGAACTCAAGGCATCCGGACAGAATATCTCCGAACTCATCGCCAAATACGGCGTCGAATCCAGCCTGCTCTACGGCGGCATCGACACGGTCAAGGGGACCGCCATCGGTGCCATCACCTACGAATTCAACGGGCCCGGCTGGCATGTGGACGAATTCCTGCGCGAGCTCGCCGCCAATAGCGACGTCATCGACTTCGGCACCGCCGCAAAGCCTGTGGCCTACGCCGACGCAGTCGCCGGACATGCCTCCTACGCCGAAGACCGCGCCCATGACCCACTGGCGGCCGATACTGCCACCGCGCCCGCCGCGTCCGCCGCCGCACATGAAGGAGCCAACGCATGATCATCCTCGCCAACCCGCGTAGCGACTGGAACGTACTGCGTCCACTACTGTTCGAATCCATTGGCCAGACCCTGACCATGGTGCTCGTCACCCTCGTCATCGGCGGATTCCTCGGCCTGATCCTCGGCGTGGTGCTCTATGGCACCCGCCCCGGCAACCTGTTCGAGAACGCGGTCGTCTACCGCATCCTTGACATCATCGTCAACATCGTGCGCCCGATTCCGTTCATCATCTTCCTGGCAGCCATGCAGCCGCTCACCATCGTCGTGGTCGGCACGTCCATCGGCACCGTGGCCGCCATCTTCCCGATGGTGGTGATGTGCACCTTCGCCACCTCGCGTCTGGTCGAACAGAATCTCGTGCCGGTCGACCCGGGAGTAATCGAGGCCGCGCGTTCGATGGGTGCCGGCAAGCTCACCATCATCCGCACCGTGCTCATCCCCGAAGCCCTGGCACCGCTGATCCTGGCCTACGCCTTCCTGTTCATTGGCGTGCTCGACATGTCTGCCATGGCCGGCTACATCGGCGGTGGCGGTCTCGGTAACTTCGCCATCGCCTACGGCTACCAGAAGTTCGACCAGACCGTCACCTGGACGGCCGTGATCATCATGATCGTACTGGTCCAGGTGGTGCAGGGCATCGCCAACGCCATCGCCAAACGACTGCTCAAACGCCAGCAATAACAAGGCATACTGACCCCATAGATCGCGGCCCTCGCCAATATGGAGCGAGGGCCGCAATATATTCTTCGCGCTACTAGAATCGGGAACCATGAGTGAACATATCGACATCGACCACGAACTCATCACTATCCGCCACTACCTGCACGCCCATCCGGAGCGTAGTTTCCGTGAATTCGGCACCAGCATCTATCTGACCGACCAGCTCAAGGCGCACGGCATCGAGATTCTGCACAACCCGCTGGAGACTGGTGTTGTGGGGCTCATTCAGGGCGAGGCCGGTCCCGGGCCGCGTATCGGGCTGCGCGCTGACATCGACGGCCTGCCCATCGTGGAAGACTCCGGACTGGAGTTCAGCTCCGTCAATGAAGGCGTGATGCACGGCTGCGGCCACGACCTGCACATGACCGGTCTGCTCGGTGCCGCCTTCTGGCTCGCCGAGCACCGTGACAAGTTCGCCGGCTCGATCAAGATTCTGTTCCAGCCGAGTGAGGAGACCGGCCAAGGCGCTCGCGCCATGATCGACGCCGGACTCGTGGATGACGTCGAAGCCATTATCGGCACGCACAACAACCCCAACTATGCGCCCGGCCAGCTGGCCATCGGCGTTGAGCCGATGATGGCCGGCTGCGTGAAATTCCGCGTGACCCTCCACGCCCAAGGCACCCACGCCGGTTACCCGTACAAGGGCACCGGGCCCATCGAAGCGCTCGCCAGTATTATTCTGAGCCTGCAGACCATCGTGAGCCGCAACGTCACGCCCTTCCACCCGCTGGTGCTGTCCGTTACCGAAGTGCACGGCGGCCATGTGTGGAACGTGGTGCCCGCCGAAGCCGGATTCCAAGGGACTGTGCGCTATTTCCACAAGTCGGATGGCAATCTGGTCGGCCGCCGATTCAAGGAAGTGGTGGAACACACCGCCGAGGCATACGGCATCAGCGCCGACGTGGTCTGGGATGACTTTCAAGACCCGCTGGTCTCCGATCCAGGTCTCGCCAAGGCCGTGGCGGCGGATGTCAACGACTACGCGCAGCTCGAACCGATACGTCAGTCGATGGCGGGGGAGGACTTCTGCGAATTCGCCAAGGTGACGTTGCCGGTGTTCGCGTTCGTCGGGTCAAACGGCCAGGAAGGTTGCGCCGACTGGCATAGCCCGCATTTCGTGGGTCTCGACGAATCCATTCCCACCTTCGTCAACTTCTACGTCAACACCGCTCTGCGCGTGCTCAACGAGCTGAAGTAAATCCTTTTCTGGCTCGCCTCCGGAGGCTGAGGCGTTAGGCAGACAGCCCAGTGGGCTGTCTGTAGCCGAAGGTGAGGCGACAGCCGAACCAGATATGCGCGGGCCTCGCCCGTCCATAAGTGCAGGACGAGCTATCAGCGAAGCTGACTGAGGGGAGTGGCATTCGTTCATTAGGTCGATTCATCGTCCATTAGGTCGGTGAACGGCGATACTGGTTGTTGGAATCGCGCCATTGCAACGACTGATATCGCATTGCAGTGACCTAATGAACGCAAAAACGACCTAATGAATGACGCCAAGCCGGAAGAACAGGCAATCCGACGTCATACGCGGCTACACTAAGAATCTATGACACAGCTTCGCTTCGCACTCGCCCAGATCGACACCTGCGTCGGCGCGCTTGACGCCAACGCCGCCAAGGTGCTCGACTACTCCCGTAAAGCCGCCGCAGGAAACGCCCAAGTGGTTGTTTTCCCGGAAATGACCCTCACCGGATACCCCATCGAGGATCTGGCCCTGCGCCGCACCTTCCGCCAAGCCGCATGGGACAAGGCCAACGAACTCGCCACCCAGCTCAACGACGACGGCCTCGGCGATCTGTTCGTGGTGGTCGGCACCGTGGGCACCGACCGCAAGACCTCCAAGCCGCGCAACCGACTGGTGGTCTTGCACCAAGGCGTGGTCTGGGCTGGCTACGACAAGCACTTCCTGCCCAACTACGGCGTGTTCGACGAATTCCGCATCTTCTCCGCCGGCGACCGCTCCGTGACCCTCGACGTGGACGGCGCCACCATTGGCGTGGCCATCTGCGAGGACATCTGGCAGGACGGCGGCCCGGTGGCCGACCTGGCCACCAAGAACATCGACCTGCTGCTCACCATCAACGGCTCGCCGTATGAGGAAGGCAAGACCAACACCCGTTTCGAGCTCGCCCAGCGTCGTGCCGCCGAGGTTAACGCCCCGGTCATCTACCTGAATCAGGTCGGCGGTCAAGACGACCTCGTCTTCGACGGCGGCAGCTTCGTGGTCGACGCCGACGGCACGCTTATCGAACGCAGCCCGATGTTCATGGAAAACCTGACGTTCTGGGACTTCGATTCCGCCGCCGAACATCAGGCCAAGGCCGAGATCGTTCCGGAACTCGACCCGGACGAAGAGGTATACACCGCCTGCGTGCTCGGCCTCAAGGACTACATGGCCAAGAACCACTTCACCGGCGTGACGCTGGGCCTCTCAGGAGGCATCGACTCCGCACTGGTAGCCGCCATGGCGGCCGACGCCCGGGGCGGGGGGGACGGCCGGACTTGTTGCCGCCATGGCGGCCGACGCATGCGGCGGCGAGAACGTCTGGGGCATCTCCATGCCCTCCATGTACTCCTCCGACGGTTCCAAAGACGACGCCGCCGATTTGGCCTCCAACATTGGCGCCCATTACGAGGTCCAGCCCATTGAGCCATTGTTCAACGCCTACCAACAGCAACTTGACCTTGATGGCGTCTCCGCCGAGAACCTGCAGGCCCGCATCCGCGGTGTGATCGTGATGGCCAGCTCCAATTCGCGCGGTCTGCTCGCCGTGGCCACCGGCAACAAGTCAGAGCTCGCCTGCGGCTACTCGACCATCTACGGCGATGCGGTAGGCGGCTACGCACCCATCAAGGACCTGCTCAAGACCCGTGTCTGGGAGATCAGCCGTTGGCGTAACAAGGCCGCGGCCGCAGGCGTCGGCATCGGCGGTCTCAAGATCGTGGGCAACGAGGACGGCAACACCGGCATCCCGTTGAAGGACGGCGTGATGATTCCGGTCTCCTCCATCGAGAAGGCACCCTCGGCCGAGTTGCGCCCCGGGCAGAAGGACTCCGACTCCCTGCCCGAATACGCGCTGCTCGACAAGGTGCTCGCCGCATACATCGAACACGCGCACGGCCGCGCCGACCTGTTAGCCGACGGCTTCGACCAGGTCACCGTAGACACCGTGATGCGATTGGTGGACCGCGCCGAATGGAAGCGCCGCCAATACCCGCTGGGACCGAAGGTCACGGCCCTCGCGTTCGGCCGCGACCGCCGACTGCCCGTCACCAACGCATTCAGGGAATAAACATATATTGCTCCCGCCAGCGGGAGCAAGTAATACCGTTGAGGAGGTACCAATGACAGACGATAACAAGAAGCAGTGGTATTTCAACACCGTCAAGAAGCAGGCCGAGTTGGGCATGGTCTCACCGATCGAACAGCGCATGGGTCCGTACAAGACCAAGGAAGACGCCGAACATGCGTGGGACATCGTGGTGGACCGCAATGCCAGATGGGAGGAGGAGAACCGGCGCTGGAAGAACTACGGCGTGAAACCCGCACAGGCTCGCCCCGAGGATTGACGGTCGAAAACTGACGGATACGGTTCTGCTGTCAATCTCAAGACCGAACCGCTCATACGAACATCACAGTATGAGCGGTTTCCCATATCTGGAGACGTGCAATAGTCCCATCAATATCTAGAAGCCATTGGAATGGTAGCGTTCACAGAAACAATGTGAGATAGCTCACTCCCAATTTCAGCTTTTCTCAAGCAAGTGCCAACTACACTGTTGAACCAAGGGTTCCGTGAAGATGCGAAACCTACAACCCCATTTAAGGAGTGACATGACCGCAGTGGAAAATGCAGCTGTCTCCCAGGAGGAGCTCGACGCCAAGGCGTGGGCCGGCTTCACCGAGGGCAACTGGCAGAAGGATATTGACGTCCGCGACTTCATCCAGAAGAACTACACCCCGTACGAGGGCGACGAGACATTCCTGGCTCCTGCCACCGAGAAGACCAAGCACCTGTGGAAGTACCTCGACGACAACTACCTGGCCGTGGAGCGCAAGCAGCGCGTCTACGACGTGGACACCCATACCCCGGCCGACGTCGACGCCTTCCCGGCCGGCTACATCGACTCCCCGGAAGTCGATAACGTGGTCGTTGGCCTCCAGACCGACGTTCCCTGCAAGCGCGCGATGATGCCGAACGGTGGCTGGCGCATGGTCGAGCAGGCCATCAAGGAAGCCGGCAAGGAACCGGATCCGGAGATCAAGAAGATCTTCACCAAGTACCGCAAGACCCACAACGACGGCGTCTTCGGCGTGTACACCAAGCAGATCAAGGTCGCCCGCCACAACAAGATCCTCACCGGTCTGCCGGACGCCTACGGCCGTGGCCGCATCATCGGCGACTACCGCCGCGTCGCCCTGTACGGCGTGAACAAGCTCATCGCCTTCAAGAAGCGCGACAAGGACTCCGTGCCGTACCGCAACGACTTCACCGAGCCGGAGATCGAGCACTGGATCCGCTTCCGTGAAGAGCACGACGAGCAGATCAAGGCCCTCAAGCAGCTGATCAACCTCGGCAACGAGTATGGCCTGGATCTGACCCGCCCGGCTCAGACCGCTCAGGAAGCCGTGCAGTGGACCTACATGGGCTACCTGGCCTCCATCAAGTCCCAGGACGGCGCCGCCATGTCCTTCGGCCGCAACTCCGCCTTCCTCGACTGCTACATCGAGCGCGACCTCCAGGCCGGCAAGATCACCGAGACCGACGCCCAGGAGCTCATCGACAACATCGTCATGAAGCTGCGCATCGTGCGCTTCCTGCGTACCAAGGACTACGATTCGATCTTCTCCGGCGACCCGTACTGGGCGACCTGGTCCGACGCCGGCTTCGGCGATGACGGCCGTTCGATGGTCACCAAGACCTCGTTCCGTCTGCTCAACACCCTGACCCTCGAGCACCTCGGACCTGGCCCCGAGCCGAACATCACCATCTTCTGGGATCCGAAGCTGCCTGAGGCCTACAAGCGCTTCTGCGCCAAGATCTCCATCGACACCTCGGCCATCCAGTACGAGTCCGACAAGGAAATTCGTAGCCACTGGGGCGACGACGCTGCCATCGCATGCTGCGTCTCCCCGATGCGCGTGGGCAAGCAGATGCAGTTCTTCGCCGCCCGCGTGAACTCCGCCAAGGCCCTGCTGTACGCCATCAACGGCGGCCGCGACGAGATGACCGGCATGCAGGTCATCGACAAGGGCGTGATCGAGCCGATTACCCCGGAGGCCGACGGCACCCTCGATTACGAGAAGGTCAAGAACAACTACGAGAAGGCCCTCGAATGGCTGTCCGAGACCTACGTCATGGCCCTGAACATCATCCACTACATGCACGATAAGTACGCGTACGAGTCCATCGAGATGGCCCTGCACGACAAGGAAGTGTACCGCACCCTCGGCTGCGGCATGTCCGGTCTGTCCATCGCCGCCGACTCCCTCGCCGCCGTCAAGTACGCCAAGGTCTACCCGATCTACAACAAGGACGCGAAGACCCTGGAAGGCCACGAGTACGAGTACGTTGAGGGCGCCGACGACGACCTGATCGTCGGCTACCGCACCGAGGGCGAGTTCCCGGTCTACGGCAACGACGACGACCGCGCCGACGACATCGCCAAGTGGGTCGTCTCCACGGTCATGGGCCAGGTCAAGAGGCTCCCGGTCTACCGCGGCGCCGTCCCGACCCAGTCCATCCTGACGATCACCTCCAACGTCGAGTACGGCAAGAACACCGGTTCCTTCCCGTCCGGCCACGCCAAGGGCACCCCGTACGCTCCGGGCGCCAACCCGGAGAACGGCATGGACTCCCACGGCATGCTGC
>OAUO01000920.1_pt1 | contig 10171 bp, 11 predicted proteins | sample 1495191 | NCBI WGS metagenome assembly OAUO01 (sample SAMEA2580046, study PRJEB22360) | human gut metagenome | biome: human gut; feature: human-associated habitat; material: faeces | place: Denmark | collected 2008/2010 | reverse complement strand
AGCGGGGCTTATCAAATAACACACGACGGAGTTACGAACGAGATTTAAAAAAATACGTAGCCTTTTTACAAGAACAAGGCCTGCATTCTTGGGACGAAGTTGACCGTTACATGATTACAGAATTTTTGCAATCCCTTCACGAAGAACAGCAAGCTTCAGCAAGTGTGATTCGGATGATTTCTAGTTTGAGAGGATTTCATCAATTTTTACGTCAAGAACGCTTAAGCGAACATAATCCGATGCAACATATTGACTCCCCCAAGAAAGTTCAAAAATTGCCAAGTACATTATCTGTTGACGAAGTGACTCGATTAATTGAAACGCCTGATACAAGTAAACCACTAGGTATGCGGAATCGTGCTATTTTAGAAGTGATGTATGCAACGGGCCTGCGAGTTAGTGAACTAATTGAAATAAAATTAGGGGATCTGCATTTATCCATTGGTTTATTGCAAACAATCGGAAAAGGGGACAAAGAACGAATTATCCCTTTAGGCGATTATGCGATTCAATGGATTGAGCGCTATATGAACGAAGCCAGACCTCAATTGATTAAAAACCATCCGAATGAAACACACCTGTTCGTTAATCATCATGGTGAACCGTTATCTAGACAGGGCATTTGGAAAAATTTAAAACAGATTGTTCGAGAAGCCCAGATAGAGAAAAATATTACCCCGCATACATTACGGCATAGTTTTGCGACACATTTGTTGGAAAATGGCGCAGACCTTAGAATCGTTCAAGAATTATTAGGACATGCAGATATCTCCACGACACAAATTTATACACATATTACCAAACAACGAATGGCAGATGTTTATAAGGAACATTTTCCTCGGGCTTAATTTGCGAGAATGCCCACAAACGAATAAATTTATGGTAAACTAGGAAGTCGAGAAAAGAAAGTAGGTGTCGTTTTTGCAAGAAATTAATTTAAAACTAGATGTCTTTGAAGGACCACTGGATCTTCTACTACATTTAATTCAAAAATTAGAAATCGATATCTATGACATTCCCATTACAGCAGTAACTGAACAATACATGTCTTATATTCATGCGATGCAAACCTTAGAGTTAGAAGTCGCTGGAGAATATCTAGTCATGGCTGCCACCTTAATGGCTATTAAAAGTCAGATGTTGCTTCCAAAACAAGAGCTTGAAATCATTGATGATGAAGATTTTTTTGAAGAGGAAGACCCACGGGAAGCTTTAGTAGCTCAGTTATTGGAGTATCGGAAATTTAAATATGCAGCGACTGTTTTACATGAAAAAGAAGAAGAACGTAAACTCTATTATACAAAAGAACCAATGGATATGGATGATTATAAAGAGGAAGATACAACACTACCGCCTAATCAAATTAATACAATTGATTTATTTCTAGCCTTTCATGCCATGTTAGAAAAGAAAAAAAATCGCCAGCCTGTTGAAACAACTGTTGCTAGTGACGATGTTTCCATCGAAGAAAAAATCACCGCTATTTCAGAACGTATGCGTCAAGTACAGAAAGGGAAGGCAGTGTCGTTTGATTCTTTCTTCGATTCTTATTCCAAACAAGAAATTGTGACAACGTTCATGGCTCTTTTAGAATTAATGAAAACAGGCGTGATTTATGCTGAACAAGAAAATAATTATAGTGAAATTTTGTTATTTAATACAGAAACCCAGCAGGAAGATACAACAGAGGTGGAGGAAACACAGTGACATTAGTTAGTCAAATTGAAGCAATTTTATTTGTGGTTGGCGAAGAAGGAATTGGCTTGGAAGAGCTGGCGTACTTATTAGAGAAGTCAACAGCAAAAACCTATGAAGAATTAACGAAATTGAAAGAACATTATGCTTCTGACAATAAATCGGCGTTAAATATTTTAGAAGTCGGCAATCATTTTGTCTTAACAACGAAGAAAAAATATGCCTCATTACTAAAAAAATATGCGCAATCGCCTATGTCGAACGCCTTATCACAAGCGGCGCTAGAAACATTATCCATTATTGCTTATAAGCAACCAATTTCGCGTATTGAAATTGATGAAATTCGTGGCGTACAGACTTCTGGCTCTATCCAAAAGTTAGTTGCCCGTCAGTTGATAGAAGAAAAAGGCCGCGTCGATGGTCCTGGTAGAGCGATTTTGTATGGCACAACGAAGTATTTTATGGATTACTTTGGGTTGAAAAGTTTAGATGAATTACCAGATATCCAACAAATGGAAGATGAATTAGAAGAAGAACTACCAATGGATCTATTTTTTGATCGTTATCAAGAAACGAACCCAATGTCTGAAACAACAGAAGGCGAGGAAGCTTAAACAATGGAAAGATTACAAAAAGCAATTGCTCATGCTGGGGTGACTTCGCGTCGCAAAGCAGAGGAATTAATTGTCAAAGGTCGCGTAAAAGTCAACGGCCAAGTGGTCAAAGAATTAGGAACACAAGTAAGTAAACAAGATACCGTTGAAGTTGATGGTGTACCAATTTATCAAGAAGAATATGGTTATTATTTATTCTATAAACCAAGAGGGGTTATTTCTGCGGTGTCTGACGATAAAGGCCGTAAAGTAGTAACGGATTATTTTACAGATGTTACTGAGCGAATTTATCCAGTCGGTCGTCTGGATTATGATACTTCTGGGTTGTTACTTTTAACGAATGATGGAAGTTTTTCACAAAAATTAACCCATCCTAAACATGAAGTAGATAAAGTCTACGTAGCAAAAATTAAAGGTGTACCAACTAAACGAGAACTATTGCCATTAGCCAAAGGCATTCGCATTGATGGCAAACGCACAGCACCAGCCAATTTTCAAATTCTTTCAGCGGATATTAAAACAGGTAGCAGTGTCGTGGAATTAACGATTCATGAAGGACGTAATCATCAAGTGAAGAAAATGTTTCAAGCTGTTGGTTTCCCTGTTCAAAAATTAAAACGTGAACGTTACGGTGAATTAACCTTACAAGGTCTGCGACCAGGGCAATATCGTGATTTAACTAAAAAAGAAATCAGTCAATTATTAAATCAAGCTAAATAAGATAAAATGACTCGATCTCTTCGCGCTTATGGCGGAGGGATTGTTTTTTTTTGAGAAACGAAACAATCAATGAAATTTAATAAAAAAGCTTAGTTAGTTGCATTCATTGTTCAAATGGGTTACACTAAGTAAGTAAAAAAATATAATACAAGGTTCGTCTTCAGGGGCAGGGTGTAATTCCCGACCGGTGGTTATAGTCCACGACTCGTTTTTAACGATTGAATTGGTGTAATTCCAATACCGACAGTATAGTCTGGATAAAGAAGATAGGGCTTATTTGAGACGCTTTTTCATCAGATAATCCTACTCTATTTTTCCCTGCAGAAAAATAGAGTTTTTTTGTATGACAAAGAAGCGAATCAAAAAGTTCGTTGAAGATGGGTCCTTAATTGGAGGATTTCAGATGAACAACAAGGTACAAAAAATGGTCAGCATTGCAATGTTGGCCGCAATCGGTACAGTATTACAATTTGTGGCATTTCCGATTATGCCGGCGTTTAGTTTTTTGAAAATCGATTTTAGTGATATTCCGATTCTACTCGGAATGTTCTTGTACGGACCGTTAGCAGGAGTAATTACTGCTTTTGTTCGTTCGTTGCTACACCTGTTCTTAACCGGACTAGCACCGCAAAATATGGTGGGAGATTTCGCTAGCTTTTTAGCAAGTAGTATTTTCACCTTGCCAATTTTTTATTTCTTTGGTAAAAAGAAAAATATCCGTACAAATCGGATAGTGGGCTTAGTAAGTGGGATCTTAGCCTTGACAATTTTCATGAGTATTGCGAATTATTTTGTCATTACACCCATTTACTTACAATTATATGGTGTGACCACACAACAATTTTTAGGAACATCTTTAGCAAGCTATGTGGCGATTGGTATTGTGCCATTCAACCTTATTAAAGGCCTCTTAGTCAGTGGTGTTTTTCTAGTACTACATGCGAAGTTATTGCCATGGCTATCAAAAAAACAACATACTATTCAGAAAAAAACACCGTTAACAAAATAAATGATAAAAAACCTGCTGTTGAACAATGTTTGACAGTGGGTTTTTAAAATTTACGCCTAAAAGAAAAGAGGTTGTCATAATCTGTCATCATTCTGTTAAAAAATACTAAACCATCTGCATTGTAATTTTAACTTTCCCTTGGTATGATAGAAATCATCAAAGAAAGAGGAGTTTTCCTGAGTGAAAAAGTGTAAAAATTGTCGTCATGTGAATCGTGATACGGAGTCCTTTTGTGAAGAATGCGGCGCTCCGCTAATGAATGAATCAATGCATCAAGAGGAAAACCAAGCACAACCATCAATGAATAAAGGGAACGAATCTACTCCTCTCAGATCAAAAAGAAGCTGGATCTGGGTGTTTCTTTTTGTGTTCATCGTTCTTGGAGCGGGTAGCTATTTTCTCGGGACGCATTATTTTTCTAAGGAACAACAAATTTCTCATTTTATTGAAGCGATTGAGAATGGTGATGCCCAAGAATTAAGTAAAAAAATGAGGACGAACGAGTCTGAATTTCAAGTGAATCCGCAAAGCATTAAGCCCTTAATCACTTATTATCAAAAAAATCCAACTGAGCTAAAAAAATTAGAAAAAGCGCTATTAAAGGATAAAAAGCTACATGGTTTAACTATTCGTGAAACAAGTCAAACAGCATTTTTCTTTCACCGTTATCAATTCATTTTAACGCCTGTTTCTGTTCAGTTAACGACGAATCAGCGCGGTGTGACGCTGGCAATGAACGGGCGGGAAGTGGGCACTTCCGACTCAACCACTTATCAAAAGGAATTGGGACCCTTAGCGCCAGGACAATATACTTTTACAGCCACAGTGAAAGATAGCACCGGCGAACCTGTTATCACAGAAGAGTATCGTTTATTAGAAGAGGAAAATTATATTTCTAGTATTCCTTTAGATTTTAAACGAATGAATTTTGTTGTGGAAAGCAATCTGCCAGACGCAGATATTTATATTAATGATCGGAAAGTTGGTACGCTAACGAATGGAAGCAAAACGATTGGCCCTTTGTTCTGGTCCAAAGGGATGACGATTCAACTTAAAAAGACGATTAATGGAGAAGAAATTCAAACATCAAAAGAAACGATTGGTGAAAATGATTTTGTCGAAGCGCTCTCCGATAATCCAACGCTACAATTGAATTTTCCGTTAGCTAGCGACTATGATGCCCGCAAAGCGCTAGAAACCTTTTATCAAGCATTTGCCAAACAAGTGAAAAGTCATACGGATAGTACAGAATTTGCTAAAAAATATCTCGTTGGTGGGGAAAATAATCCTCAATTTCCTTCTTTTATAGAAGCACTTGAACGATTACGTGAAAAGAAATCGACCGATGTTTCACCAGATTTGAAGTGACTATTAATACGCTACAATTGGATGGTAAAGAAAATTACCATGTCAATTATTATTTAGAAGCTAAAAATTCTAAAGCAAAAGAAAATGGTCTTCGTTATGAATGGATCAATGGCCTAAATGATCAAATTCATTTAGTCAAAGAACCGCTAAAAGAAGGACAATTACAGTTTGTTTCGATAGATGAGCAAACACTTGCTTGGCTCGAAAAAATACTCTAAGCAAAAATGAGTGCTAAATTATTTAGCACTCATTTTTGCTTATTTCTATTGCACGCGTGGGACATTTGCGGTACGCTTTTAACACATTCTCGCGTTCGTTTTCTGGAATAAATTGTTGTCGAGCATGCGGCTCGTCTTTAAAAAGGACAATCCCATGATCATCATAATCAAATATATTGGGCGCATAAACTTGACAAAGTCCACAAGCAATACATTTTTCAGGAACTAAACGTGATTGCATAAACAGTGACACATCCTATCTAAAAGAGGTTTACTATGGAAGCAACTTTTATTTTAGCGTTATTATCTCACGGATACAAGGTACGTGCATCAACTTTGTATCATCTTTTAAAAGGCAAACGGACTAGCTCTGTTTTGATTTATGGTTTTTTATATGATTGTTTACGGTTCATTGGCTGGTGGCCAACGATTTCCGAACAAGCCTATTTTCAATTTCTTGAAAAACTTTCGAAGGCGAAACAAATTCAGTATCACAAAGAGACAAATGAGATTCAACTAACAAAAGAAGGGCAACTATTTTTAAAGGAGCACCATTTTTCGTTGCTGGATTATCCTGCAATTGATCTTTATCGTTTTGGCAGAAGTGATCGAGAAAGTTGGCAACTCATTCAATTTGCCGTGCAAGTGACTTCGTATTTATCATTTGAGGAAAAACAGTATATTCCACTTTTATCAACACCGATTCCGCAACTATATTTGAAACGATGGTTACAACAAGACAAGAAAGAGCAGCGCGTTCAATCAATCAAAGAAGAACTGTTGCGAGGGTTTGAGTTACTACCTGAAGCAGAAAGCGACTATTTGGTTGCGCAACTTTCTGGTTATCAGCAAACTGGCAAAGTTCCTCAGCAATTAACAAGCCATAAGACAGCTCTTGAACAGCGTTTGTGGCACACGCAAGCGGTTCATCATTTACTGCAGTTGATAATGTACGGAGGAAACTATCCCGCTTTACAAACGCTTGTATGGCCGTATCTAGAAAAAAATCTAAACCAAAGTATGCAAGAAACTCAACGTTTGTTAACGGAAGGCAAGACGCTTCAGGAAATTGCTGAGCAGCGAAAAATAAAACTGAGTACCATTCATGATCATCTATTAGAGTTGGCTATTCAAGGGCAGCTGCAGGTGTCTGTTTATCTTGAAAAGGAGGCAATACTCCAAAACTTGGCTCAAACAGAACAAAATCCGCGGTTGTGGGTGTATCGGGATTGGCGAGCGCAAGAAGCGACGCTTTCTTATTTAGATTTCCGCTTATATCAAATCCAACAAATTTGGCAAGAAAAGGAGTGAGTGTTGTTGACATTAGAACAAGAATTATTCACTCGCTTTGGTTATGAGGCGTTTAAGCCTGGTCAAAAAGAAGTGATTACAAACTTACTTGACGGTATGAATACATTGGCTGTTTTGCCAACAGGCACCGGTAAATCATTGTGTTATCAATTTGTGGGCCAGAAGTTAGAGGGACTAACGGTAATTGTTTCTCCTTTACTTTCGTTAATGGAAGATCAGGTGCGTCAATTACAAAGACAAGGAATTAAAGGTGCGGTTGCCTTAAACGGTACGTTACAATATTCAGAAAAGCGTTATATTTTAGCGAAAATGTTCCAATACGATTATCTGTTTTTAAGCCCAGAAATGCTTTTGCAGCAAGAAGTACTTAGTGTGTTACAACGCCAAAAAATTGCATTATTTGTGGTGGATGAAGCCCATTGTGTTTATCAGTGGGGCGTCGATTTTCGCCCTGAATAGTAAATTAGATCTGGTCCAAAAACAGCTAGACTTTCCTTTGACCTTGGCGTTAACTGCCACAGCGACACCCGTTGTACAGCACGCAATTATAAAACAATTATTTTCTCATGGTAGCTATCAAGAAGTTCTTTCTTCAGTGAATCGAAAAAATATTGGCTTGTTCGTGAAGGAAACGTCAGAAAAAGAAGAAGTGTTACTAGATTACTTATCTAAAACGGCTGGTAAAATCATTATCTATTGCGCCACGCGCAACAAAACAGAACAAATCAGTCAACTTATTCAGGCAAAAAACAGTTTTAAGGTAGCCTATTATCATGGGGGCTTGGAGGCTAGTGAACGTAGTCGCTTGCAAGAACAATTTATTGATAATCAAATCGATATTCTTTGTGCAACGAATGCTTTTGGGATGGGAATCGACAAACCTGATGTTCGTGGAGTGATTCATTTTGATTTGCCTGATAGCTTAGAAAATTACCTGCAAGAAATCGGGCGAGCTGGACGTGATGGTCAAAAAAGTTGGGCGCTATTATTGTATAAAAAAGGGGATGAATTTATTCATCGGTTTTTCTTAGAAGAGACAAGAGCGAATCGAGCGACCTTAAAATCGCTGATTGAAGGAGAAGAACAAGCAGGTTTGTTAGAAAATGCCACCGAGTTACAACAAAAATGGGTTCAAGGCTATTTAGCCAAGGATTATTCTTTTGAAGAGCTAGAGCATCGTTTAGAGGAGAAAGAAAAAGATCGTCAAGCGCAATTAAGAGGGATGCTGACGTATATTGAAACCACAACCTGTCGAAGAACGTTGATTCAAACTTATTTTCAAGAATCGATTGTCAAACAATCACCGGAAACTTGTTGTGATAATTGTGCGTTATTCTTTGACATTTACCAAGATTCAATAGTAAAATCGAACAAGACCAGCAATCAAAATGAAGAAGATTGGCGTTCTAAATTTCTAAAATTATTTAAAGAACGTGATTAATTCATTTTTTTAGTCGGCAGTTGGCAAAAGCTATGATATAATAACAAGCGAGAGAAGTTTAGGAGGAAATTAGCAGTGAGTAAAAAGGACAAAAAGAAAAACCAAGCTCGTGAGCCATGGGAACAATCAATTTATGAACCTGATCAAAATGGTGGTGGTTCTCGTTTAGCAAAACGCCAACAGCAACGAGGAAATTCATTATTTCTAACTGTTTTAGTTATTTTGCTATTATTAATTATTGCCATTCCAATTGGGACTTTCTTATGGATGATGCAAGACAAGAAACCGAACGAAAGTGCTAGCAAAAATAGCCAGCCATCTTCTTCATTAGTCCAATCATCATCAAAAGAGAAGAAAAAAGAAAGTACGTCAAAATCAGTGGAAAGCTCAGAACCAGCAAGCAGCCAACCAGCTGAAAATACAACACCTTCAAGTTCAGATGCTGCTGCACAGCAACAACAGGACCAACAAGCACAACAACAGCAACAGCAACAACAAGAGCAGCAACAACAACAAGAAGCTCAAAATCAACAACAGCAACAAGCGCAGAACCAACAACCTGTTTATGATACCGTTCAAAGTGGCGAAGGGGCACGTCAAGTTGCCGAACGTAACGGAATGACATTAGAACAAATTTTAGCGTTAAATCCTGGGATTGATACATCTGTGTTTTATCCAGGACAACCATTACGTATTAAATAATCCAGAAAAAGAGGTTTGGACAGCACTTTCAAGGGCTAAACCGCGACGAATGATTACATGAGAATGCCAATAAGCAGAAATTTCCGAAAGATGGTTTGCGTCTTTCGAGGGATTTCGGCTTATTGCTTTTTCGTTAGAGACTCGTCATCAGTTTAAATCCAAGTTCTTTTCTTCTGATTTTAATATAAAAGAAGAAGCGCATTTTAAAGGATGCATATCAGTTAAGGAGTTTTTTCATGGGGAAAATCAGTATTGCTATTGACGGACCAGCTTCGTCAGGCAAAAGTACAGTTGCAAAAATTTTAGCAAAACAATTGAATTATGTGTATTGTGACACGGGTGCCATGTACCGAGCGATTACGTATCTGGCCTTGCAAAATCAAATCGACATTCAAGCGGAAGAGCCATTAGTAGCGCTTTGTGTCAACCACACTATTTCTTTTCAGCAAGCAGAGAATGGCCAACGTGTTTTTATCGACGGTCATGAAGTGACCGAAGCGATTCGCCAGCCAGATGTAACGAATGCTGTTTCAGCTGTTTCAAAACATGCAAAAGTTAGAGAAGAAATGGTGGCGTTACAACAGAAAATTGGTCAAGCCGGCGGAGTTGTCATGGATGGTCGAGATATTGGTACTGCAGTTTTACCAAAGGCCGAAGTAAAGATATTCTTGGTGGCTAGCGTTGAAGAACGTGCAGAACGTCGTTTTAAAGAAAATCAAGAAAAAGGGATTGAGACGGATTTTGAAACCTTGAAGGCTGAGATTGAACGTCGGGATTATTTAGATTCAACGAGAGAAGTATCACCCCTTGTCCAAGCAAGTGATGCTGTGAAAATCGATACAACAGGGTTGACGATTGAAGAAGTCGTCGCCGCCATACAAAATGTGATTAAACAAAAAGGTTTTGAACTTTTTTAAAGAATTTTAAGAAAAATAGAAGAAATCGCTTTATTTTTTTACAAAAATCTCGTACTATGTAAGTATATATAGCTAAGTTTTGGAATTTTTGTTGGCATAGGAGGATAAGAGGCATGACAGATTTTGAAGACAAACAAGTAGCAAACAACGAAACAATGGAAGATGCAATGAACAGC
>OAUO01000919.1_pt1 | contig 10180 bp, 9 predicted proteins | sample 1495191 | NCBI WGS metagenome assembly OAUO01 (sample SAMEA2580046, study PRJEB22360) | human gut metagenome | biome: human gut; feature: human-associated habitat; material: faeces | place: Denmark | collected 2008/2010 | reverse complement strand
AATGGTTCTGACAAGACACCTTGTGAAAAAATTATAAAATTAAAGAGCTATGATAACCATTGTTATTTTTCTTCTTTACACTTTAGCCGTTTGGGTGTAAGTTGTGAATGCAAAATCTAATTCATTAAAATTTGTAAGGAGGAATTTTCGTATGAAAAACGAAAAATTAGCAAAAGGCGAAATGAACCTTAATGCACTATTCATTGGGGACAAAGCCGAAAACGGACAATTATATAAAGACTTGTTGATCGACTTAGTAGATGAACATTTAGGATGGCGTCAAAACTACATGCCACAAGACATGCCAGTTATCTCTTCTCAAGAACGCACATCTGAAAGCTACGAAAAAACTGTCAACCATATGAAAGATGTATTGAATGAAATCTCTTCTCGCATGCGTACACATTCAGTTCCATGGCATACAGCAGGTAGATATTGGGGACATATGAACTCAGAAACATTAATGCCTTCTCTATTAGCTTACAACTTTGCAATGCTATGGAACGGGAACAACGTTGCCTATGAATCTTCTCCAGCAACTTCTCAAATGGAAGAAGAAGTAGGACATGAATTTGCTCACTTGATGAGCTACAAAAATGGTTGGGGACACATCGTTGCTGATGGTTCTTTAGCTAACTTAGAAGGCTTATGGTATGCCCGTAACATTAAATCATTACCATTTGCTATGAAAGAAGTAAAACCAGAATTAGTTGCTGGCAAATCAGATTGGGAACTATTGAACATGCCAACAAAAGAAATTATGGACTTATTAGAATCAGCTGAAGATGAAATTGATGAAATCAAAGCTCATTCAGCTCGTTCAGGTAAACATTTACAAGCAATCGGTAAATGGTTAGTTCCACAAACTAAACACTATTCTTGGTTAAAAGCTGCTGATATTATCGGTATCGGTTTAGATCAAGTTATCCCAGTACCAGTTGACCATAACTACCGTATGGATATCAACGAATTAGAAAAAATCGTTCGTGGCTTAGCAGAAGAACAAATTCCAGTGCTAGGTGTTGTCGGTGTAGTTGGTTCTACTGAAGAAGGTGCCGTTGACTCAATCGATAAAATTATTGCTTTACGCGATGAATTAATGAAAGACGGTATTTACTATTATGTACACGTGGATGCTGCTTATGGTGGTTATGGACGTGCCATCTTCTTAGACGAAGACAACAACTTCATCCCTTACGAAGATTTACAAGATGTTCACGAAGAATACGGTGTCTTCAAAGAGAAAAAAGAACACATTTCAAGAGAAGTGTATGATGCATATAAAGCAATCGAATTAGCAGAATCAGTAACAATTGACCCTCATAAAATGGGTTATATCCCTTATTCAGCTGGTGGTATCGTTATCCAAGATATCCGTATGCGCGACGTTATTTCTTACTTCGCAACTTACGTATTTGAAAAAGGTGCCGATATTCCTGCGTTACTAGGTGCTTATATCCTTGAAGGTTCAAAAGCTGGTGCAACAGCTGCTTCTGTATGGGCTGCACATCACGTTTTACCTTTAAACGTTGCAGGTTATGGTAAATTAATTGGTGCTTCAATTGAAGGCTCACATCATTTCTATAACTTCTTGAATGATTTAACATTCAAAGTTGGCGACAAAGAAATCGAAGTCCACACATTAACTCATCCAGACTTCAACATGGTTGACTATGTGTTTAAAGAAAAAGGCAACGATGATTTAGTAGCAATGAACAAATTAAACCATGATGTATATGACTATGCATCATACGTTAAAGGAAATATTTACAACAACGAATTCATTACTTCACATACTGACTTTGCTATTCCAGATTATGGCAACAGCCCATTAAAATTTGTAAACAGCTTAGGATTTAGTGACGAAGAATGGAACCGTGCAGGTAAAGTAACTGTGTTACGTGCTGCTGTAATGACTCCATACATGAACGATAAAGAAGAATTTGATGTTTACGCTCCTAAGATTCAAGCTGCTTTACAAGAAAAATTAGAACAAATTTACGACGTAAAATAATTGAATCTTAAACGGAAAAAAGAAATGGTAACCGAATGAGGGAACGTTCGTCTGATTGATTTATTTAAGAGATAAATCAACCAGACGGCTAACCTCTTAACCAATTCTTTGTCTGGGTAAGAGGCAGTCGAATGACTGTTTTACTCAGCGTATAACAGTCATTCATGCTCCTTATCCAAAATCTTATAAGGAGTGTACAAAATTGGATAAACAACAAGTTAAAAAAATTGAATTAGGTACTTTTATCGGTTTAACAATGGCATTGTGTGCAACTGTACGTAGTATCCCAACACTTGCTGCTGTTGGTTGGACATTAATTTCTTACACAATTTTCGCGGTCTTATTCTTTGCTGGTCCAATCGCATTGATATCTGGTGAATTATCTACGATGCTTCCTCAAGAAGGTGGCCCTCAACTTTGGGTTAAAACTGCCTTAGGTAGCAAATGGGGTTTTGTTGTCGCTTGGTTACTATGGGTGCAAATGTTCCCAGGAATGGTAATGGTTGCTTCTACATTAGGCCCTTTGCTAGGTAATACATTTGGTAATGTTCATTTAGGTGAAAATCATTGGTTCGTATTAGGTTGTATCTTAGTGATTTACTGGATTATTACAATCTTGAACTTGAAATTTGACATGGCGAAAGTTGGCGGAAATATTGGTGTTTGGCTAGGTGTTTACATCCCAGTATTAGTTATGTTTGTTTTAGGTCTTCTTTCAATGATTAAAGTAGGCTTAACACCTGGCGGCTATTTAGGTGCCTTCTCTTGGTCAAAAGTTTTACCAAACTTAGAAAATATGGACACATTTAAATATCTAGCAGGGATTGCATTTATCTTTGTTGGGATTGAAATGTCTTCTGTTTATATTCCTCGTTTGAAAGATGCAACAAAAAATTATACAAAAGGCGTTTTCATTTCATTAATTGGTTTAGTTTTATTAAACGTTATTAATGCAATGTTTGTTGCTAATATTGTTCCAAATGGCAAAATGGAATTGTCTAACATTACACAACCAATTTTGCTTTATTGTGACGTTTTAGGTTTACCAACAATTATTGGTAATATCTTTAGTTTCATGGTCTTCTTAGGTGTGTTATTACAATTATCTGCTTGGGTTACTGGACCATCAAAAACAATTATTCAAGTTGCTCGTGATGGCTTATTGCCACCAAAATTTGGTTTCCATCGCGAAAATAAATATGGCGTTTCTCGTAACGTTGTGTTAACACAATCTGTGGTTATCTCATTATTCGCTTTACTTTATGGGGTAATGGATGATGTCAACGCTGTATTCTTAACTTTAACAAATGCAACAACAATTATTTATAGTATTGTGTATGTATTGATTGCGATTTCCCTAATTAAATTACGTAAATCTCAACCAGATACACTACGTCCTTACCGAATTGGTAAAAAAGGTAATGGCTTAGCTTATTTAGTGGCAGCAATGTTAATTTTTAGTGTTATCATTGTTATTTTCGCCACATTAGGTACAACAACCGTGACTGATGCAGTCTTAGTTGCATTAATCACTATTGTTATGTTTGTGATTCCGTTAATCATTAATCGCTTTAAAAAAGCAAGTTGGGCAACGGAAGTAAAAGAAGATTTAGGTGAATAAAAAGGCCAGCAATTATTTTGCTGAGTGCCTCTTCATCTGATGACTATAGTAAATTGTCGTTTGGAAACTGAAGCAAGTTCGATTATTGCTTCAGTTTTCGCTTTCCATAAAAGGAGGTTTTCATATGAAATCAACGAAACCCACTGTTTCGTTCGCTGAAAGTTTAGGCATTTTGGTTGCCTTGTTAGCGATTCTCGGGTACTTAATTATTGGTCAAAAATTAACCCCTCACATACCGATTCTTTTTGTATTCATGTTGTTGTTGCTTTATGGCAAATGGAAAGGATTTTCTTGGGATGAGATCCACGAAGGCATTGTGGAAGGGATTAAACCAGGGATCATTCCGATTATTATTTTCTTGTTGATAGGTGTCTTAGTTGCTACTTGGATCTTGTCTGGGACGATTCCAACAATTATGGTCTATGGTTTTAAAATTATCTCAGTGAAGTTCTTCTTACCAACCGTTTTTGTGGTCTGTGCACTAGTTGGTGTGACGGTAGGGAGCTCCTTTACGACTGTTTCAACTATGGGGATTGCCTTTCTAGGTATTGGACATATTCTTGGATTCGACAATGCGATGACAGCTGGTGCAGTTGTTTCAGGTGCCTTTTTAGGGAACAACATTTCACCGTTATCTGATACAACAAACTTAGCTGCTGGAATTGGTGGCGTGAACCTTTTTGAACATATACTAAACATGATGTACACTGTTATTCCGGCGTTTATTATTTCGATTGTCGGCTATATCTTCTTGGGGCATCAATCTGGTTCAGCGGATTTACAATCGGTTGATGCAATGGTCCAAACGTTACATCAAGGATTCTGGATTTCACCGATTACATTGTTGCCAGTAGCGGTTTTATTCTTATTCGCCTGGAAAAAGGTACCGGCTATTCCAACGTTACTAGTCGGCTCTACAGTGGCGGTCATCTTAGCTTTTATAAATGATCATCACCTAAGTTTAGCGAAAGTTTCTACCATCTTAATGAGTGGTTATGTGGCAGATACAGGGGATCAAAGTATTGATACACTTTTATCTCGTGGTGGGATTGAAAGCATGTTAGGTTCTGCTGCGTTGATTATTTTGGCATTAGGTTTGGGCGGCTTGTTGATTAAGTTTAACATCGTGGCTACTTTAATTGATAAAATTAAAGGCTATGTGAATAATCCAGCCAAATTAATCGCTTTAACTGCCTTAAGTTCTGTGGGAATTAACTTACTAGTTGGCGAACAATATTTGTCAATTATTTTACCAGGGGAAACATTTAAATCCTCATTTACTCGTTTAGGTATTGATAAAAAATATTTAACTCGTACTTTGGCAGATGCTGGGGCGGCAGTCAACTCGTTAATTCCTTGGGGAGTTAGTGGTACCTTCATTATGGGAACGTTAAAAGTTGGTGCACTAGAATACTTACCATATGCCTTTTTCCCATTGCTTTGTCCCGTTATCACCGTCATTTTGGGGATATTCTTAAAAAAACAACAAGGGGAAAACAAAAAAGCACCAGGGACTAACGTTGAATTGTGAGTTTTTTCAGATAATTAAACAATTGGTTACGATTGAACCTCAGTGTATCTACTGATTGGTTCAATCGTTTTTTCGTCACAGATTTTTTACAATTCTTCATATAATCTTTGAAGCTCCTTAAAGGCAATTTAATTATTCTAAGTTATGATACAAAGGATCAATCAAATAGGTGGATGAACGTGGTGTTAAACTCATAGAGACTAACAGTAGTTTATTCTTGCTCAATGTTGAGGTGTAGGTTCGAATCCTACCGTCCACTTTCTGTTATTTAAACCAACTTAGAACGAAACACAAACAAGTGACGGATACACATGATTAAGGTACAATAAGGGCAGGGAAAACAAGGAGGAATTCTTATGAAAAAGATAGGGCTTATTTCTAGTGCTTTTCTTTTAACCCTTGCTTTAGCAGCATGCGGCGGCGGAAAAAGTACAGAAAATACGGATAGTCGTTCCAGTGCTGCGGAAAGTACCACAGTCGAGAGTACAAAAGCATCTGCTACAAAAGAATCAAGTAGCAAAGCAGCAACAAAATCTAGTGATGCGAAACCGTCAGGAACAACAACAGCTGATTCGAAAGCAACAGCTTCTTCTACGAAGGAAGCGGCAAATAATGGCTCAGCAGAGAAGCAATCACCAGCGAAAAATGCGAATCCAGATGACCAAGCCAACCAAGTGCTTAACCAGCTAGCAAACATGTTTCCTGGTCAAGGCTTACCGCAGGCAATTTTAACGAGTCAAACGAATAACTTTTTAACTGCAGCGACAACATCACAAGCGGATCAAAACAATTTCCGTGTTTTATATTATGCAGAAAAAGAAGCGATTCCAGTGAATGATGCACGTGTTAATCAGTTAACGCCAATTAGTTCTTTTGAGAAAAAAACATATGGCTCTGATGCCGAAGCAAAAAATGCAGTGAACCAAATCATTGACAATGGCGGTCAACCAGTAGATTTAGGTTACAATATTACTGGGTATAAACAAGGGGCGGCAGGTTCTAGTTACTTATCTTGGCAAGAAGGCAATTGGAGTTTAGTCGTACGGGCCTCAAATATCAATGGTGAATCGCCTGATGATTTAGCGAAAAATGTTGTCAACATTTTGGAACAAGAAACGTTGCCAGCACCGAATACCGTTGGTCAAATCACACTGAACGTGGCAGGAACAACTGACTATAATCGCAACTCAGTAGTTTGGCAAGCCGGTACAGTCGTTTACTCTGTCCATCATTTTGACCCAATTCAGGCAGTGAAGATGGCAACATCGATTTAAATAATCAAAAGAAAGCGTGCAACAATGCCCATTGTCGCACGCTTTCTTTTATTATTTTTGTTCTGTATAACCTTCTGACTCCACCAATTCTTGGCTTTTCTTCATGCTAATTCCCTTAGAAGAATCTCCATCAATCTGGATACCATCCACTTTTTTTGCTTTATCATAATCAAGTTTTTCATAATTAATCGTCAATTTTTCGATGGCTTGTTTGTCCTCATAGGTCAGTTTGTAATCAAGCCCTTTGATGTCCTCGTATTGTTTAGAAACGGGTTCCAACGCTGTTTTTGCCTCTTCTTTTGTAATCCCCAATTTGTCATAAGAAACAATGTTTTTAGCCGTTTGCGTTAAGACTTTATCTCCTTGGTACGTATAGGTTAAGGTGGAATCAATCCCATCTTGTGGCGAACCTACAAAGGTTTTTGTCTCTATTTTTGAACCGCAACTTGCAAGAAAGAATACCCCAATAAAAATTAAAAATACGCGTAAAAACTTTTTCATTTCTAGATAACCTCCTTTAGCTGTTTATTCTTGACTGTAACATAACACGGCAAATAATTACTGTTAAGTAGAAAGCTTGTGAGAAGTCCAGCAAATAAAAAACTTGCCTCTTCTCATAAAAATGAAGAGGCAAGTTTTTTATTTAGTAATATCACTTAAATCTGGTTGTGAGTGGGCCAACCGACTGGCAGGCGCCGCCGCCAATGCGCCCCCGCAGTACACAACGCCGCAGCCGCAATTGCGCCCACGATATCATCCAAGAATGTGTGGACATGTTCGCCATCATGCGCATTTAACTCTTTTAAAATGCCTGGTTTTACCTTGTCGATATACCCATAGTTCGTAAAACCGATAGATCCATAAACATTTACAATGGAGAGCGCCATAATTTCATCAATGCCATAAAGCCCTTCATCTTCCGTTAAAATTTCTTGTAACGGTGAAAGTAGCTTGTTTTCTTCCGCCAGAATATCCAGTTGGACACCTGTAATAATCGCGTTGTGTACTTCACGCTTTGTTAACACGGCATCAACACTTTCTAAACAAGTATCTAATGTTAAATTGTCAATATAATCTTTTTGTAAAAATAACACAAGTTCAGCTAAATCATTCATTGTTACGCCACGTTCTTGCAATAAACGACGTGCGCTATTTTCTAACGTATCTCCTTGGATTACCATTTTTTGTCCTCCTAATTTCTGCTTTAGTTGAAGTTCTTCTTTCATGGTACCAAAAAGAACGATAAAGGGGAATTAGAATCTATTTTGGTAGAGAATAATTTAGTTGAAGTGTTATTTTTAGTTAAAAATTACTAAGCGTTCGGTTGTAACGATGCCATCACTTGTTTTAATTGTGTCACTGATTTTTGGAAGAGTTCTTTTTCAGCGGCATTCAGATTCAATTCAATAATGTCAGTCACACCTTGATTGCCAACGACTGCAGGAATCCCTGTAAATACATCTTGTTGCCCATATTGCCCATCTAAGTAAGCTGAGACAGGTAAAATAGCTTGTTCATTATTTAAAATGGCTTTAACAATGCGTGCAGTACTCATACCAATCCCATAATAGGTCGCTTGTTTGCGATCGATAATTTCATAAGCTGTATTTTTCACTTTATCAGAAATGATTGGTAAATCGTCACTAGTTAAGCGCTCTGTCGTATCCACAATTTCTAAAATAGGTTTGGTACCAATCAGGGTATGAGCCCAGACAGCCACTTCAGAATCCCCGTGTTCGCCAATAATATAGCCGTGAACATTGCGTGGATCAATCGCTAAACGTTGAGACAGTTCTTTGCGGAAACGAGTTGTGTCCAAAGTTGTACCAGTTCCAATTACTCTTGAAACAGGTAAACCAGAAGCTTGCCAGGCCACATAAGTCAGTACATCGACAGGATTTGAGGCAATCACTAAAATTCCATCAAAACCAGATTTCATGATATTGTTAACAATTGTTTTCATAATTTCTGCATTGATTGAAACCAAATCTAGACGACTTTGCCCAGGTTTTTGATTAGCGCCAGCTGTAATCACGACGATATCGGCATCTTGGCAGTCTTGATAGTCGCCAGCCCAGACGTTTACATTTTCTTGACCCCAAGACACACCATCTAATAAGTCAATTGCTTCGCCTTCAGATTTGGCTTTGTCAATATCAACTAAGATTAATTCATTCGCAATCCCTTGGTTGATCATGGAATAGGCAATACTTGTGCCAACAAAACCAGTACCAATAATTGCGACTTTTTTGTTAAATACTTTCATCGTTCATCTCTTCTTTCTGTAATATTTCTTTCTTAGTGAATTATATCACGAATTTTTCAGGTGTGGTTATACTAATCTGTAATAGTCTTTATTAACAATTTAAATAAGGGAAGCGTGCTTTTTTTGTTATGATAAGAGTAGGAAAATAGAGGAGATAAGGAGGCAAAATGACAACGACAACAGTGTATTATGCAAGCAATAATGAAAAACAGCCGAACTGTTTTCAACTAGTTATCGGTAGCTGTAGCTATGAACTTCCAAAAATAGAAATCTACGAAATCCTGGAATGTGTCGCTTCAGCATATGGCTATCAAAAAGAACCATGCATTGAAGAACAAACAGAATGTTTTGTTAAAGGCAACCGTTGTATACATGTTTCCCAACAAGCGATGACGTTGACTTTTGTTGTGAATGATCTGCGTTTAGTAATGGAAAAACAATGCCGAAATCACGAAGAAGTCTTTCAAGAAGTCAATCATATTTTATTGAATATTTTTGAGGAGACCCCTTGTGTTTTTCTCGAAAAGTAGGAAAGAAGGATTAAGATGAAACAGGTGAAAATAACAACTACCTCAGACTTGATTAATGGCGGCTGCAATGCCTGTCCGAATGTGAAGTGTACGAATTATCTTGTTCATGTAGAAGATGAAACAATTGCGTTAGAAACGCTAACCGTTGCAGATTTAGTAACCTTATTAGCACTCAAAGAAGGGTTTCGTCAAAAATTAGTTATGGAAATGTTCGAAGAATATACGATGTTTGAAAGGGAAACTCATCAAGTTGTATTTAAGGAAGAGGAAACGAGAATTCTTTTTCAATCAAAAAAACAGACCAGTCAAAGCACTCTTTTGTCTAAAGAACCACAACAAGTGTTCCAAGAAACCCAGCAAATTTTACACCAACTATTTGAGTTAGAACCTTTTGAATTTGAATTGGTAGAGGAAACTGATAAATAAAAAACAGGAAAACGATTTAGCGAAAGCTAAGTCGTTCTCCTGTTTTTTAGGTTTGTCGTTCACGAATTTTTTCAACGATTCGGTTATAAACTTCAGAGAAGGAAGTATTGGCATGGTGATCGGTCTGGACAATGAAAATTTTTCGAGAAGCAAAGGACTGATCAATTGGTTGCCAAGGGATCTCATCGGAAATAGATAATCGAGAAACAATTGATTGCCCAATGTTATTTTTTAGCAATTGTAACAGGACTTCGTTGTTGTTTAATTCGATAATTGGTAAGTTGATACTGTGTTCATTGAGATAAAGCTCATTGAAAAAACGTAAGCCAGAGTTCTTTTCTCTTAAGAGCCAAAATTTTGAAGCGGCATCTCCTGCTAGAACTAGTTGATCTTCATAAACAATTTCTTTGTGTAAATTTTTGGTTTCAATGGGTTTTTCAATTAGTCCAATGTGGGCATGATTATTTTGAACCATATCCACGACTTCGTTTGAATTCATCAGTTGAATCGAAAAGTTG
>OAUO01000912.1_pt1 | contig 10242 bp, 6 predicted proteins | sample 1495191 | NCBI WGS metagenome assembly OAUO01 (sample SAMEA2580046, study PRJEB22360) | human gut metagenome | biome: human gut; feature: human-associated habitat; material: faeces | place: Denmark | collected 2008/2010 | reverse complement strand
AGGGCAAACGACGAAAGTACACGGACACAACCATCAAGCTTGAGCTTATGACCTTAGCAGATAGAACATTCGCATTCGACACCCAAGCAGCTGCCAATTATGCAACCATCTTCATTGAACGCGAGCACAGGGGCAAACCTACAAGTATCCAAGATGCCATGATTGCGGCAATTGCCCGCTCTTGGGGAGCAAGTGTGGCCACACGTAACACCAAGGACTTCGAAGGCACCGGCGTGGAACTCATCAATCCTTGGGAATACAAAGGCTAACGGACAGCTCATAGAACCAACGAAGGGCGGTTCGGTATGCACTTTGGCTCCCCTCTCTGAGGGGAGCTGTCACCGGAGGTAACTGAGGGGGAGCCCCACAGCAAATCACGCTTCGCAGCAGACCACACTGCGTTCCCCGGCTACTCCAACTGTTCGGAGAGCTCGAGCCATTCGGCTTCGAGGTCATCGCTTTCGCCGTTGACTGCGGTGAGCTGTTCGTTGAGCTTGTTGAGGCCTTCGTAGTCGCTCGGGTCATGGCTGGCCATCTGCGCCTCGAGGTCGGATTTCTGCTCTTCCAACTTGGCAAGTTTGCGCTCGATGGCGTTCACACGCTTGGACGCCTCATGGAATGCCTTGCCGCTGAGCTTTGGCTCAGCCGAATCTTGAGCTCCCTCCGAAGAAGTCGACTGAGGGACAGACTCAGCCGCAGAACCCTTACCCTGTGCCCCACGCTTGGCCGATGACCCACCAGTCCCAGCAAAGCCGGCCCTATCCTCCGGAAGCCCCTTGCCGTTCTTGAGGTCCTCAACCATGTCAAGGTAATCCTGCACGCCACCAGGCAGATGGCGCACCTTGCCGCCGATCAATGCGAACTGCTGGTCAGTGACGCGCTCAAGCAGGTAACGGTCGTGGGAAACCACAATCAGGGTACCCGGCCAGGTGTCGAGTAGGTCTTCCATTACAGCGAGCATGTCAGTATCCAAATCGTTGCCGGGCTCGTCCATGATGAGCACATTCGGCTCATCCAGCAGAATCAGCAGCAATTGCATGCGGCGCTTTTGGCCGCCGGACAGGTCACGAATCGGCGTCATCAGCTGTGCGGACTCAAAGCCAAGCCGCTCCATAAGCTGGCCCGGAGTGACTTCTTTACCCTCCACGATGTAGCTGGGCTTATAGCGGCTCAGCACTTCCTTGATCTTGTACCGACCCAGCTTCTCCAGCTCGTCCAAACGCTGGGAAAGAACGGCGAACTTCACGGTCTTGCCGATGTTCACGTGGCCCACGGTCGGGGTAAGCGTGCCGTCGATGAGCTTGAGCAGCGTGGACTTGCCGGCACCATTAGCGCCGACGATGCCGAAACGGTCGCCCGGACCGATCAGCCATGTCACGTCATCGAGAATCTCACGGCCGGACACGGTGACTTTGCGTGCGGCGGACGTCGCGGCTTCCTCGTCAAGGGCATCGCTGCCGATGGTCTCGCCACCGGTGTTCTGGCGGCGAACCTCACGCTCGATGTCGCTCGGCGCATTGGCCTCCGCTTCACGCGCCTTGGCCGCGGCCTCGATGGCTTCGGGCACACCCGCATCAACCAATCGGGGATCGTCCATATCGGTGACGGCCACCTCGACGGAACCGTGCAGCTGCGGTTCGGCATACATGGCGTTCACCACGTCCACGCGCGAGGCCGAGTCGGCGAGCGCCGCCACGTCCGGGTCGATTTCTGCCATACCCTGAGTATGTTCGAAAATCTGTGTGACGTTGATGAGGTCGACCACCTGCTTGCCAAGGCGGGAGGTGGCCATTTGCTTGAGCTCAACCGTGTTGCGCATCGGCGGCACATCGGCGATGAGCTCACGGGCGGCTTTGACGTGGAACTTTTGCTTGGTGGAGCGAGCGCGGGCGCCGCGGGACAGCCATGCAAGCTCCTTGCGTGCCAGATTGCGGCGCTTCGTCTCGCGCACGTCGGCCTGACGATCGCGCTCGACGCGCTGCAGCATGTATGCCGAATACCCGCCTTCGAACGGCTCAATCACGCCGTCGTGAACCTCCCACATGGATTCGCACACTTCGTCCAAGAACCAACGGTCGTGGGTGACGAGCAGCAATACGCCCTGACCTTTGGACCAACGGTTCTTCAGGTGCTCGGCCAACCAGTGGATGGTGACCACATCAAGATGGTTGGTGGGCTCGTCGAGCGCGAGAATATCCCAGTCCTTAAGCAGCAGTCGAGCCAGGTCGGCGCGGCGACGTTGGCCGCCGGACAGGGATCCGACCTTGGCGTCCAGGCTCATGCCGCCGAGCAGGGCTTCCACGATCTCGCGCGAGGTGTTGTCGGACGCCCATTCGTAGTCCGCGCGGCCTTCCAATGCGGCTTCGCGGATGGTGGCGTTGTCGTCAAGTGGATCGCGCTGGTCGAGCATGCCGAAGGTGAGTCCACCGCGCTTCGTCACGCGGCCGGAGTCCGGCTCCTGGGTGCCGCGGAACAGGTGAAGCAACGTGGATTTGCCGTCGCCGTTCTTACCGACAATGCCGATACGGTCGCCCTCGAATACACCTTGGGTCACATCGGTGAAGATGGTTTTGGTGGCGAAGGCGAGCGAAACGTGTTCCAGTCCAATGTCATAAGTCGGCATGACTCACCAATGTAGCGCCATGCTTGCCCAGTGATGAGGTCTCCACCACGATGTCGACCACCCACCACACGGTGAAATCCCTACGACGGTGTTAGCGAAGATTTGCTTTTCGCGGAATACCGCCATTTTGAGTCACCACGTGGTGGGGAATTCACTACGCGGTGGGAGAAGATAATTGTCGCGCAACGAGATGCGGCGATCACATTGTCATCCGCCTACTTGCTCAGCGTCTGGGAGTAGGAGTTGCAGCGGGCGGCGAAGCCGGAGAACACCTGCTCGGCGAGCGGCTGCAGCATTTGATCGTACTGGGCGAATTGCTCGCGCAACTGGGATTTGGAACCACCGGCGGCCTTGAGATCCTTGACCATGCTCGGCTCATCAAGCCATTCATCCAGCAGGGATCCGCACACTTCGAGATGGAACTGCATGCCCAATGCGGAACCCAGACGGAACGCCTGCACCTTGGTGGCGGAGGAGCGCGCCAGCAGCTGGGCGCCCTCAGGTAGACCGACTACATCGTTATGCCAATGCAGCACGTTCAGCTGCTTATCCCACATGGAGAAGAAGTCGTGCCTATCCACGCGCTTGATGGGCCCAAAGCCAATCTCCGGCGCATCGCCCTTACGCAGCTGGCCACCGAGTGCAGTGGCGATAATCTGGTGGCCCAAGCACACGCCAAGTACCGGCTTGCCTACGGCCACGGCCGCTTTGGCCAGCTTGCCCTCGGCCTTTAATCCCGGATACTTGTCATAGTCGAGCGCGCCCATCGGCCCGCCCATAATCACCACACCGGCAAGGTCACCGAAGTCGGGAAGATCGGGCTTCTTCGTGTTGGCAATATTCATAATCACCGTATCGAGCCCGAGATCTTCGAGGGTCGACAGAATACGCCCGGGGCGCTCCCACGGGACATGTTGCAAAATCAGCACTTGTGGTGTGGACATGGCTCCTATTGTGACACGAGCGTTCCCCGTTTGCGTTAACACCGCCATTTTCGAATGGTTCGCCGCCGTTTGATGCCCCGTTCCGCACTTGAATCGTTGCCAGCAACAAGCCATGTCGTCGATCGGCACCGAACCCATGAACAGCCGCCCCGCAAAAATGCACCGATAGGCCACGTCTCATGTCTGGCTCCAACCCTACGCTTAGTGGCTATGGGAAACAGCCAAGAACCGCAGGATTTCAACACTTCCGTTATGCCGTCGAGCCTGACGCCGGTGCATGTAGCCAAGGTCGCCGACGGCCTGAATCTGTATGACACCGCATCGCATCAGGTCAGTCATTTCGTGCCGCTCAAGCCGGGCGAGGTCGGCATCTACGTGTGTGGCGCCACCGTGCAGTCTTCCCCGCATATCGGCCATATCCGTGCCGCCGTAGCGTTCGACATCGTGCGCCGCTGGTTCTTGAAGCTCGGATACAAGGTCACGTTCGTGCGCAATGTGACCGACATCGACGACAAGATTCTCGACAAGGCCGCAACCGCCGGTCAGCGCTGGTGGGCCCGCGCCTACTACTATGAGCGCGAATTCACCGAGGCGTACAACACGCTTGGCGTGCTGCCGCCCACCGTGGAGCCCCGCGCCACCGGCCATATGTCGGACATGATCGATCTGATTCAGCGCATTCTCGACAACGGCCATGGCTATGTGGTCACGGATGCGGATGGCAAGCCCACCGGCAACGTGTATTTCGACGTGGCCTCCTGGCCGCATTACGGCGAGCTGACCCACCAGAAGCAGACCGCCGAGGTCGATGAAGCAGCTGCCGTGGCCGACCGCATGGGCCCGTCCGTGGATGCCACCGGCGACGACAAATACAACCCCGTCGATCCGGCCGATGCCTCCCCCGACAAGCATGATCCGCGCGACTTTGCACTGTGGAAAGCTCCGAAGGATACCGACCCCGAGGACGCTCGCTGGTCAACCCCGTTCGGCGTGGGACGTCCGGGCTGGCATATCGAATGCTCTGCCATGTCCCATCGTTATCTGGGCGACGGATTCGACATTCACGGCGGCGGCTTGGACCTGCGCTTCCCGCACCATGAGAACGAGATGGCCCAGACCCGTGCGGCTGGCTACCCGTCCGCCGCACGCTGGATGCACTCGGCTTGGGTGACCGCCAAGGGCGAGAAGATGTCGAAGTCTCTCGGCACTGGCCTGTCCGTGCCGTCTGTGCTGGCTGAGAACTCCGCTTGGGTGGTGCGTTACGCGCTGGGTTCCGTGCAATATCGTTCGATGCTCGAATGGTCCGATCAGGCACTGGTCGAGGCTCAGGCCGCATACGACCGTGTCTCGAACTTCATCGAGCGTGCCGGCGTGGCCTTGGGTGGTCAGCCGTCCCGCGAAGAGGTTACCGGCATATCCGCCGATGACCTGCCCACCGATTTCGTGGCCGCGATGAACGACGATGTCAACGTCTCCGGCGCGACCGCCGCGATTTTCACCACCATTCGTTCCGGCAATACGCTGCTCTCGCAGCTTGCCGATCGCGCCGATTCCGAGGCCGTGCAGGCCGAAGTGCGTGAGACGCTGCTCGCCGTGCGCGCAATGCTCGACACGTTGGGACTGGATCCGCTGGCCGAACCGTGGGTCTCTGCCGGAGCTGCCGGTGGTGCCAGCGATGGCACGACCGAGACCCCCGAGCACGCCGCATTGGAAGCGCTTATTACCGAACAGCTCAATGCCCGTGCCGAAGCCCGCAAGGCTAGGGACTTTGCCAAGGCCGATCAGATTCGCGATACGCTGGCCGAGGCCGGCATCACCATCGAAGACGGCCTGCAAGGCTCGACCTGGAGCCTGAAGTAGCCACTTAGCGACATCGAACAACGATATTCCCGTTTCAAGGGGCTGATTTGTCCGATTCCGGAGGTCTACTTCCGTTTCAAGGGGCTGACGCTTAAGTAGAGGCACACTACAAATGGCTTAACGACGGTGTCGTTAAGCCATTTGTACTTTCAGTTTGAAGTTTAGGCAGCCCCTTGAAATGGAAGTAGACCTCCGGGAAAGACGAAATCAGCCCCTCGAAATGGCGAAAGCCCCATCAAACCAGCCGATCAGTCGAAAACGAAGTCTACGTCCACGAGGTGCAGGCGCTTGGTGAGTTCCTTTTCCAGCGAGCGCTTGCGTTCGATGAGATCAGACACATCGATGGTCTCGCCGGTGCCGGTCAAGTACACGTCCACCGTGTAGTTCATGCCGGTTTTGAAAATCAGCGTCTGCTCGTACTCGGTGTTGGCGGGCAAGTGTCGCTGCGCCTCGGCTTCCACGTAGGCATTGGTCTCGTCGTCGTCATGCACGCCACCGACCAATTCCACGAACGCCTCCTTCAGCACGCTGAACGGTTCGCGGATGGTCAACACCACCAACGCCACGGTGATGAAGAAATCGCCGGTGTAATGCAGGAAGTCAAGCGGTCCGCCAGCCGGCAGCAGCATCAGGAATACGGCGACCACGCCGATGCCGAAGGACATCGAGCCGTCGACCAGCGTGCTTTTGCATTCGGCGGTGAGCATGGTGCTGGAGTTGCCGATGGCACGGTTCGAGCGCCGATAGTACATGTACAGGCTGAAGCAGACAATCACGGTCAGGATCTCGTAAATGACCACCGGGCCGGTTTCGATGCGTTCGCCGGACCCGAACACGAAGTAGTCATAAGCCACTCGGCACACGTCGATCAGCGAATACACCAACAACGACATGGTGAAGATGGCCTTGCAGATCGCGTAGATAGGCTCCAACGCGAATAGGCCATTGGGGAAGCGCTCAGTGGTACGCACCGTGCGCGTCGAAAGGTACACCGCCACCAGTCCGGAAAGGACGGAGATTGCGGTGAAGGAGAAATCAAGGAACATGGCCTTAAGGCCAGTCATGAAGAACACAGCCATTCCGGCGAACACCTGAAGAACGTTGACGACTATGCCAACGATCAGAGCTTTGCGTTCAAGGAGTTTTTGGGCGGGCATCGGTGGGCCTTCCTTATTGCACGGCATGTCTGCGTTGGCCCGCAACGGGTCTGGTCGTTGACCTAAGTTCGCGAGGGCGCACGGCAGTCTGCGTATAAGCGGTGTCCAGGGATTTTCAAAACAGCGTAAGCATTCCAAAAAACACAGGATTCTTGACATTTTCTATGGTAACGGAAGCACTCGATTGGCTTCGCCACGAGCGGATGGCAAGACATTCGCCTACTAGGTGTCTGGTGACGATTCCGCCAACGCCGGCAACCGAACGGCACCATCGCAACACAACGCCGATATGGGCGGCAGAATCGTTGCCCGGCAAATAGAATTTCCCGCGTGGCGGCTAGACTGTTGCCCATTATGGCAGCATTTAGTTCTTTGACAGATAGGCTCTCGAATGCGTTCAAGCATCTGAAGAGCAAGGGCAAGCTTTCCGAAGCGGATATCGACGGCACAATCCGCGAAATCCGCCGCGCGCTGCTCGACGCCGACGTGGCGCTCGACGTGGTGCGTTCCTTCACTGGCAAGGTGCGCGAGCGCGCACTGGGCACCGAGGTGTCCGAGGCACTCAACCCCGCCCAGCAGGTGGTGAAGATCGTCAATGAGGAGCTCACCGACGTGCTCGGTCAGGGCGTGGACCGCCCGCTGAACTTCGCCAAGAACCCGCCGACGATCATCATGCTCGCAGGTCTTCAGGGTGCCGGTAAAACCACGCTGGCCGGCAAGCTCGGCTATTGGCTCAAGGATTCCGGCCATACGCCGCTGCTGGTGGCGGCCGATTTGCAGCGTCCGAACGCCGTGACCCAGCTGCAGGTGGTCGGCGAGCGCGCCGGCGTGCCCGTCTACGCCCCCGAGAAGGGCGTGCAGTCCGACGGCGGCGAGGCTGTGGCCGCTCCGGGCCAGACTTCCGGTGACCCGGTGAAGGTGGCACGCGATTCCATCGAACTCGCCAAGCAGAAGCTTTATGACACGGTGATCATCGATACCGCCGGTCGCTTGGGCGTGGACGAGGAGCTGATGAAGCAGGCACGCGATATCCGTGACGTCGTGCAGCCCAATGAAATCCTGTTCGTCATCGACGCGATGATCGGTCAGGACGCGGTCAAGACCGCCAAAGCATTCGATGAAGGCGTGGACTTCACCGGCGTGGTGCTCTCCAAGCTCGATGGCGACGCCCGTGGTGGCGCCGCGCTGTCCGTGGCGTCCGTGACCGGCAAGCCGATCCTGTTTGCTTCCACTGGCGAGGGTCTGAAGGACTTCGAGGTCTTCCACCCGGATCGTATGGCATCGCGCATCCTCGACATGGGCGACATCATGACGCTCATCGAGCAGGCTCAGAAGCAGTTCGACGAGGAGGAGGCCCGCAAGGCCGCCGAGAAGATCTCCGAGGGTTCCTTTGGCTTGGATGATTTCCTCGATCAGCTGCAGCAGGTGCGCAAGCTTGGTTCGATGAAGTCGCTGCTCGGCATGATTCCGGGCATGGCCCAGCACCGCAAGGAGCTTGAGCAGTTCGATGAGAAGGAGATCGACCGCACCGAGGCGATTATTCGCTCGATGACCCCGGCAGAGCGCCGTGATCCGTCGATTATCAACGGTTCTCGCCGCGCCCGTATCGCCTATGGTTCAGGTGTGACCGTCTCGCAGGTCAACGCTCTGCTGCAGCGCTTTGAGCAGGCTGCAAAGATGATGAAGCGCATGTCCAACCGCGGCGGCATGGGTGGCGGCATGCCCGGCTTCGGCGGCCCTGCGATGGGCGGCGGTAAGAAGAAGGGCAAGAACAAGAAGAAGGGTGGCAAGTCCGGCAACCCGATGAAGCGCGAGGCCGAGGAGAAGGCATTGCGCGACAAGCTGGCCGGCAAGAAGTCCTACGGTTCCACCGGCGGCTCCGCATTTGCCAAGAAGCCGCAGAATCCGGCCTTGCCTGCAGGCCTTGAAGAGATGATGGGCAACGTCGATGGCGGCACTGAGCTGCCTCCGAACCTCGGCGGCGGTTTGGGCGGCTTGTTCGGTCGCTGATTGTCGAGGGGCTCCCGCCAGCGGGAGCATATTTTTCGACATATTCGGAAAGGAACTCCAATGACGACAATCCTTGGCACTGTGGCGATCATCGCACTGCTGTGGACGGCGTTGAGCGCACTGCCGGCCGGCCTTGAAGCCCGCATGCCGTTGCCATACATGATTGCGCTCACGCCATTGTTGTGGGTTCCTTTGGTGGTTTTGGCCGCATTCGCCGCGTGGCAGCGCGAATGGAGCGTTATGTCGCTGCTTATCGTGGCCGCACTGTTCGCAAGCTCGCACCGACTTAACTATTGGGGTACGTCAATCGACCCCGCCGGCAAGCGTAAGGAATCCCACCGTGAAACACCGCGTGAAACATCTGCGAATACGCAGAATATAAACAATTCCAGCAACACCGACACCACTGTCACGGTATCGTCCAGCACTATCGACGCAAATCGTGAAACATCCCGTGAAACATATGTAAACACCCATAATATAAGCGACCCCAACGCCGGACCCTCTGCTGCTGCATCATCTTCCGGTACTGCCAGCACAAGCCGTGAAGCACTAGACGCAGCCAGTAATCTATCTTCCAAGGCCTCGGAATCCACCCGCACCACGCTCCCCACTCAGTTCACCGTCATGACCCTGAACTGCCGTTACGGTCGCGCGGACGCCAATGACATCATCGCCAATATTCGCAAACGCGGCATCAGCGTGCTGGCATTGCAGGAGGTCACCGACGAGCTCATCGCACGCCTCGCCGAGGCAGGTCTCAACGAGCTGCTCCCCTATCATCAATTCGGCGAAGCCAAGGACACTGACAACGGCGGCTTCAACGTGCTCTACTCCGCATACGAGCCGGGCGCATCCGTGCCCAACGTGGTCAGCATCCCCGCTGCCGACGTGCCGGCCATCACACTGCGCATCGCAGATCAAGCCAAGATGCCGCCCGCCAGCACCTCCACCAATGGCACCACTATCCGTATCGCTGCCAACCCAAGCACCACAACCCAAGCGCACCCCGACCGAACCATCACTTTCTGCTCGGCTCATCCGAAATCCCCTATGCGCGGCTGTGCCGACTGGTCGGCCGGAATCCTAGGATTACGAGAGATCACCAAAGCTCGGTCCATCGCCCATCACAACATCGCTGTTGTGATGGGCGACCTCAACTCAAGCACCGACCACCCCAGTTTCCGTGCCCTGCTCAAGTCTGGCTTCAAGGACGCGAGCCTGACCCAAGCGGCCGGCCCCAACCTTACGTTCCCCCGCTGGCTCAAGTGGCCACGCATCGAGCTGGATCACGTGCTGTTTACCCCCGGAGTGCGGCCATCACAGGTCAAGTCGTTCGAAATCAAGGACACCGATCATCTGGCACTTGTCGCCACGCTGGCGCTTCGTTAGCTGCCTGCCGTACATCGCATCCCCGCGATCCGCTGCCACGGCAAACCGCACACGACACTCACCACGTCAGTCCTGCCCTGCGCGCTATAATAGGCCAGTTATTCGCGCGCGCGTGGCGCCCTCTACACCCCGGGCCGCGAGGACACGTGGATTCCGGTGGGCCATGCCCCACATGGTAGCCGCGAAACCACAAACCTAGTTATTACAAGGAGAGCCATTTTGGCAACCAAGATTCGTCTGAAGCGACAGGGCAAGA
>OAUO01000911.1_pt1 | contig 10246 bp, 9 predicted proteins | sample 1495191 | NCBI WGS metagenome assembly OAUO01 (sample SAMEA2580046, study PRJEB22360) | human gut metagenome | biome: human gut; feature: human-associated habitat; material: faeces | place: Denmark | collected 2008/2010 | reverse complement strand
AGTTGTGCTTTCGGGTGAAGGATCGGATGAATTGTTCGGAGGATATAATATTTACTGTGAACCTCTTGAACATACTGCTTTTAATAAAATCCCGATGCCGATCCGGCGCTTTATGGGAAAATTTGCAGAATACTGTCTGCCGAGGGGGATGAAAGGCCGTGGATTTCTTATGCGTCATGGAAAGACGCTGGAAGAACGGTATTTTGCCAATGCTACGAATATATTTACAGAGCGTGAGGCTGCTAAAATTTTGAAAAAGGGATGCAGACCGGAAATTCAGGATGTGACAAAACCTTTGTATAACCGGGTGAAAGATAAGGATGCGGTGACAAAAATGCAGTATGTGGACTTGCATCTTTGGCTTGTTCACGATATCCTTATGAAAGGGGATAAGATGGGCATGGCGAATTCTTTGGAAGTCAGAGTGCCGTTTCTTGACCGGAATGTTCTGGAACTTGCGGAAAGCCTTCCTCTTCAATATAAAGTGCAGGCACCGCGCACGAAAGTTGCTCTCCGGGCAGCGGCGGAACGCAGTATCAGAAACAAGACGGCAGAGAAAAAGAAACTTGGTTTTCCGATCCCGATTCGGGTTTGGCTGAAAGAGGAAAAATATTATAATCGTGTGAGAGCGATGTTTGCATCTTCTATGGCGAAAAAATTCTTTAATACCGATCTGCTTATGAAGATGCTGGAAGATCACAGAGACGGAAAGAATACGAATGAAAAAGCAGATGACAGCCGCAAAATCTGGACGGTATATATTTTCCTTGTATGGTATGACCGCTTTTTTGAACATGGGAAACCGGTGCATCCTTCCATGACAGCAGGTAAATAAGATTGATGATGGGTGTGATGATATGAGAAGCAGGACTGTGCGTCCGATCAAGAGACGCGAACAGGGCAGGAAAAATGTAAAGAAGCAAAAGAAAAGAAACCTCGGAGATACGATGCCGATGCGTCCCGTCAGAGAAGATGTGTACGATACGGCGCCGATGCGTCCGATGAATATCAGAAGCGGGTATGAGGGATACCGCAGAACGATTGACCGTAGGCGTGAAGTGATACGGACGGAGCGTCCGGTTTCTCGACGTGTGAATTCCCGCAAAGGGAAAAAGGAACGTACGTCAGGCAGAACTCGTTATGAAAACAGAAATAGTTTATCGGCGCTGATCGCAAGACAAAGAAGTGCAGCGGGAAAAGAACAATATTTTGACTATGACCTTCTTTTTGTGATTATTTTTCTGATGTGTTTTGGTCTTGTTATGCTTTATAGTGTCAGTTTCTATGAAGCGCAGGCTGATTTCGGAAATGACATGTACTATTTTTCAAAACAGGCGTTGATCGGTGTGGGCGGATTTATCGGCATGTATCTTGTGTCAAAGTTAGATTATCATCTGTATGGAGCGTTTGCATTTGAAATCTATGTAATTTCGATGTTTTTGATGGCGCTTGTACAGACTCCGCTTGGCGTGACTGTCAATGGCGCGAGACGTTGGATCGGACTTCCCGGCAACCTTTCGCTGCAGCCTGCCGAGATTACAAAAATAGCAGTGATTCTATTTATATCTTATGAGTTATGCCGTCTTGGGAAAAGGGCATATTCGCCGAAAGGAATTGCACAGATACTTGCATTTGGCGCAGTGGCATCGGCAGGCGTTTTGTTTTTGACAGATAACCTGAGTACGGCGATCATCGTGGCGGGGATTACATGTATTTTGATTTTTGTAAGCCATCCGAAGACGAAGCCGTTTCTTGTAATAATCGGGATCGGGATTGCGGTAGCGGCAGTCGGGATCGCAATTCTTTCGGTAACTGTGGCGAACAGTGATAATTTCCGTCTCCAGCGAGTGATCTCGTGGCTGAACCCGGAAGCTACGGCCGATACGGGAAGTTTTCAGGTCATGCAGGGACTTTATGCGATCGGAAGCGGAGGACTGTTCGGAAAAGGACTGGGAAACAGTACACAGAAATTGGGCGTGATTCCCGAAGCGCAAAATGACATGATCCTTGTCGTTATTTGTGAGGAGCTTGGCGTATTTGGCGCGGTTGTTATTTTGGTCCTGTTTGCATTGTTGTTATACAGACTGATCTTTATTGCGAAAAATGCGCCCGATCTTTTCGGTTCGCTGATCGCGACTGGGATATTTGCGCATATCGCATTACAGGTTATTTTGAACATTGCTGTCGTGACGGGACTTCTTCCGACAACGGGTATTACGTTGCCTTTTATCAGTTACGGCGGAACTGCAATCGTATTTTTGATGGCGGAAATGGGAATTGCGCTTGGAATTTCACGGAAAATAAGATTAGAATAGAAAAAGCTTCCTTTCTTATGAGATGTGTGATATATTTATATGTGGTATTAAAAACTACATACAATAGAAGCGTAAAATATATTTTGCGTTTCAGGAGGAAGTGTTATGGATTATAAAATTGTTTTGGATAGTTGCGGAGAATTGACATATAAGATGAAGGAGAGCGGGATTTACCATACGGCGGTTTTGAGTATGCTCGTTGACGGAGATACGATCTTGGATGATGAAAGTTTTGACCGGAAAGATTTTCTGAAAAGAGTAGCGGTGAGTCCGGAATGTCCGAAGTCTTCCTGTCCTTCGCCGGATGCATATATGGAACTTTACGGCGGAGCGGAGAAGAGGGTTTATGTGGTGACCTTGTCAGCGGAATTAAGCGGATCGTATAATAGCGCTCAGCTTGGAAAAGAGCTGTGGAAGGAAGAAAACGAAGACGGGGATAAACAAATCTATGTATTTAATTCGCGTTCGGCATCGGTAGGTGAAAGTTTGATCGCATTGAAAATACAAGAGTGTGAAGAAAAAGGGTATTCTTTTGAAGAAGTGATAGAGCATGTGGAAGCATATATCGAAGAACAGCACACATATTTTGTTCTTGAAAATCTGGATACACTTCGGAAGAACGGAAGGCTTACAGGAATTAAGTCGTTGATGGCAAGCGCTCTTAATATCAAACCGGTGATGGGGTCAACTCCGGAGGGAACGATTTGTCAGCTTGGTCAGGCGAGAGGAGTTAAGAAAGCGATTGCGAAGATGGCAGAGCATATTGTGGCAGATGGCAAAAATACAGAGAATAAAGTGTTGGCGATCGCTCACTGCAACTGCCCGGAAAGAGCAAGAGAGATAGAGCGTATGATTCTCGATAAGATAAAAGTAAAAGACAGTTTTATAGTAGAGACAGGCGGAATCAGCACAATGTATGCAAATGACGGTGGAATAATAGTTGTACTGTAGAAGTGTTTGTGATAAAATGTCCTCATGCGTAGTATCTTATCTGAAAGGAGTAATACGGGATGAGTCAGGAAAAGGTTGACCGTTATAAACAGGAAAAAGTAAACAGAAAACAGATCATGCGTAAGCAGAAGCTGATGAATAATATGCGTAAAGGGGTGCTTGTGGTGGTAGCTCTGGCATTGATCGGATGGCTTGGTTATTCTGCTTATGATATCTATGAGTCGGGAAAAGAGAGAACTGTCTCAGAGGTGAATTATGACGCCGTATCTGATTATTTGAACGGACTGAATGCAGAAGGTTCTGCTGAGTAAATGGTGTGGTGTGGGGAGTGAGCGCCGAATTTGAAGAGCGCACACCCTTGCACCCAAATTTTTTTTAAAACTTTAAAGTGAATAAATTCATTAAAAACACAACATGTAGGGTATTTGGAACATCAATGCCATACATGTTCTTTTTTTGCGAAAAATCCTGTTTTTTGATTCGTTTTTAGCCGAAAAAAGGACACAAAAAAATCTCAAAAAAGGGTTGAAAAAGGGGGAGTGGTGGTTTAGAATGGAGTCAAGTGGTAAAGAGTGGAGGCTAGTGGAGGAAAGTAGGGGCGATGTGGAGCTCACATTAAGAGAAAGGATTCCAGATGTTATTAGGAGAGTTTAACCATAGTATTGATGAAAAGGGAAGACTCATCATTCCGGCAAAACTGCGGGATGATCTTGGTGACAGTTTCGTTATTTGTAACGGACTGGAAGGCTGCCTCTTTGTTTACTCTCAGGAAGAATGGAATAAATTCGTTGCTGAACTTGAGACTTTGCCACGCATGAGTAAGGATGCCAGAATTTTCAAGCGTTATTTTTTCGGAAGCGCTTCGGAGGGCAGTTTCGACAAGCAGGGGAGAGTTCTTGTCCCGCCGTCGCTCCGCAAAGCAGCCGGATTAGAAAAAGATGTAGTCTTAGTGGGAGTTCAGGATCGCATCGAGATATGGGATAAGGCTCTTTGGGAGGAACGCAGTCAGATCAGCGAGGAAGATCTGGACGCGATTGCAGAGCGTATGGAATCCATAGGAATTCGTATTTGATAAGGAGAAGACAATGGCATTTGAACATGTGTCTGTTCTACTGAACGAAACAGTAGACGGGTTGAACGTCAAACCGGATGGGGTTTATGTAGACGCTACGCTTGGCGGAGGCGGACATGCCTATGAAGTGTGCAGAAGGCTTGGCAGTAAGGGGAGATTTATAGGAATAGATCAGGATGCCGATGCAATTAAAGCAGCGGGAGAACGCCTGAAAGGCTTCGGGGAGAAGGTTACGATAATTCGGAGCAATTATCGTGATATGAAGCCGCAGCTCCAGAATATAGGTGTTGACAAAGTAGATGGTATTGTGATCGATCTGGGAGTTTCATCATACCAGCTTGATACCGCCGAACGCGGATTTTCTTATCGGGTGGATGCGCCGCTTGATATGAGAATGGATCAGAGACAGAAAATGACGGCGAGAGACATTGTCAACGAATACAGTGAGTCGGAACTTTACCGTGTGATCCGCGACTATGGGGAAGATAAATTTGCTAAGAATATTGCAAAGCATATTGTGGAGGAGCGTAGGAAAAATCCGATTGAAACAACGGGACAACTGAATGAAATTATCAGTCATGCGATACCGATGAAGTTTCGTAAGACGTCAGGTCATCCGTCGAAAAGGACATTTCAGGCGATTCGGATCGAGTTGAATCACGAACTGGATGTTTTGAGGGAGTCGTTGGATGACATGATCGAGATGCTGAATCCGGGTGGAAGGATATGCATTATTACATTTCATTCGTTAGAAGACCGCATTGTGAAAAGTGCATTTAGGAAAAACGAAAATCCATGCACTTGTCCGAGTCATTTTCCTGTATGTGTCTGTGGGAAGATTTCAAAAGGGAAAGTGATCACGAGAAAACCAATTTTGCCGTCGGAGGCAGAAACGGAATCAAACAGCCGTTCAAAAAGTGCGAAACTCAGAATATTTGAACGGGCATAAATTGGGAGTGTATCATATAGAAACGAATTTCCGAGGGGAGGGGAGAACCCTTAGGAAAATACAAAAAAGGAAGGGGCATTTGTCATGGCAGCAAACTATCGTACATCCAAATACAGAACGACAAGTCTAAGTGAAAGAGACAAAAGTGGATTTTATGTATATGGAAATACTGTACGTCAGGCAGAAACTCTTCCGAGAAAAACGAAGAGTCCGTATTCGCAGCAGAGGGAGCAGACGAAACGGACAAGCAGCCGGGTTGTTAAGAACCGAAACCGCGCGATGAGTATTAGTCCGGCTTATGCTGTATTTCTTACGGCAGCGGCAGTCTGTGCGGTATTGATTTGCGTTTTATACTTAAATCTTCAGTCGGAGGTCGTAAGCAGATCGGAAAATGTTACGGCAATGCAGGAACAACTTGCAGATCTGACGGAGGCAAATAATACTGCATATAATTCGGCGGCAGACTCGGTGAATCTCGAGACGGTGCGGGACAGAGCGATGAATGAAATGGGGATGGTTTATGCTGCTCAGGGAACAATCGTAGAATACGATAGTCCGGAAGGGGATTATGTAAAGCAGTATAACGATATTCCGGAAAGCGGTGTGCTCGCAAAGTCCAGCGATGTATTAAAGTAAGGAAAAAATTATGGCTGTAAAGAAAAGAAAAAAGAGTAGATTTGAATTTTTGACAAGAAAATTCCCGCTCAGAATGCAACGGAAGCTGGTAATGCTATTTATGGCAGTAGTACTGGCTTTTGTTGTTCTTATAGGAAGAATAACCTATATAAATGTAACGAAGGGAAGCAAATATACAAAAGTTGTTTTAGATCAGCAAAACTATGACAGCAGGGTGATCGCTTTTAAAAGGGGCGATATTGTCGATCGTAACGGAACAAAGATGGCGACAAGTGAGCGCGTATATAACGTGATCCTTGACGTGGCGGTTATGATGGACAAAAAGGAGTATATCGAACCGACAAAGGAAGTATTGAAAGAATGTTTCAATGTAGAGGGGGACGTTGTTGATAAATTGATCAAAGAGTCTCCGGACAGTCGTTATGAAGTGCTTGTGTCAGATGTGGATTATGCGACTGCTCAGAAGTTTAAGAAGATTGATGAAGATGATAAAAAATATCCGAATGTGAAAGGAATCTGGCTGGAAGAAGACTATTTGAGGAGTTATCCATACGGTTCTATGGCGAGTGATGTGCTTGGATTTGTATATGGAGGAAATCAAGGGGCGCTTGGAATCGAAAGCGCGTATAATTCAATTCTCAACGGAACGGATGGAAGAGAGTATGGGTATTTTGACTCCGATTCTTCGGTAGAGCGTACTGTCAAACCTGCGAAGAACGGAAATACGGTCGTGTCTACCATTGATGTGACATTGCAAAATATTGTGGAAAAATGCATTTTAGAGTTTAACAGTGCGCATGCCGCAGATGGAAATCCCGGCAGTAAAAACACAGCCGTTATCATTATGAATCCGAACACAGGAGAAATACTGGCGGAAGCATCGTACCCTAATTTTGATTTGAATGATCCGAGAAATCTATCTTTGCTTTATACAAAAGAGCAGTGGGATGCGATGAGTGAAGAAGATCAGGTCGAAGCGATGAATGATCTTTGGAGAAATTTCTGCGTAAGTGACGCTTATGAGCCGGGGTCTACTGCGAAACCGTTTACTGTGGCGGCCGGCTTGGAAACAGGAACATTGACCGGAAACGAAAGCTATTACTGCGGAGGTTCTAAAGACGTTCTCGGAACGAAGATCAGCTGTCACTATAAGTCGGGACACGGACAGGAAACGATACAGGATGCCATTGCAAATTCATGTAATGTAGCTCTTATGGATATGGCAGCGGTGATCGGTCCGGAAAATTTTACAAAATATCAGCATATTTTTGGGTTTGGAGAGTATACAGGGATTGATCTTCCGGGAGAGGCGGAAACGTCAGGACTGCTTTATACGGCGGATACGATGGGAGAGATCGATCTGGCTACCAATTCATTCGGACAGAATTTTAATGTAACGATGACACAGATGGTTTCTGCATTTTCTTCTCTTGTGAACGGAGGATATTATTATGAACCCCATGTTGTAAAACAGATTCAGGATGAAGACGGCAATGTAATAGAGACGAAAGATCCGGTTCTTTTGAGAAAGACAGTGTCTTCCGAAACGTCTAAGATGTTGAGACAGTATTTGAAAGCGACGATGGATTACGGAACAGGAACGAGGGCAAAGGTGGAAGGGTATGATATCGGCGCTAAAACGGGAACAGCGGAAAAACTTCCGAGGGGAAACGGAAAGTATCTGTTATCTTATATCGGTTATGCGCCGCAGAACAATCCGGAAGTCGTAGTTTATGTTGTGATCGATGAGCCTAATACGGCTGTACAGGATGACAGCTCCCTTGTTCTGGGATTAAGTCAGAAGATCATGTCTGAGGCATTCCCGTATCTTGGCATTACGACTATTGCACAAAGCGGGCAAAACGCTCAGGCGCAAGGTCAGAATTTCGGCAATACAGAATATACGGATTATGATGAAAATTATGAGGATACATACGGAAATGCAGACGGATCGTATGTGGATGAAAACTATACACCTGATTTAGATGATTGGGCGTCGTCTGACGTTTCAGAGTAGAGGAATAACCCTGCAGAAGATATAATAAACTGTAAAAATATCTTCTGTGGGGATTTTTTGTTATGAGAAACAAAATAGAGGAAAGAATAAAAAATAAAACTTATAATAAGAGAAAAGTACTTGTCGTTTTTTTATGTGCGGCTTTCGTGCTTTTTTGTCTGATAGGCAGACTTGTTTATCTTATGATATTTGATGCGGAGTATTATCAGAACATGGCGGAGGAACTGCATGAAAGGGAGAGGGAGATCAAAGCGGCCAGAGGGGAGATCGTAGACAGAAACGGAGTTGTTCTTGCGACAAACAGGACGGTGTGTACGATTTCGGTTATTCACAGTCAGATAAAAGATCCGCAGCAGACGGCAGACATGCTCAGTAAAGAGTTGGAACTTGACAGGGAGGATGTTTTGAAAAAGGTAGAGAAAGTATCTTCTATGGAAAAAATAAAGACGAATGTTGACAAAAAGACAGGCGACCGTATCCGTGAGTATAATCTGCCGGGAGTAAAAGTGGATGAAGATTTCAAAAGATACTACCCATATGACCGGCTTGCGTCAAGAGTGCTTGGATTTACAGGGAGCGACAATCAGGGGATCATCGGTCTTGAGGTGAAATATGAAGACGTATTAAAAGGAACAAATGGGAAGATACTGACGGTTACAGATGCCAGAGGAATAGAGTTGGAAGGGGTTGCGGAGGACCGGATTGAACCGGTTGCCGGAAATACATTAAAAACAAGTCTTGATTACAATATCCAGTCGTATTGTGAGCAGGCGGCCGAAAAGGTGCTGGAGGAAAAGCAGGCAGAAGGGGTATCGGTCTTGCTGATGAATCCGCAGAACGGAGAAATTTATGCTATGGTAAATGTGCCTGAATTTAATTTGAATGAACCTTATCGTTTGAATGACAAAACGGAAGATCAGATGACAGATGAAGAACGTCAGAACAGACTGAATCAGATGTGGAGAAACCGCTGCATTAACGATACGTATGAGCCGGGATCTACTTTTAAGATCATTACGTCGGCGGCTTGTCTTGAAGAAGGCGTCGTCTCTTTAGACGATACTTTCTCCTGCCCGGGGTATCGGATCGTAGAAGACAGGAAAATCCGGTGTCATAAAGTAGGAGGGCATGGAACGGAAACTTTTGTGCAAGGGATTGAAAATTCGTGTAATCCGGTATTTATGGATATCGGACTTAGACTGGGATCAGAGAGGTTTTGCGACTATTTTGAACAGTTTGGTCTGATGAGCCTGACGAACATCGATCTTCCCGGAGAAGCGGGGACGATTATGCATAAAAGAGAAGATATTAAAGCGGTAGAACTGGCCACAATGACGTTTGGTCAATCATTTCAGATTACGCCGATCCAGATGGCGGTGACGGTCAGTTCGATGGTAAATGGCGGCAGGCGTGTAACGCCGCATCTTGGCGTGTCGGTCTTAGATAAGAAAGGGAAAACGGTCAAGACGTTTAAGTATGGGGAAAAAGAAGGGATTGTTTCGGAGAAAACATCGGAGACAATGCAAGAACTTCTGGAGAAAGTTGTTTCCGAAGGATCGGGAAAAAACGCGTATCTTGAAGGATATTCTATCGGGGGAAAGACGGCGACGTCTCAAACGCTTCCAAGAAGCGCCGGAAAATATATTTCTTCGTTTATAGGATTTGCTCCGGCGGACGATCCTCAGATTCTCGGAATGGTCATCATCCATGATCCTCAGGGAATTTATTACGGCGGAACGATCGCTGCCCCGGTGCTTCGGGACATATATGATAATGTGCTCCCCTATCTCGGGATTGAAAAAAAGTAATGGATGGTTTATACTTTATGAGATAAAAGAGATGAAGAGGTGGATTTATGAGTAGTCATGTAGTGATTCCGGTTCTTGCGGCATTTGCGGTAAGTCTTGTGCTCGGACCGATTGTGATTCCTTTTTTGCGGAAACTGAAAATGAAGCAGACGGAGCGTGTAGAAGGCGTTCAGTCTCATTTGAAAAAAGCGGGAACTCCGACGATGGGCGGCATTATTATTCTTGCGGCTGTTATTGTGACATCCCTGTTCTATGTGAAAGATTATCCGAAGATCATTCCGGTTTTATTCCTTACAGTGGCGTTTGGTTTGATCGGATTTCTTGATGATTATCTTAAAGTTGTGTTGAAACGTTCGGATGGACTGATGCCGATGCAGAAAATGGCTCTGCAGATTATTGTAACGGCTGTGTTTGCATTCTATCTCGTGAAAGTGGCGGATATTCCGCTTACGATGCTTGTGCCGTTCTCTAACGGATATTATCTTGATATCGGCTGGG
>OAUO01000900.1_pt1 | contig 10386 bp, 10 predicted proteins | sample 1495191 | NCBI WGS metagenome assembly OAUO01 (sample SAMEA2580046, study PRJEB22360) | human gut metagenome | biome: human gut; feature: human-associated habitat; material: faeces | place: Denmark | collected 2008/2010 | reverse complement strand
TTTCAATGGTGGAATCATTCACCAAAATATAACTGATGAATAACTTTTTGATGGTGGTTAATGCTATTCTTGGGAATTAATCGTACCTTTGCAATAAATCATTTCAATTCTCTGATTATGAAAGTAGCATCAAAAGTAAAGGATGGTAGGATAAATGCCGTCAATGTATTGCTTGATATGAATATAAAGGAATATCTTGAAGTAGCTGGACACATTATTAAGAACAATGAGTTTCAAAGAAAGCGTGTAAAGAATTCTTCTACCGTTTATGCTCTGCTGAAAAAGGATTTGCGAAGTAACTGTACAATGCCTCCTATTGTTCTGGCTATTAAGGCGGAAAAAATGAACCATTTACTGAATCCATTTGATATTGAAGAAGATCAGATAAAATCCTTGTTTAAGCCTGAGAATCTGATTATACTTGACGGACTGCAAAGAACCTATACTATATTGGATTTAGTGGAAGAACTGACGAAGGAGAACAATAGTGAGGTTTTGGAGAATGTCATGAATAATAGTATACGTGTCGAAGTATATTTGGGTATAAACAAAATTGGTATTCTTTATAGAATGCTGACTTTGAATACTGGGCAAACACCAATGTCAATCAGGCATCAGATAGAGATGCTATATTCCGATTATGCAGAGAATAATATCGAGGATGTACGCCTGTTTAAAGAAACTGACTCAAAAAGTGTGAGGAATATTGGTGAATATCAATTTAGAGATGTAATTGAAGGCTTTAATTCATATCTGGATAGGGATGAACTTGGTATCAGCCGGAATGAGGTTCTTGAGAATATTCAGAATCTTGAAAAACTTGCTTTGGAGAATGGAAGTTCCGATTTGTTTAAGGATTATATTTTAACTTATAATAAATTGATAAAAAAAGTCGATTCATTTAACATTGGATGGGAAATAAACAAATCAGAAATTGAAATTAACGGACTTTTTGGAAAGAATATTCTACAGATATTTACCAAGTCGCAGGTTTTATCCGGTTTCGGTGCTGCAATTGGCAAATTGAAGGATTCCAAGGTTATTGAAGGGTTTGAAACGATTAAAAATGATATTGATAATATTGTAGTATCAAAAAAAGAAGATAGTAATCTTGATTTTGCTATGGTTAACTTACTTGGTAAATTGGATGATATTAAGAACAGAGCAAAGAAAATCGGAGTAGAGCAAAGGATGTTTTTCACTTATTTCTTTCGCGAACTGTTCAATCCTAATAGTGATTCGTATTTGGATATGAATTCAGCTATTGAAAGTGGGTTCAATAAGTATATCAGTCTGATTTGATTTCAGAATATGTTAGTAGACTATAATAGTGAAAGTCGTATTTTCTTTGTAGTAACAGATTCTTATGAGACGGTGAATGTCCCCTATCTGTTATTGGATAGAGACAAGAAAGGGGATGTGTTTAATGAGAATCCAGATAGTTATGGTTATAAGATATTCTATAAAAGAAATTATAAAGAGAATGATATTTTTCAAGTAATTGAGAGTGATTTGGATAAGAGGATAGGATGGATTTTCCCTATTTCATCGATTGTTTCTACTTCGCATGATTATGCAGATAATCCGCATTATTGTAGATATGCTCTTGTAGCTCATATGTTGTTATTACGAAATGAAATTGCTGAACAGGATATTGTTAGTAGAGATTTTAGCAGTATAATCGAGAGTGAATACTCAGATGATGCGATTATCCTTATCTATAAAAAAGATTTAGTGCAAGAGGTAACCGGCTTTAAACTTGATAATTATTTTGCAAGTTTATGTGAGTATGGATATTATATTGAGCATGGCTATACAAATACAAATAACAAGGAACCTGCATCAAGAGAAAAAATTCATCTACAGAGTATTTCAGAAGATATTATATCAGACAAATATATGACTCGCTTTTTCCGAATGCTTTGTAGAGAAGAACATTCGATTGTCAAATTTCATATATTATATCAAATTATAGAGCTATTAATAGAAGATATTCTGATTTATTCATTGGAAGATACAATCAGATTGTTCAAAGATAAGAAAATCTATACCCGGAGCTTGCGAGAAAGAATTAGTAAAGTAGAGTCTGAAAAAGACAGAATTTTGATTCTGATAGAAAAATGCGAATTACATAGTGAGGATTATAACAGCTTGCATGAGAAATGCGTTGCTTTTCTTGTGAAAAAAGGTCGTGAAAATGTGAATTTCCCTGAATCGCTTTATTCTGTCAGAAATTTTATTGTACATGATTATAGATTTATTGTCGAAGAGACAGAACTTGCGGAAATAAACGATATCAATGCTCTTTTTGAAATGTTTGTCTTGGATTTGATTATCAAGTATAAGCATTAGCCAGTCTCATAAAACGTGTTCTTGTAGATGATATAATTTAGATGTTCGGTTCTTTTGTTTGTAATAATAAATCTTCTATCAGTTTTTTTTATATTGTTTTAAAAGTGTTAAAAACTATATTTGAAACACTCATGAAATGTTAAACTATTTAGCATTGTTCTCAAATAGGTGTTGTAGCTATGCGATTTTTCTATCCAGTTTAATCTTACATACAGATTCGGTGTGCGACATTTTACGTTCAATGGTAGATATTTCCGAATCACGGAGGGTGTGAGCAAATACCCTCTTTATAAATGTGGCAGTCTGTAAACGTGGTTTGCCGAATGCCTTACCGATATTCCATCCGAAGTGCATGATGTCAATGGTCTTTAACTGAGAATCAACCTTTATTGGCTCAATTTTGGACAGAGAATTTGAGAGGTAATACCTTGTCACATATCCACATAAGCGATTAAGTGCCGTTTCATCAAGATAGGAAACCAAAGTTTGTTTTGTGTATGCGATAACCTTATTGAGTTTTTCTTGTGAGGTACGTTCTTTCTCAGCTATAGCGTTTGCACGAAGAATCTCATATTCTGATGGCTGGTTGGATTCTTCGATAGATGTATTGTTGTTGGTAGAAGGCGTGGTTTCCTCCTTTGGAAGTTCTGCCACATTTTCGCTGAGTTCGGACCATGATGGAGTAGAAACTTCTTCTGTTATGTCAGATGTAGTTTCGATTTCAATTTCGGGTTCAGGCTCAGAAATGATAGGTTCTGAATTTATAGAACTTCCGGCAAGTTCCGAGTTTACTGTTGGAACTTCTACGACTACAGCCTTGTTGCGATAGCACTCAAATCTCATAAAGCATCTTTCTATTGTTGGGGAAAGGAGCTGTCTAAATGCCATTTGCAGATTGAGATAGATTGCTCCAATGACAATAGAGCATACTACAAGAATAAGGTAGCTGCTGAACTCGTCCCAACCATAGTGAAGTACGGTCTGGCGGGCTAAAACACCAATGATAATGATTGTACCAAAAACAATCAAGTGCAATGTTATATGTTCTATCTTTCTCTGTTCCATAGTGAGATGTATTAATCGTTTGTGTGCAAATATATGGGATTAATTTTTGAGAAAATCCATAGTTTTGCCTATTAATGGGCTTTTGACGATATATTTCATCACTTTTCACCACGTTACACTCCTAATAATAAGCGTATTGCAAATTTCTTGTTTTTGGATGGAAATAGTTGGGTAAATAGGCTTGTGTGTTTAAAAACAAAAATTATCTGCATCATTTTGGGTAAACAATGCAGATAATCAATAGAGTATAGAGATATAGCTTATTAGCAATACAATGTATGGTTTGTATCCTTGTTGAGATATAACAGGAGGTTGTAATCTTGTTTACGAGCGACTTTGTTTATTAGCCATTTCCTAAATGCAGCGGAATGCCTGGTGTCTATCTGATAGGATAGGGCTATAACCATATCGAGATTATACACATCGGCATTGTTCCCATTCTCCAATTTGATGTACTTGCAAACTTCGTGACTCTTCAAAACATTAGATTTCAGGATTCTTTTAATTGCTGCATGGATAGCTCCAGCCGTTGTATAAAACAAGTCTGCTATCTCCCAAGTAGTCATCCATATTTCACCATCGGAAATATGGATGACTTGTCTGTTGTTTGTTATGATTCCTCGTTTCATAGCTGCAATTTACTTGAGTGATATTTTATTGGCTGTCTCTCGCTTCTTGGAATTGACCAAATCGGCATATATTTGAGTTGTGGACACGTTCTTATGCGTTAGCATCTTTGATACTGTGTAAATGTCTGTACCTAAAGAGATTTGTATGACCGCATACGAATGTCTGAATCCGTGGAAGGTTATCGGTTTCGTTATCCCTGCCTTTTTGAGCCAGCTTTTCAACGGATAATTAATCATACTCCGTTTCAATTCCTTGAATACTTTGCCTGTTCCGGGCGTACCGCATAGTTCGTAGGCTTCGTAACTGATGGGGAATGTCGCTTCTGTCTGGGTTTTCTGGGTTCTGATACGCAAGCAATAACCTTGGTCGGGAGCGATAGTGAAGTCTTCCCATTGCAGATTGAAAATGTCACTGATGCGTAAGCCCGTTAGACAAGCGAACAGAGAAGCGGATTTCAATACGGGGATGTCGCAAGGAGTGGCAGCGAGTTGTTTTACTTCTTCCAACGTGAGATACTCTTTCTTTACGTCTTGTGGCTCTATCTTATCAAGGTAATCGTTGATGTTCTCACGAAACCATTTATCCCGATAGGCAATCTTCAATAATCCTCTGAAAGTAGAGTAGTAGCCGGATGCCGAATTGAGGGATATGGAGCGGTTGCTGTGTTTGAGTTGTTTGGCGTTTAGCAGGTACTCACGGAACTTCTTGCATAAATCCACATTCACATCACCAAAGGTACATTGTCCCTTGACGAAGTTGTAGAAATGCTGATAGACGAATTGCCATTTCTGGTCTTTGTTTCGACACATCTTCTTGAAGTAGGCGAGGAAATCGGCTTTCTGCTTGGTCTTATCCAAGAAGCCAAACTCTTCGTTGATGAGCGATTGTACCCGGATGCAACGGATCGCTTCTGCTTTGTTCAACATATCGTTATTGAACTCCCGTTCCATTTCGTTTTTGGGATGGGCATAGATGTAGATGCCAAGGTATTCCCTGCGGCTCATCTGCATCGTTTCAGGGTTACGGACTGCCGGATAATAATCCAGATACAAGGAGATGCGATTATTCCGAATCGCTCTCTGACGAACTGTTACTTTTGTACACGTGTGTGACATACTGTTTAATATTTAGAGTTTTACATTTGTTTGGTGCAAAGGAATAAGGTGATTCAATAGTGGGTATATTCACCGAAAAATAACTTATTCAATCTTTGGGGCTGCAAGCAACTTATCCAGTTCTGGCTTGGAGATAAGTGTGTATTTGCCTTTCTTGACCTTAGGGATATTATGATACTTCGCATAATGATAGAGCTGGTCACGGGTGAGATTGAATTTCTCCATTGCTTCGGCTACCGTATAATATTGAGGTTCTTCGGGGGCAGCAATGCCCTTGGCTATATCCACATGCTTCTTAGAATAGTACACCATGATGCCCTCTTTCTTCTTTGGAATGGCATTCTTGGAAACGAAACAGTAGATGGCGGATAAGGTCATGCCGAACTTTTCCTGCATTTCTTGGGTACTATACCATTCGGTAATGTCAGGATTCGGAGCTTTCTTGGCAAAGTAAGCGTCTATATGCTTCTTACTCCAGTAGGTTTTGCCACGATTGAAAGTCCGGGGAATGTTGTTCTTCTTGGCTACTAAGAATATCCATGATTCGTTTACATGATATTTCTCTTTGACTTCGGCGGTGGTGTAGAAGTCGGTGATAGGGGCTTTCTCTTTTGTTGGTGTATGGAACTCTGTCGGATTATTGAATAACACATCAATATCCTCTTTCTTCAAAAGATATTTGAAGCCTAAGCGAATGACTTTTAATTCTCCTCGTTTAATGTAACCGTAAACGGTTGGTCGGGTTACTCCGAGATAGATTGCCGTTTCGGTGATTGTAAGAAAAGGCTTGTCTTTGATTCTTTCAATAGGCTTTTCCTCAATCTTCTTCTCCACAATTTGATTGTTTGCTTTGATGGCTTCATCACGCTTTCTCTTTTTATAGAGTGCGTTGGCGCATTGCTTGGAACAACACGCAGTAGTTGTTTTCTGGGCGATAAACTCTTTACCGCACCAAGCGCAAATTCGCTTAATTTTCAGGTTACTGCTCATTTTAATTCATCTTTATTTCTCCGTTATTACTGTAAATTCCCGTAAAACCGTGTAAAATGGCGTATAGTTTCTCTACTACCTTTCCACTGAATTTTTGGTCTTTGACAAGCGAGCAACAAATACGGTACAAAAATGAGCTGAAAAAGCCCTATAAACGATAACCATCGCTTATAAGGCTAAAAAGAAAGGCGCTCAAAATGAACGCCTTAATAATCATTGATGATATATGCTAATCGTTGGTAATCACTACCTATTTGCCGACGCAAAAATGCTGAAAAATATTCTGGAGTACCATATCATTCGTCACTTCCCCTGCAATATCCGAAATGAAGAAAATACACTCCCGTATATCCTGCGAAAGAAAATCTCCGGATATATGCGTGTCAAGCCCATTCTGCACTCGATGAATAGCATCTAAAGCTTTACTTAAAGCTTCATAATGCCTTACGTTTGTCACAATAATATCATTCTGTGTTACCGTAGGCAGATGTGCTGCGTTAATAAGCATCTTTTGTAACTCGTCGGTCTGTTTACGTTCTTTTGCCGATATGAAGATAGACTTCGTGTATTCTTTAGGAAAGTCCTTTAATAAAGCAGATAGTTCTTCTTTCTGCTTTTCCTCAATCAAATCCGCTTTGTTGAATACAACAATTAGTTGCTTCTCTTCACAACGAGGAATGATCTTTTCTGATAATTGCTTTATCTGAGAAGATGCATCAGATGAATCAACCATCCAAAGTACAATCTCCGCTTGATCCAACTTCTGGAATGTACGTTCAATACCAAGGCTTTCAATGGTATCATTTGTTTCCCGGATTCCGGCAGTATCAATGAATCGGAAAGTGATGCCACCTATATTAATAGTATCTTCAATGACATCACGCGTGGTACCATGAATATCACTGACAATTGCTTTATCCTCATTCAGTAATACATTCAGTAAAGTTGATTTCCCCGCATTCGTTTCACCGATAATAGCCACCGGAACACCATTCTTAATGGCATTCCCTACATTGAATGAATGAACCAGTCGGGAGATAACCTGCTCTATTTCATCTGCGAGTTTTCGCAATGCCGAACGATCAGCAAACTCCACATCTTCTTCGCTGAAGTCAAGTTCCAGTTCAATCATGGAAGTGAAGTTCAGCAACTTGTTGCGTAGATCTGTTAACTCTTTGCTAAAACCTCCCCGCATCTGACTCATGGCCAAACGATGAGTGGCTGCGGAAGAAGATGCAATCAAATCGGCTACAGCCTCCGCCTGACTTAAGTCCATCTTTCCGTTGAGGAACGCGCGTTGGGTATATTCTCCCGGCTGAGCCATACGGCAACCGTTCTTAATCAACAATTGCATTACTTGCTGAAGAATATAGGAAGAACCATGACACGTGATTTCTGTACTATCCTCTCCCGTATAGGAATGAGGAGCCCGGAAAAGACTCACAAGGACTTCGTCTATGATTTCTTCTCCATTATAAATACGCCCGAATGTCAGCGTATAAGGCTTTTGTTCACTAAGTAATTTGCCGGCTTTGGCTGGTTGGAAGATGCGGCTTGTAATGGAAATAGCTTCAGGACCGGAAACACGGATGCTTCCGATGGCACCTCCTTGAGCGGTAGCAATAGCGCAGATAGTATCTTGATTCATTATATTTCTTTTTGGATGATGCAAAGATAATTGTTTCTAAGTAAAAAAAATAAGATTAGACACAACTTGTGCTTTATTTGTTTATATTTGCTGCCGTTCAAACAATGCACATACAAAATATAATGATAGTCTATGGAGCCGGATACAAACTTATATTCACCGAATGAGAATAATGAAATCATACGGGAAAATTCACAAAAGAAACTTTATGTACTTGCCGCACACCAAATAGCTTTATGGGAATATGATATTCCGACAGGAAAATGTAGCTTTACGGACGATTACTTCCGCACGTTAGGCTTGAAAGAGGTTTAAAGGCATTAATGACTTTTACCATTTCGCATACCCCGGAGATATAAATGCCTATCAGACTGCTTTTGCTAAAATGCTTGCTTCGGAGTCCAAAGCATATTAGATACAGGTTCGTTGTGTCGGAGAACATGGTGAGGTGATTTGGCTGGAAGAACATAACTGTAAAATAATAGAAGCTTTACCCGAATTTATTTTCATCTTTGACGAGAATTTCTTTATAATGGATGTGCTGATGGCGCGGGTACGATTCTGCGGTATCCGGTAGAAGTTGCCGAACAGAGTCTTTCTATTAAGATTGATTCTGAATCCGTACGTCATAAAAAGATTTTGGTTGTGGAGGATATCGAATCGAACTTTGCCCAGCTGAATATCTTACTGAAGAAAGAGTATATCATCCTGTGGGTGCGTAACGGACAGGAAGCAATCAATAGCTTTATTCGGGAAAAACCGGACTTGATATTAATGGATATTCGTATGCCTGTGATGGATAGTATTCAAGCTGGATGCAGTGCAGTTTTCTCCAAACCATATTCTTTGGAGAAACTGAAAGAAACGATTGAAATCTATATCGGATAATTAATTTTCTAAAAGGAGACCAACATTCTGAAAGTTAGATTGTTATTAAACTAATAATAACAATCTAATTTTTGTTGGAATATGGAGAAAGTGAAAAAGATGCTCCTCATCGGAGCTAGCGGCTTTGTTGGTTCCGCTCTGCTAAATGAGGCATTGAATCGTGGCTTTGAAGTGACAGCTGTAGTTCGTCATCCCGAAAAAATAAAGATAGAGAACGAACATCTGAAAGTAAAGAAAGCGGATGTCTCTTCGCTCAATGAAGTTTGCGAAGTTTGCAAAGGAGCGGATGCCGTTATCAGTGCATTCAATCCGGGATGGAATAATCCTAATATATATGACGAAACCATCAAAGTATATCTGACTATCATTGATGGAGTGAAGAAAGCGGGAGTGAATCGCTTCCTGATGGTAGGTGGTGCCGGCTCGCTGTTTATTGCGCCGGGATTGCGACTGATGGATTCGGGTGAAGTACCGGAGAATATCTTACCGGGCGTAAAAGCATTGGGAGAGTTTTATCTGAATTTCCTGATGAAGGAGAAAGAGATTGACTGGGTATTTTTCTCTCCGGCAGCAGATATGAGACCAGGAGTACGCACCGGACGTTACCGTTTGGGCAAAGATGATATGATTGTGGATATCGTGGGTAACAGCCATATTTCAGTAGAAGACTATGCGGCTGCAATGATCGATGAGTTGGAACATCCCAAGCATCACCAGGAGAGATTTACGATTGGATATTAATGAAAAAATGGCTTGGAACATACAATACAGAGTATGATTCAAGCCATTTTGTAATGATGGATATATCTCCTATATTCTGTCGAGCACAGTCTTAATCAGTGTATCGATTGTATTCTTATATCCGGTATTAGCCTCTTTGATCAGTCGGTTGGCTATTACCATACAGACGGTCATTGCCTTATGTCCCATCAGTCGGCTAAGTCCTGCAAGTGCCGAACTTTCCATTTCGAAGTTGGTAATCTTAAAGCCTTTATATTCAAATGTTTCAATCTTATCATTTTGTTTCGGGTCTGCTAACGGAATACGGAGCTCACGTCCTTGTGGCCCAAAGAAGCCTCCTGCGGCAATCGTTACACCACGTACCATATCTTCTTTAGCAATCCGGTCAATCAGTTCTTCACTGGCATCAATAACATAAGGCGCAGGGGCACACATATTTCCCGACCAGCCCATGTGGTTAAGGAAAGCACGTTCGAAAGGAAGATCGCATACCGCATTACGTCCGGCATAAAAATTCAATAATCCGTCGAAACCGATAGATTTCTGTGAACAAACGAAGGTGCCTACCGGAGTATTTGGCTGCAAGCCGCCGCACGTACCGATACGTACTAACTCCAGTTGGCGGAACTTTTCTTTTTCTTCCCGTGTCTCAAAGTTGATGTTGGCAAGCGCATCCAGTTCGTTCATAACGATGTCGATATTGTCGCAACCAATTCCGGTAGAAACCACTGTGATTCGTTTACCTTTATATGTACCCGTGATTGTTTTGAATTCGCGGCTTTCCACTTCGCATTCTTTGTTTTCAAAGTGAGAAGCTACGAGTGCTACACGTCCTGGATCTCCTACAAGGATCACTTTATCTGCCAGCCATTCGGGCTTTACGTGAAGATGGAATACCGAGCCGTCTTCGTTGATAATCAGTTCAGAGGATGGAAAGTACTTTTTCATGTTATTGAA
>OAUO01000885.1_pt1 | contig 10602 bp, 10 predicted proteins | sample 1495191 | NCBI WGS metagenome assembly OAUO01 (sample SAMEA2580046, study PRJEB22360) | human gut metagenome | biome: human gut; feature: human-associated habitat; material: faeces | place: Denmark | collected 2008/2010 | reverse complement strand
GGGAACATCGCATGGAGTCGGACGGCTTCGCCGAGTTGGAGTGGGCGCCGGGCAGCATGCAGGTCGATTTCGGCCGGGCCGGGGCCGTGATCGCCGGAGTCGAACGCGTGGCGCATTCCTGGTGGCGTCGTTCCCGTATTCGAACATGCGCTGGGTGGTCGCCCTTCCCGGCGAGACCTCGGAGTGCGTGTGCCAGGGTTTGCTGTGGATCTTCGAGCGCATGGGCATGGCGCCTAGGGTGGTGGTGTTCGACAACGCCACCGGCGTGGGCCATCGCAGGCCGGACGGCACGGCCGCCCGGACCCGCTTGTTCTCCCTGTTCTGCGCGCATTACGGGTTCGAGCCGCGGTTCCGCGACCCATATTCCGGCCATGAGAAGGGCAGTGTGGAGAACGCCGTCGGCTTCGTCAGGCGCAACCTGATGGTGCCGATGCCGTCGGCCGAGAGCTTCCAAACGCTGACGCGCGTGTGGCTTGACGAGTGCGGACGCGTCGCCGGATCGGATCACTGCCGGCATGATGTTCCGGTGATCGAACTGTTCGAGGCGGAGAAGGACCACATGCTTCCATTGCCCGGCGTGCGGTTCGACCCGTGCGACTGGAGGAGCGTGAAAACCGACAAGACCGGCGCCGCCACGATCGACGCGAACCGGTATCCGGCCGGACCGAAATGGCGTTCCATGCGCCTGCAGGCCGGGGTGCGCGTCTTCGAGATCGAGCTTCGCGATCCTGATGGCGGGCACATCGTCACGTTGGAACGCGTGTGGGGCCATTCGGCGAAACCCTAGGCGGACCCGGCGAGCCTGCTCGCGATCATCGCGCGAAAGCCCCGCATATGGGGCGAAAGCCCGATCAGGAACGATTTCCCCGAAACCGTGCGAGCCCTGCTCGACCGCATGGACGCACGCACGCGCTCCAATCTGCTCGACGACATCCGAGCCGTTGCCGCCGACTGCGAGTTCGCCGCCACGGTCAAAGCGGTGGAAACCGTCATCAACGCGGGACGGACCGTCGACCGCGCGGCGATCGGCACATGCGCCAAACGCATCCTCGAGGGTGCGGGAACCGAAGGCGGGCAGGATCTGAAGCGTTACGACAAATACATGAAGGAGGCCGAATGAGCCAGCAAAAACCGCGGCAGCGCGGCGGCCGCGTTCCTGACAAGGCCACGCCGGAACAGGTCATGGGCCTCGCCCGCAACCTGCCGTTGACACACAGCGTGCTCGAGAAGGCCCTGGAGGACGCCACGCCCGGCCAGCTCGGCTTCCTGGCCAACCTGTTCGAGAAGGAGAACGCGAGCCGGGCCGAATCCAAACGGCGGCGGCTGCTCAAACAGGCCGGGTTCCCCCAGAGCAAGACCCTGGAGGGATACGACCGGGGCATGGCCTCGTTCCCCGCCGACCGGGGCCGCGAACAGCTGGAAAGCCTGGAATTCGTCGACCGGGCCGAGGACCTCGTGCTCTACGGCGACGTCGGCTGCGGCAAGACCCACCTGGCCATCGCGATCGGCATGCTCGCATGCCAACGCATGATACCCGTGAGGTTCTTCACCGCCTCCAGCCTGGTCATGCGCTTGAGGAAGGCCAAGGACGACAACAGATTGGACGCCGAGCTCAAGTCGATGGGCAGGGCCGGGCTGGTCATCATCGACGAGCTCGGCTACCTGCCCATCGACATCGACGGGGCCAGGCTTCTGTTCCAGGTCATCGCGGACAGCTATGAGACCCGCAGCGTCATCTTCACCTCGAACCTCGAGTCCGGCAGATGGGGCGACGTGTTCGGCGACGGGGACATGGCCGCCGCGGTCATCGACCGCATCGTCCACCACGGCAGGATCCTCCGCTTCCACGGCGAATCCTACCGGAACAGACACTCCCTCATGAAATAAACCAGACAAACAACAAAACAAGGAACCAACCGCCGTCGGTGTTCAAGTTGAACGCCGACGGTGTTCAGATTAAGTGCCGAACACGTCCACCTCAATTTGACGAAATACAGCCTTCAGCCGTTTCGGCCTGTAGGGCCGGTAGGACTCGTTCTCGTCGGACGCGAACCACGGGCCGCGTCCCGGCTCGCGGCTGACGGTGGACTTGTCGCGGCCGATCCTCAACGCGATCTGACACACGCCGAGCCCCTCGCGGTTCCTCAGCTCGTCGATCCGGATGCGTTCCTGTGCCGACAGGTGGGAATAGGCTTTCATATCGAGTGCAACGCTTTCTCTTCGGTTGTGGACTTGAACACTTCCAACCATAGACAGGCGTTGCACTTCTACCTAGAACCCGGGGACGTTGAGAAGTTGGTTGAATATGCTGTTCATCAGGCGCTTTGCGGTTGTTTGTTTATCTTGGTCGAAAACATCCTACCCGGAAAGCGCTCTTCTCTTACTCCCTCAACAACTCAACGGAGAAACCCCACCCACGAAAACAGCAATAGCGCCATAATTTACGTTTTCCAACCAAATTTGAGCCCTGTTCTTACGTTTTATAACCAAAATAAGGTGCACTGGGCTACGTTTTCCAACTTTGGTGTCTAGCTGAGCTTGAACCAGCTATGGTTCTGAAACTATTCTGATGGATTTACCGCAGTTCGCCTGCCAAGTATGGCTCCACGAATGCGAGGTTGCTACCGCGTTCGAGTGAGTGGAGGTCTTGCATGGCATATTGCCAAGATTCCTCCCACGTTGTCGGATTGCCGTGTATTCGCCGAAGAGATTGAAGGGTTGTAGAGAACAGGTTCGGGTTGCGGGTAAAGCGGTCTGCTAGTTTGATGGCGCTGCTCTGCTTGTGCTGTGCGTCTAGATTGTCAATCCTACCGCGAAATGCGTGTTCGAGGTTGCGGCTGACGTAGAACAGGCGGTACGGGACCATGAGCGTGGCGCGGCCGTTCTTCTTCCTGAACCCATCGAGTTTCAGCAAGGCATCCACGCCGTTTCGCTTGGTCGTGCGATCCGCAATCAGGATAGTGCGGTTTGGCGTGATGATGTCGGTCGTTGAATATTGCGTTCCATCCACCAATGGGTCTTCCTGCACTCGGTCGTCAGATGTGAACGCCCCGTCTAGGTCGCAGATCTGGATGACATGGCCGAGCTGGCCCCAGGTGCGGTCGTGGTCTCTGAGGTAGTACTCCACGAGTTCGCGCACCGTCTGGGCGGGATTGTCCGCTGGATAGAACCCGTTACGACGCCGGAACTCCTCACGGTGGTTTGGCGCAGTCAACACGTCGCAGTGGAATTCCTGCCCTTGGAATAGGCGGTTCTCGATTAACGACGAGAATGCCGGCACGAGCAGGCTGGCGTCGCTTGCTTCTTCTACGACCAGCAGGACGATCTTGCGTTTAGCCACGGTTCACCTTCGTTCCGGAGGTGTTGAGTGCTGCCAGATCGTCGTCGATGTCATCGTCCTCATCGGGATGGCCGGCGGCATAGAGACTGTTGCCGAACATGCGTGGTATGGGCGAATCATAGATGTCGGGGCCGCTCCATCCGAGCTCGCTGGCCGTCAGGTACCGTCGGCGCTGGTTGTTCGTGGAGGACTTGCGGGGGATGATCGCGAACCGGTTATTGGGATCGGTCACTGTAGTGCGAATGCAGCCGTTCGGCAGCACTTCCAACGCACGCAGGTTATGGGCGGTGAACACCAGCTGCCCTGCGCACCCGTCCGCCAACTGGTACAGCATGTCACCGAGCAGCAACTCGAACACGCCGGAGTCGAACTCATCCACGGCAACCAGTGCGTTCTCGTCGTTATACGCGTGCTTGAGATAGCCAAGCAGCGCGGTGATGCGTATGATGCCTTCGCTCTCACAGCGGAATGGGACCGTGATATCGCCACGACGCGAGAACAGCTCCGCGGTGACCCGGTCCTCGCCATCTTTGCCGGAAGGCGCGGTTCCGATCTTCAGCAGGACATGCAGACCAGGCACGAGGGTGGGCAGGATGCGGTCGAAGGACTCCACGGTCTGTCCAAGTCGTTTCGCCTGGCCCGGGGTCAGCGGGTTCGGTTGCAACAGGTCGAACAGAAACTCTGTGTTGCGACCTGCGGAATCCTCCTCCATGATGGGGATGAACGCATATGCGGCATAGGAGCCACGACGGGTAGTGGATACGAAGACATCATTGGTCGCGTAATCGCATAAGGCCTTGCGTAGGCGTACGAACTCATCGAAACGTTCGTTGATGTATGTCAGTGATCTGGCGGACACACCATTCGCTTCCCGCACGCGGGAGACCACCCAGTCGATGAGGAACTCGGCATCGGGTCGGTCTTCAAGCGCGGCACACCGCGAGAACAGGAATGAGCGCCCCTCCATGTACGCACGATCAGCGGTGCGTGAGACCACGGTTTTCACCGAGGTGACCGCCTCGATGGAGCGCCACACATATACCGGAGTTGACACGAAACCATCGGTCTCAGAATCCTCCATCCGATGCCCCAACGCCTCCCTGCCTAGGCGTGAGAGATCGTCGCCGATGCGAACCGACTCGGAAACGACGCGCGCTCGCGTCGAATCCGGGTTCGCTTTACGCAGGGACACCTTGTATTCAAGGTAGCTGGGCTTCTGTTTTCCTCCGATGAGGAGCGTCGCCGTCAAGGTTGCAAGACCGGTGCTGACGCTAATGGCATCGCCGGCGGTGTCCGGCAGCATATTCCCGGATAGCAGCGCGCGCAGTATCCCGATGGCATCGATAACGGTGGTCTTGCCTGATCCATTCTGTCCATAGATACCCGTTACGCTGCCGCCAGCGGGCAGATCGTCAAAATCCAAGACGCCGTGCGATATGTTCCTCATGTTGTCTAGAACAAGTCTTTGTAAACGAATCATCGCATTACCGTTCTTTAAAAGTCATAATAATCAATTTATAATTGAAATACATGATTATTGTACAACATAAGATATATTTTCGCCACCAAATCTCGCAATCGGTATTCATTGATTGTGCTGTCAGTGACCTATCGGCGGCCTGTCAATGGCCTATCAGTGCCCTTGCTTCCGGTACTTTTCCTCAGTCCCAGCTTTATCCGGCATCCACCAGCTTTCGTGCGCGCGGTACCAGTCGATGGTCGCGGCCAGACCTTCCTCGAAATCGGTGTACTTTGGCACCCAGCCGAGCTCGGTCTGAAGTTTGGTGGCGTCGATGGCATAGCGCTTATCGCCACCGGGGCGGTCGTTCACATGGTCGAAGTCATTGGCGTCACGACCCATGAGCTTCAGAATCATGTGCAGCACATCAATGTTGTTGTATTCGCCATTGGCTCCCACGAGGTAGGTTTCCCCGATGCGGCCTCGGGTGAGAATAGTCCAGATGGCACTGCAGTGATCTTCCACGCTGATCCAGTCGCGCACAGCCAGACCTTGCCCGTAGAGTTTCGGGCGAATGCCGGCAAGAATGTTCGTGATCTGGCGGGGAATGAACTTCTCCACGTGCTGATAGGGGCCGTAGTTATTGCTGCAATTGCTGATGGTGGTTTTGAGTCCGTGCGTGCGGTGCCAGGCGCGCACCAAGTGGTCGCTGGCGGCCTTGGACGCCGAATATGGGCTGGACGGTTTGTAAGGGCTGAGCTCGGTGAATTTGCGCTGTTCGTCCAGAGCCAGATCGCCATACACTTCGTCGGTGCTGATGTGGTGGAATCGAATATCGTGGCGGCGGGCGGCCTCGAGCAACACGTACGTGCCGGTCACGTTCGTATTGAGGAATGGGGAGGCGTCGAGAATCGAATTATCGTTATGCGATTCGGCGGCGAAGTGCACAATGGCGTCAATCGGGGGTACTGCGGCTGCAGAGCGTTGGTTCAGCCCAGAAAACAGGGATTCCACAAGCTCGGCATCGCAAATATTGCCATGCACAAAGGTCAGGTTCGCGGCCGGCACGCCATCGAGATTCTCGCGTTTGCCGGCATACGTGAGCGCATCCAGAACAGTCATGTGGGCCTGCGGATGGTTGCGCGCCACCCAGTGCACGAAGTTTGCGCCGATGAACCCTGCGCCACCGGTGACCAGAATGTGTTGCGGCGCGAATGATGGGTTGGTTGCTTCGTTGGATGCTTTGTTGACCGCTTCGTTGGTTGAGTCGAGGGCCTGTTCGGAATTGCTCATATCTACCAATCGTAACCTGAGGTTTGCCTGAGTGCGGGGGCTTATATTGGTGGTTGCGTTGTTCTGCGCTCTGTCTTTGTGGCGGCGAACGGGTCCGGGCAAAGACACAGAAATGTAAGAACATGCCATGCATTGCCTTGAGTCTGTCGTCTGGTCTTGGATTGTGTCCAGTTTTCTGGTCAGTCTAGGAAGATTGCCGATTTGCAATTGGGTGAGTAAGATATTTTCTCGGAAATCGAACATAATAATTGATATATTGACTTTATGAAAGGGAATGCGCGCATGCCGGAAACTACTCAATACCCAGACCTAGTCATTGTCGGCGCGGGCCTGTTCGGTCTGACGGTGGCGCAGCAGGCGGTGGAGCACACCGGCGCGCGCGTGCGCATCATCGATATCCGTGACCACATCGGCGGCAACGCGTACTCGTACTTTGATGAGGAGACCGGCGCGGAGATCCACAAGTATGGCGCGCACCTGTTCCACACGTCCAATAAGCGTGTGTGGGACTACGTCAATCGTTTCACGAGCTTCACGAACTATGTGCACCGCGTGTATGCCACGCATGACGGCGAGGTCTATCCGCTGCCGATCAACCTGGGCACCATCAATCAGTTCTTCCACGCGCGTTACACGCCGGCCGAGGCACAGAAGCTTATCGCCGAGCAGGCGGGCGAGCTGGCCGGCACCGATCCGCAGAACCTCAACGACAAGGGCATCCAGCTCATCGGCCGACCGCTGTACGAGGCGTTCATCAAGAACTACACGGGCAAGCAGTGGCAGACCGACCCTGCCGAGCTGCCGGCGGCCATCATCAAGCGCCTGCCGGTGCGCTTCAACTACGACAACCGCTACTTCAAGGACACGTGGGAGGGCCTGCCCGCGGACGGCTACACCAAGTGGATGGAGCGCATGATCGATGACCCGCGCATCACGGTTTCGCTGGGCGTGGACTTCTTCGACGAGTCCCAGCCGTACAACAAGGAGGCGCTGAAGGCCGCGGGCGTGCCGGTGGTGTACACGGGTCCGGTGGACCGTTACTTCGGTTACGAGCTTGGCGACCTGAAGTGGCGCACGGTGGACTTCAAGGAGGTCCGTTACGACGAGGGCGACCACTTCGGTTGCCCGGTGATGAACTTCTCCGACGCGGACGTGCCGTACACGCGCGCGATCGAGTTCAAGAACTTCAACCCGGAGCGCCGCGATGCCCAGAACCCGGACAAGACCGTGGTGTGGGAGGAGTACAGCCGTTTCGCCGAGCGCGGCGACGAACCGTACTACCCGGTGAACACGGACGCGGACAAGGCCCTGTACGCGCGGTACGAGGCCAAGGCCGCGGCCGAGCCGAACACCGTGTTCGGCGGCCGCTTGGGCACCTACAAGTACTATGACATGCACCAGGTGATCGACACCGCCCTGACCGCCTACGAGGAACAGGTCGCGCCGCTGCTGAAGAAGTAGACCGTCGTTTCACCAGAGGATTAACGATTTAGCCTGAAACCGACTGAATATTGCTGAGGCAATAGCCGGTTTCAGGCTTCTGTGTTTTTTGGGAAGCCAAATTTCCTGGGGTACTTAAGGCTCGCCACGAGGAGTACAGTTGTCTGTAACGCACAATGTGGCGCGTAAGACGAGGGGCGTATCTCGCAAGTGGGGTGCGATGCAGTTGAAGGAGTGCATGTCATGACTGATCCGAATGTCAATCCGAACGGCCAGGTGCCGTGGCAGCAAGCTGACGCCAATCCGACTGAGCCGTTAAATGCGATGACGGCGGAAACGGGAACCGCCGCCAACAATGCTCCAACCCAAGCAATCGCAGCGGGCGAGCAGCCCACTCAAGCGTTCACTCCTGTTGAACAGCCTACGCAGCCGTTTACACCTGCCGAGCAGCCCACCCAGCCTTTTGCGCCGGTCAATCAGCCGGTACCGCCTACGCAGGCTTTGCCACCAGTGACTCCTGCCGCTGCGCCCGCGCCCGCACCGGCAGCACCCAATTCGCCCTATCCGGGGGCGGCTCCGGCAGGCGGATCGGTTCCTCCGGTCTACGGCAGCGTCAGTGCTCCGGTATATCCGGGCGGCGGGGCCGTGCCTCCGCAAACGCCCTATAACCCGTATATGCAAGGCGGCCAACCGAACGGCCAGCCGGGATGGTCTGGTTCTTACGGCAGTGTGCCGCCTGAAGCGAACCAGAAGTACAACGGCCTGGCTATTGCCGGTTTTATCTGCTCGTTCCTTGTCTCACTCCTCGGTCTGATCCTGAGCATCGTGGGCCTCAACCAGATTAAGAAACAGGGCGGCAAGGGCAAGGGCTTGGCCATCGCCGGCATCATCATCAGTGCGGCGGGCATGGTGATACAGGTAATACTGGTCATCGCGCTGATCGTCGGCGGTGCCTCGTATGCCAGCAAGGCTATAGATGAGGCGAAAACCGATTCCTTCTATAGTCAGTCCTCTTCGGGCAACGGTGATAGCAGCGATAAGAGCAAAGCTCAAGATAATCTTGACGATGCGCTGGACGACACGTTGGGCGAAACCCATGACGATCTAACCGACGGCGATTATGGGCTGTACGATTCGATTCAGGATTTCGTCGACTCTTTGGAATTCAAGGACTCCATTGAATCCGAAGCGGATACGTTTGCAGATACCGGCATCACCTTCAACTACCGTGTCGACGGTGACACCTTGGTGTACGAGTACGTGCTCGACGACAGCTATGCCTCGCTAGGCGATACCGCCGCTTCCTCACTGGATGCTATGGACAGCACCTATCAATCCACCGCGAATCTGCTGGGCTCGATGTGCAAGACCTCCAGCGGCAAGGCATCATTGCGCGTCATCATGCACACGCAAGGCGGCCAGTCGCTGTATGACAAAACCTGGACCGAAAAGTAGCAATCCCAGCGAACGTGCGTTTTGGTCGATTGAAGGCCGGTCTGCTTGCTCCTTGGACGGATGCTTCTGCGGAAGGAACCGCCAAGGAGTAGGCTTACAGGCATGAGACTCGCACGTTTTTCTTTGAATGATTCGCCGCGCTACGCCTTCGTGCAGAAGGACGAAACGGACGGCAAGGACTACCTCATCGAACTGGACGGCTATCCGCTGGCCGGCGACCAGGTCAAGCCCACCGGCACTCGTTACCCGGTCGACGGCGATGGCATCCGTCTGCTCTCCCCGGTCATCCCCTCCAAGGTTTACGGTCTGGCCAAGAACTATGAGGCCCACGCCCAGTTCATGCACGAGGCCGGCCACTCCGAAATCGCCCACGCGCCGGAAGACATGGTGATCTTCACCAAGCCGTCCACCTCGGTAATCGGCCCCGACGACCCGATTGTGTACCCGGCCTGCTCCAAGGACATGAACTTCGAGCCGGAAGTGGCCGTGGTGATGGGCCGTATCGCCAAGAACGTGTCCGTCGAGAACGCGATGGATTACGTGCTCGGCTTCACCTGCGTCAATGATGTGACGTTGCGCGATCTGCAGGGCATCGACCCCACGTGGACGCGCGCCAAGGGCTTCGATACCTCCTGTCCGCTTGGCCCGTGGATCGTGATGCGTGACGACCTCGACTGGAAGGACGCCAAGATTTCCTTCACGCTGAACGGCGAGGATGTGCCGATGGCGTCTGGCACCACCGCGAACCTGATTCACGGCATCCCCGAGCAGATTGCCGCCATTTCGTCGTTCTCCACGCTGCTGCCTGGCGACGTCATCATGACCGGCACCCCGAACGCCTCCGGCCACCTCGACCCAGGCGACGAGACCATCGTGCACGTCGAAGGCATCGGTGATCTGCGCAACGTAATCGTTCGGGCGTGACTCGTTCTGGCTCCCCTCTCTGAGGGGAACCGTCCAGGCGGAGAAGCTGACTGAGGGAACCAAGAACGCGCCTTACGCTCCCGGCAGAAGTGCGTGCAGGGCGGTCATCACCACCAGGCTGATGATGGCCGTCACTGTCAGCGAGAAGCCGGCGAGTTTGGCGTTGCCGGTCAGCGAATCGGTGAACTTAGTTGAGAAAATCGTGATCGGGGCGAAGGAGCCCAGCACGATGATCTCGCGAATCCTCATGTCAAACTGCCGACCGCGCCGAGACGCCGGGACAGTTCCGTGCCGGCAAGCCGCAGCTTGGTCTTAAGCGACCGCTCCTGTTCGGGGCGCAGCGATCCGCTCACGAAAGTGAGAGCCAGCCCGGCGATGGGAAAGTCGTTGTAGTCGCGCACAGCGACGGCGTATGAATCAAAGCCGGGCGTCACGTCTCCGTGTTCCTCGGCAAAACCGGTGCGTTGGGTTTCGGCGAGCGTTGCCTCCAGCTCCTTGGGCGATTTGGGGCCGATGCCGGTGCGGTCGGTGAACGCCTGACGATTGGGATATAGCGCGCGGACCTGATTGCGGGGGAGTGCGGACAGAATGGCCCGCCCGGTGGCGGTCAGGTGACTGGGTAGGCGCACGCCCACGCCTGACACTAGCGGCGGGGGGGGCGGGGGGCGGCCCCCCCCACACAGACGCAAGC
>OAUO01000872.1_pt1 | contig 10711 bp, 10 predicted proteins | sample 1495191 | NCBI WGS metagenome assembly OAUO01 (sample SAMEA2580046, study PRJEB22360) | human gut metagenome | biome: human gut; feature: human-associated habitat; material: faeces | place: Denmark | collected 2008/2010 | reverse complement strand
TGAGCCTCTTGTCGGATTCGAACCAACGACCCCGAGATTACAAATCACGTGCTCTGGCCAACTGAGCTAAAGAGGCAATCTGCTTCAAAAAGCAGCCATTTCGTCACCAAGGCGAAACGGCTGCAAATTTAGGCATTATTTCTTATATACCAAATTTATCTACCGTTTTTTTATTTGGCTCTGATTTTTTCTTTGAATTTAACTAACTGTTTCTCCAATGCTTCTACGCATTCGTCAATTGATTCTTCAAAGGTATCATTTACCTTTTCGGCAAAACAATCTCCGTTTTTAATAATCAACCGAATAGCAGCTTCTTTATTCTTTGCAGATTCTGGTTTTACAACCTTCAAACTAACTTCTGCCGATATAATGCCGTCGAAATACTGTTCCAACTTAGCCACTTTCTTCTGAATAAACGCTTCTAATTGATCAGTTGCATCAAAATGGATTGCTTGAATTCTAATGTTCATAATAAACCTCCTTCTTTTTGTGCTCTTGGATGAGCATGATACACTTTTTTTAATTCCTCAAAGGTTGTATGTGTGTAAATACTGGTAGAAGCCAGACTGCTATGACCGAGTAACTCTTTCACGGCGTTCAACTCCGCTCCATTATTCAACATACTTGTTGCAAACGAATGTCTTAATACGTGGGGACTGCATTTTGCCAATGTCGGAATGTCCGAAAGCCTCTTTTTTACTATCGTATAAAGAATACCCGTAGACAATTGTTCTCCATTCTTCCGGACAAAGAACCATCCGCATCCTGCGTCAACTTCACGATTTCGGACTTCAGTGTATGCAAGCATCAAGTTTTTTAATCTTTCTGCAAAAGGAATCAGCCGCTGCTTGTTACGCTTACCTGTCACCCTGATCAGCATAGCATCGTAGTCTATATCGGTATCTTGTAAACCGACCAACTCCGAACGTCTCACCCCGGTATCATACAGCATTTCAAGTACCAGACGATCCCTCACCCCTTCAAAATCCTCATCAAACCCGTCTCCATCCAACAACTCTTCCATATCCTTTTCTTTTACAAAAGTAGGTAACGGTTTCTTTGTTTTCGGACCGGTCACAAACCGTAACGGGTTTACAGAAACGAATCCCTGCTTCATAAGGAATTTAAAAAAAGATTTCAAAGAACTCAACTTCCGGTTGACAGATACGGGCGAAATCTTATTATCCAACAAAGATATAATCCAATTCCGTACAATATCCGTATCAACTTCCTCCGGCACAAATATGCCTTCCTTCTTCTCTTTTACAAAATCTTCAAACTGCTGTAAATCTTTGAAATAAGCATTAATCGTATATTCGGAATAATTCCGCTCATACCGAAGATAATCTAAAAATGAATCAATCAGCACATTCACGTTGCATCAACTTTTATGCAACGAAAATAAGAATAAGAATCCAATAAAACAAGCCTGGCAGATAGATTTTGTATTTTTATTCTTCTACCTGCTGTAATTGCTGAACGTAAACAGCACGCATAGTTTGTTTTCTCTTTGCTACAGAGGGTTTTTCGAAAGCCTGACGGTTTCTCAATTCTTTTACTACACCTGTTTTTTCGAACTTTCTTTTGAATTTCTTCAGCGCTTTTTCAATGTTTTCGCCTTCTTTTAATGGAACTACGATCATAATTTAATTTATTATATTGTTTAATTACTATATCCACAAATTGGGCAGCAAAATTACTGATTGTTTCGGGATTAGCAAAACTTTCCGTAAATATTTTTCAGAAATCCTCCAGACGGAAAGGAGGATAAGCAATACCTTTTTCGGTTATAATCGCAGTTATCAAGTCGTGAGGAGTTACATCAAAAGCCGGATTATAAGCTTTCACCCCTTCAGGAGCCATCCGCGAAGCATACCACATATCCGTAATTTCCTTGGGATTCCGTTCTTCTATCACGATCGAATCCCCATCCGGACAATTCAAATCAATAGTGGATGTCGGACCTAACACATAAAAAGGAATACCGTAATAACGAGCCAGGATCGCCACTCCCGAAGTCCCGATCTTATTAGCCGTATCGCCATTTGCCGCGACCCGGTCGCAACCGACCACGACAGCCTGTACCCAGCCTTTCCGCATGACGGTCGACGCCATATTATCACAAATCAAGGTAACATCCACACCCACCTTCTGCAATTCGTAGGCCGTCAGGCGTGCACCCTGCAACAGCGGACGCGTTTCATCGGCAAACACCTTAAAGCCATATCCACGTTCTTCTCCTAAATAAACCGGAGCGAGAGCCGTTCCATATTCCGATACCGCCAAATGACCGGCATTGCAATGTGTCAGGATTCCCATTCCCGGGCGCAACAAGGACAAGCAGTTCTCTCCTATCTTACGGCAAGCAGCCGCATCTTCCGCCCGGATCGCCTCCGCCTCGACACGCAACAGTTCCACTATTTCCGGAACAGGATTCACAGAATGGGCGACCACAACTTTTTCCATCCGGTCCAAAGCCGCAACCAAGTTGACCGCAGTAGGGCGAGAAGATGCCAGATAATCCTTGATTCGGAGAAACTCACTGCAAAAACCACCATAAGTGTTTGCCGCAATCTGTCGGCTACAAACATAAATGCCATAGGCAGCAGCTATCCCGATAGCCGGCGCCCCGCGCACCTTTAATCTATATATAGCCTCCCAAATCTCTTCTGCAGAAGAAAGGGAAACATAGACTTCAGATCCCGGCAAGCAGGTCTGGTCCAAGATAATCACAGCACTCCCGTCCTGACTCAAACGGACCGTCTTTAAATCTGTTATGTCTACATTCATAAAAGAGAACTATTATGGATGCGAAAATAAGCAATTCCGATGAGATGAAAAATGTTTTGCAGGTTAAAAGTATCCCAACAAGAATCGCTCTTTCAATTCTATCAAATCGTCACTACTATCCCTTCAGTTAGAATAAGATTCGTCCGGCTAGATATAATACCGTAATCGAGCAGTTCCAAACCCAACATTTCCGAAAGATACTGCCAATAATTTTTCGTCGTTCCGACATGTATCTTATCGGTAATCGATGCACCCAAAGTATCTCTCCTGTTTTAATTGAAAAATTTACCGTACCTTTGTACAATTCTTATTCACTGTAAAAATATGGAAATCGCAGCATTAGTTTCGGGAGGAGTAGATAGCTCCGTAGTCGTCCACCAGTTGAAAGAGGCAGGATACGATCCTACCATTTTCTATATCCGTATCGGCATGGAAGATAAAGACGGATATATAGACTGCCCTGCCGAAGAAGATATTGAAATCACCTCTTATATCGCCAAGAAGTACGGTTGCCGGTTTGAAATCGTCTCCTTGCACGACGAATATTGGGATCGTGTCGTGAGCTACACCATTGATTCCGTAAAACGCGGACTCACCCCCAACCCGGATATGATGTGCAATAAATATATCAAATTCGGCTGCTTCGAAGAGAAATGGGGAAAGGATTTCGATAAAATAGCGACCGGTCATTACGCCACGACAACCGAGATAGACGGTAAAGTATGGCTTTCCACCGCCAAGGATCCGGTAAAAGATCAGACCGACTTCCTCGGCCAAATCACTCGTTTGCAAATACAGAAATTAATGTTCCCGATCGGACATCTCATGAAAAGCGAAGTCCGAGCTATAGCCGAACAACAAAAACTGCCGAGTGCCAAACGGAAAGACAGCCAGGGAATCTGCTTCTTAGGCAAGATCAACTATAATGATTTCATCGAACGCTACCTGGGCAAACGAACCGGAAAGATCGTCGAACTGGAAACAGGCAAGGTGTTAGGCAAACACAACGGCTACTGGTTCCACACCATCGGACAGCGTAAGGGTTTAGGCTTGAGCGGAGGACCGTGGTTCGTTATCAAAAAGGACATCAAGCGGAACATTATCTATGTTTCCAACGGTTATGATCCGGAAACACAGTACGGCAAGATTATCAACATGCACGGCTTCGACTTTATCACCGAAGACCCATGGGGAGAATTTGCGGACGAGAAAGAGATCACTTTCAAGATCCGTCACACACCGGACTTCACACACGGCCGCATCCGTCGCATCGGAGACTTATACCGCATCGAATCCGACAACAAAATCCAAGGAATCGCCCCCGGACAGTACGGAGTAGTCTACGACAAAGACCATCGTCTTTGCCTCGGCAGTGGCATGATTATTGATGAAGAGAAATAGGCAAATTGCTAATTATTATTTTTGGCCGTAATATTCAAATTAAGTAAAGATGGAGGCAACAAGTAAAAAAGAAACGGTAAAAACATAAGTATGACGGTCTATGGGAGTGCCATTATATAATCAGACCGGTTATTAGTCTGGAGCCAAAACGAAACAGAGCTTATACTCCTTTTTACCGATACCGGTACGCATGCTGATCCATTCTGACCTATAGATTAAACCAATAATTCATCTTAATCATATCAAGCGAGAAGGTTCTCGCTCTTTTTCATGCAGACAAAGTTAAGAATTATATGGAAATAAAAAGGCTGCTCATCCCGCAGGATTGCAGCCTTTCCTTGATATATGCATTAATTAAATAGTATACAGAGAACTGATAGATTCACCGCTACAAACACGACGGATGGCTTCGGCAAACATATCGGCAACAGACAACACTTTCACCTTTTCGCATTTCTTTGCATAAGGGATAGAATCCGTAAAGATCATTTCAGTCAAAGCAGACTGGTCTACACGTGTAGAAGCCGGGTCGGACATAACGGCATGACTGGCGATGGCACGCACGGATTTAGCACCGTTTTCGAGCATCAGGTTGGCAGCCTTCGTAATAGTACCGGCCGTATCCACCATATCGTCGATCAAAAGTACATCCAAACCTTTCACATCACCGATGATACGCATTTCGGCCACTTCATTGGCACGCAGACGTGACTTGTGGCAAATAACCATCGGCAAACCCAGGTATTTGGAATAACTGCTGGCACGTTTAGTTCCTCCAACATCCGGTGTAGCGATACACAGGTTATCCAGAGGCAATGATGTTTTGATGTAATCCAGGAAAATGGAAGAAGCATACAAGTGGTCGACCGGAACATTAAAGAATCCCTGAATCTGATCGGCATGCAGGTCCATCGTAATCAAGCGGTCGATACCGGCAGTACTCAGCATGTCTGCGATCAGTTTGGCCCCGATAGAAACACGCGGTTTATCTTTTCTATCCTGACGTGCCCAACCGAAATAAGGAATAACTGCGATTACAGAGTGTGCTGAAGCACGCTTGGCAGCATCGATCATCAGGAGAAGCTCCATCAGATTATCAGAGTTAGGAAACGTTGATTGTACCAGGAATACATCGCGACCGCGAATCGACTCTTCATAAGAGACGGCAAATTCACCATCGGCAAAGTGTTGAATGTTCATCTGTCCCAGCGGACAACCAAGACTATTGCAAATTTTCTCTGCAAGATACCGGGAGTTAGTTCCCGAAAACACCAAGAAAGGAGTTTGTGCACTCATTATTCCGAATATTTATCTTAAGTAAATAGATTTGAATTGTGAGTGCAAAGGTACAAAACAATTATGATTTATGATTTATGATTTATGATTTATTACCAAACACATCGGTCAGAGCAGATCATAAATCACAAACCATAAATCATAAATCAATATGTAAACTTCAGTAAACGACCGGAATAAGCAGGTATAACGACCTGATAGGGCCAAGCAGCCGTCAATGTGCTGATACAGTTCTCTCCAGTCATCAGATCGGTCTGTACGGCAGCTTTGTTGTCCCCGAAATCAAGTGCCTTGAATGCCTCGTCAGGAATTTGGATGCGTACCGTCTGCTCTGCCTTGTCAAAGTTGACCACCACTAACAACACTTCATTCTGATATTTACGCATGAACACGAATTGACGGTGTGAATTAAAATACGGATTGCTCAGGTTTGCATACATCAAATCATAGAAAACTCCTTCCGTGATAACCCGTTCGGACTTTGATATATTCAAGATCTTTGCGTACACCTCGCGCAACTGCCGTTGTTCGGCAGTCAGTTTGCCGCCATCGAAAGCTCCCTCGTTTATCCAGTTACGCAAGCTGGCAAGACTCCAGTAATCAAAAATCGTCGTGCGCCCATCACGTCCGCTGAACCCTTCATCGTCCATTCCCGGCTCTCCTAACTCCTGTCCGCTGTAGATCATCACCGGATTGGTATTCATCATAGCCGACACGATCATCCCCGGAATTCCCGGACGCGGATCACCGGCAAAGAAGTAAGAAGCGATACGCTGCTCGTCATGGTTTTCAAGGAAGTTCAACATATTATGCTGGATGCCTTCGAGTGACTGCCAGCATCCGGAGATATTGCTTGCCGGAGCCTGGTTACACATGACCGCCCGTACCGTATCGTACAGTCCGACCTTATCATACAAATAATCAAAATGTCCGTTCCAGATATAATTGCGATATTCTGCCGGATTATAAACTTCGGCAATAAAACAAACATCATAAGCCTGTTTCACCTTCGGGATCACCCAGTTCCAGAATTCAACCGGAACCATTTCCGCCATATCGCACCGGAAACCGTCTATCCCTTTTTCCGCCCAGAAAAGCAGGATATCCAGCATCTTCGCCCATGTATTGGGAACCGGATCAAAATGCAGGGTACGGCCGTTCACATAATCAACACCATAATTCAACTTGACCGTCTCATACCAGTCGTTTTGTCCGGGACAGGTACTGAAGCAATCATTCCCCGTGACTTTCGCCGGAAATTCACTATATTCAAAATCTTCCTGCTGAGCACCGAATTGCAGACACAAAGTCTGCCCCGGTATATAATAGAAATTATTATTAGGATCGAAAGCTTTCGAAGTATTGTCTTTTTGCCCCAAGTCTTCCACATATGCCATCTTGGCATCCGAATAATACTGGCGGGCCACATGATTAGGTACGAAATCGATGATTACTTTCATTCCGGCTTCATGCGTCCTTCTGACCAGCGATTCGAATTCTTTCATACGGTCAGGCACATTATCGGCCAGGTCCGGGTCTATATCATAATAATCTTTGATCGCATAAGGCGAGCCGGCATTCCCCTTTACGACTGCCGCATGGTCTCTTCGTATCTGGTAAGCCGTATAATCAGTATTCGTTGCATGTTCGATCACTCCGGTATACCAGATATGGGTGGTTCCCAACTCCTTAATCTTGGACAAAGCAACCGGCGTAAAGTCCGAAAACTTTCCTACTCCGTTTTCAACTTTACTTCCATTCTTCACCAGGGATGATTTCATATTTCCAAACCAACGTGGAAAGACCTGATATATTACCATCTTATTTGCCTGTTTCATCGCGTTATTTGCCAACTTAGTTAATATTTGGGGTGAACACCGGAACTTCCGGAAAAAACTATGGCATCAAGGCGTTGTTTCTTCTTGCCATAATAGCGTTCACCAAGGTTTCATATTTATTTTCTTTTATCACGACCTCGAATGCCCGGATCGCCGCAGCATATCCGATACTCGCGATCTCATCCACATTTTCCAGATCGAATGTCTTATACATACCGAACTCCTCCGCCTCGATCAGGACATCGCACATCTCGCGGTCCTCCAACGTGTTCGCCCGGAACATATAGTGGTAGGAACGTTCCGCGATATGGAAAATCGTCTGCTTGTACTTTTGCGGGACAAGGGGACTGACATTCACACCGATGATACGCTCACACTCTTCACGGATGATCGAAACCGGGAAATTATGGAAAAGACCTCCGTCAACATAATGCACTCCGTTTATCACGACCGGGCTAAAGATAATCGGAATACTACAGGAAGCGGTCACCGCCTCTACGATGGGACCGCTACGAAACTCATGGCTCTCGCCATTGTCAAGATCGGTCGCCACGACAACCAGAGGAGTTTTCAGCTCTTCAAACGTTTTAGCCCTCAAATGACGACGAAGAAAATAGCGGAACCGCTTGCTGTCGAACAATCCCGATTTCGGGATTTGCAACTGGGCGAATTCGGAGAACTCACGACCGGTAAAGAGTTCTTTAATTTCGTCGGACGTATAGCCATCGGCAAACAAAGCACCCATCAACGAACCGACACTCGTACCAACGATGATATCCGGCTTCAGACCGCATTCTTCCAGTAATCTAAAAACTCCGATATGAGCGAAACCTTTCGCTCCTCCTCCGCTCAGAGCCAAGCCTAATTTATAGGCATTATGGTTCGTTTCTTCCGTCATTTGCGTTTTCATTCTTATTCTGTGACAAATATGCTGTTTTTTTTAGAATGAAACATTATTATTTACGAAAAAGTTTCTCTACTTCTTTATTTTTGTTATATTTACAGATGAACAATAAAGGATCGTAAGACGCTAAGTGTCAAAACGATTAAATTCGTATTAATTTTAAATCTCATTGCTATGATTACACCTATTTTTTGGATCATACCGGTAGCCTCCATCCTGGCACTGGTATTTGCTTGGTTCTTCTTCAGGCAGATGATGAAAGAGAGTGAAGGGACGGAGTTAATGGCAAAAATAGCCCGGCACGTACGCAAAGGGGCTATGTCATACCTGAAACAACAATACAAGGTTGTCGCTTCGGTGTTTCTCGCCCTGGTGGTTTTGTTCTCCATCATGGCGTATGGATTCGGAGTACAAAACGAATGGGTTCCGATCGCTTTCCTGACCGGCGGGTTTCTTCTCTGGCCTTGCCGGTTTCTTAGGAATGAAGACGGCTACTTACGCATCCGCCCGTACCGCCAATGCCGCCCGGTCGTCTTTGAATAGCGGCTTGCAGGTTGCTTTCAGGAGCGGTGCCGTAATGGGGCTGGTTGTCGTCGGCCTCGGCTTGCTGGACATTTCGTTCTGGTACATATTATTGAATATCTGCATTCCGGCAGAAACGATGGATGCCACACATAAACTGACCATCATCACCACCACCATGCTGACCTTCGGTATGGGAGCTTCCACACAGGCACTCTTCGCCCGTGTCGGCGGTGGTATCTACACAAAAGCAGCCGATGTCGGAGCCGACCTGGTCGGCAAAGTCGAAGCCGGCATCCCCGAAGACGACCCGCGCAACCCGGCAACCATTGCCGACAATGTGGGAGACAACGTCGGAGATGTGGCCGGCATGGGGGCGGATTTGTACGAATCATATTGCGGTTCCATTCTGGCAACCTCCGCATTGGGTGCTGCCGCATTCGTGGCGTCCGGCGACGTAGAGATGCAATACAAGGCGGTCGTGGCGCCGATGCTGATCGCCGCGGTCGGGATCGTATTGTCGATCATCGGCATCTTCGCCGTCCGCACGAAGGAAAATGCGACTATACGTGAGCTGCTGAAAGCGCTTGCCATAGGGACAAACCTAAGTTCCGTGTTGATCGCCCTCTCCACTTTCGGCATTCTTTATTTGTTAGAGTTGGACAATTGGTTCTGGATCAGTTGTTCGGTCATAATCGGATTGTTGGTAGGGATCGTGATCGGCCAATCGACGGAATACTATACTTCCCAGTCTTATAAGCCCACCCAGCGGGTTTCAGAGGCCGGACTGACCGGACCGGCAACGGTGATTATCTCCGGCTTGGGGCTTGGCATGCTATCGACCGCCATTCCGGTACTGGCCGTAGTAGCCGGGATCATCTGTTCGTTCCTTTTTGCTTCCGGCTTCGATTTCAACAATGTAGGGATGGGGTTGTACGGCATCGGCATCGCCGCCGTCGGGATGCTCTCGACATTAGGGATCACTTTGGCTACGGACGCTTACGGGCCGATTGCCGACAATGCCGGCGGCAATGCGGAAATGTCCGGCTTGGGCAAAGAAGTACGCAAACGTACGGATGCGCTCGACTCCTTAGGCAACACGACCGCCGCAACAGGCAAAGGGTTTGCGATCGGCTCGGCAGCCTTGACTGGCTTGGCTTTGCTGGCTTCTTACGTGGAAGAGATTAAAATAGGCTTGCTCCGGTTGGGCGAAACAGTCCTGACATTTTCCGACGGCAAAGCCATCGAGGTATCAAAAGCCTCTTTCTCCGACTTTATGATCTATTATGATGTCACACTTATGAACCCGAAGGTGTTGGCGGGGATGTTCCTCGGCTCCATGATGGCTTTCATGTTCTGCGGGTTGACAATGAATGCAGTCGGACGGGCAGCCGGACACATGGTGGAGGAAGTACGCCGCCAGTTCCGTGAAATCCCCGGAATACTAACAGGAAAAGCCGAACCCGATTACGCCCGTTGCGTGGCCATCTCGACAAAAGGGGCACAACATGAGATGGTGACCCCTTCCCTGTTAGCCATCATCGCACCGATCCTCACCGGTCTGATATTCGGAGTGACAGGAGTGGTCGGACTGCTGATCGGCGGCCTGAGCACCGGGTTCGTACTGGCGATCTTCATGGCCAATTCGGGAGGCGCCTGGGACAACGCCAAGAAACATATCGAAGAAGGAAACCACGGCGGCAAGGGCAGCGAAGCCCATAAGGCGACAGTCGTAGGCGATACGGTCGGCGACCCGTTCAAAGACACCTCCGGTCCCAGCCTCAACATCCTGATCAAGCTGATGAGCATGGTAGCGATCGTCATGGCAGGATTGACAGTAGCCTGGAGTTTGTTCTGATCGGGTGATAGGTGATAGGTGAAAAGGCCTTTTTGTAAAACTTTTCTGAGTTTGAATTAAAAAACGTCACCTTAAAGGCGGCGTTTTTTAATTCATTTTTCC
>OAUO01000850.1_pt1 | contig 10994 bp, 11 predicted proteins | sample 1495191 | NCBI WGS metagenome assembly OAUO01 (sample SAMEA2580046, study PRJEB22360) | human gut metagenome | biome: human gut; feature: human-associated habitat; material: faeces | place: Denmark | collected 2008/2010 | reverse complement strand
AAGAGCGGACTATATTTAGTAATATCGATTTTTCATTAAAATATTCTGGGCTAAGTAAAAGTGAACGGCGTCAAAAAATCAGCCATTTATTAGAGCTAGTTGGACTAAGTGAAAAACGGGACGCTTACCCCAGTCAACTATCAGGAGGGCAAAAACAGCGGGTTGCGATTGCCCGCGCTTTAGCAAATGATCCTGAAATTTTACTTTGTGATGAAGCGACGAGTGCGTTAGATCCAAAAACAACGGGACAGATTTTAGCTTTGTTAAAAAAGTTAAATCAAGAACTGAACTTGACGATTGTCTTAATCACCCATGAAATGCAAGTGGTTAAAGAAATTTGTAATAAAGTCGCGGTGATGGAAAATGGCTGCGTTGTCGAATCAAACGATATTGTTTCGATTTTTAGTCAACCCCAACAACCTTTAACAAAAGATTTTATTCGGACAGCAACTCATATTGACCAAGCATTAACAACAATTCTTGAACATCCTAAATTAGCTGATTTAGATAAAAATCAAGAATTAATTGAATTTTCTTATGTGGGGGATCAAACGAATGAGCCATTAATTGCACAATTGTATAGCCAATATCAGGTGTATACGAATATCCTTTACGGCAATGTCGAAATTGTTCAAAATGTTCCTATTGGCCATTTAATTGTGGTGCTTTCTGGTGATGAGGCCCAGCGTCAACAAGCTCTTACTTATTTAGCGAAACAAGGCGTGCGAACCAATGTTTTGAAAACCTATCAGCAAACGAAGCAAAAGCAGAATTTACAGGTGATTTAAAAAAGGAGTGAACTGAGAATGTATCAATTATTTGAGAAATATTTTCCGAATGTTGTCCAATTAAAACAAGAGTTTCTTCAAAGTACATGGGAAACATTATACATGGTTTTTTGGACAGCATTGATTGCTGGTGTGTTAGGAGTCTTGTTGGGTGTCGTGCTTGTCAGTACTGGCCCCAGTGGTGTTTTGAAAAATCCACCCCTGTATAGTGTCTTAGAAAAAATTATTAATGTTTGCCGCTCTATTCCTTTCATTATTATGCTCGCACTGATTCAACCATTAACACGAATTTTGGCAGGAACGACAATTGGTACAACCGCAGCGTTAGTCCCATTAGTTATTGGCGTAATTCCGTTCTTCGCGCGCCAAATTGAAAATGCGTTATTAGAAGTGGATCCTGGCGTTATTGAAGCGGCAGAAGCAATGGGGACGAGTCCCTTAGGGATTATTTTTCGGGTTTATTTAATTGAAGGGTTACCAAGTATTATTCGTGTTTCAGCAGTGACAATTATTAATTTGATTGGATTAACAGCCATGGCAGGAGCGATTGGAGCCGGTGGTCTGGGCAACTTAGCGATTACTCGAGGATACAATCGGTTTCAAACCGATGTGACATTTATGGCCACGTTAATTATTTTAATTATGGTATTTATCAGTCAAGCCATTAGTAATCAATTAATCAAAAAAACATCACATTAGAAAAAAGGAGAAATGACAAATGAAAAAATTTAGTAAATTAATTGGACTTATTGGGGTATTAGCTTTTACGATTGCAGGTTGTGCATCGGGGTCTGCGAAGGATACTAAGGAAGAAACCGTTAAACTAGGGGTTGTAGGAACAAAAAATGATGAATGGGAATCGGTCAAAGACCGTTTGAAAAAGAAAAATATTGATCTACAATTGGTAGAATTTACAGACTATACGCAACCAAATGCAGCATTAGCAGAAAAAGAAATTGATTTAAATGCCTTTCAGCATCAAATCTTTTTAGACAATTACAATAAAGAACATGGGACGAAATTAGTATCAATTGGCAATACAGTCAATGCACCATTGGGAATTTACGCTAATAAATTGAAAGATATCACGAAAATTAAAGACGGCGGAGAAATTGCTATTCCTAATGACCCAACGAATGGTGGGCGGGCGTTAATTTTATTACAAACTGCAGGACTGATAAAAGTTGATCCTGCGAAACAGCAACTACCGACTGTCAGTGATATTACTGAAAATAAACGCCAATTGAAAATAACTGAATTAGATGCTACGCAAACAGCGCGCGCTTTACAAGATGTCGATGCTTCAGTGATTAATAGCGGCATGGCTGTCGATGCTGGGTATACACCAGATAAAGATGCTATTTTCTTAGAACCTGTAAACGAAAAAGCGAAACCTTATGTGAACATTGTCGTGGCTCGAGAAGAAGATCAAGAGAATAAACTTTATCAAAAAGTTGTAGAAGAATATCAACAAGAAGAAACGAAAAAGGTCATTGCGGAAACATCAAAAGGCGCCAATGTTCCGGCCTGGGAAACATTTGGTAAAAAATAAAGGAGGCATTTATAATGAGTACAACAACGATTCAAACAATCCAAGAAGCTATTGCTACAGAAAAGGAATGGATAATCCATTTAAGACGTCATTTTCATCAATACCCTGAAGCAAGTTTAAAAGAATATGAAACGATTAAGCGAATTAAAGAAGAACTACTAGCCTTAGCTATTCCTTTTGTAGAAGTAGGGGAAACGGGTGTTTTAGCAACCATTGAAGGAGGCCTTGGCGCTGGCAAAACGATTTTGTTACGTGCAGATATTGATGCGTTGGAATTGCCAGATGCAACAGGCGCTGCCTATGCTTCTAAAAATCCAGGACTCAATCATGCTTGTGGACACGATGGTCATGCGGCAGCATTGCTAGGTGCAGCTAAAGTGCTCAAAAAACATCAGGATACCTTTTCAGGAACGGTTAAACTGGCCTTCCAGCCAGCTGAAGAAATTGGTGCAGGCGCTCGACAATTTGTGGAAGGAAATTATTTAGAAGCAATCGACCAAGTGTTTGGGATTCATTTAGATTCCAGTGTGCCGGTCGGAAAATTAGTCGCTACCAAAGGCGCCACCAACGCCTCTTGTGATATTTTTAAAATTGAAGTCAGTGGTCAAAGTAGTCACGTCGCCCAACCACAGAATGGCCGAGATGCTGTTTTAGCAGCGGCCAGTATCGTTGTGGAATTACAAAAAATTGTAGCGCGCGAGATTGATCCTTTAGATTCTGTCGTAGTAGGAATTGGCGTTTTACAAGCAGGAACACGCTATAATATTGTAGCAAACCAGGCAACCATTGAAGGTACTGTTCGAACATTTAGTCAGGAAACGCGCCAATTTGTTTTACAACGAGTCGAAGAAATTGCCCATGAAATTGCCCAGTCTCATCGCACAGAAATTGCTGATTTTTCTGTTTATGCGGCAGCGAATCCATTAATTAATGAAGAACAAGCAACCAACCGTGCACAGCAGGTAGCCAGTGAAATTGTTGGTTTTGAAAATGTTGTGACCGATCATCCTAAAAGTTTAGGGGCGGATGATTTTGCTGATTACTTAGCGGTAATTCCTGGTATCTATGGACGGGTCGGTTCACGAAACCCTGAAAATCCTGCTACTCATTTTGGACACCATCATGAACAATTTGATATTGATGAACGTGCCTTACTTTTAGCAGCAGAGTACCACGTACGCTATGCATTGAATTATTTATCAGAATAATAGGGATAGGGAGCCGACAAAATGATGGTTTGTGGGCTCCTTTCGTTATAAACCAACGTGGCTTGCTTTCTTGTCATTCTATGGTAGAATACAAGCATAAGAAAGGTGATTCACATGTTTTTTGTTTTAACTGATAAATTAACAAGAAAAGTAGCTCCCGATAGTTTAAGAACAGATGAAGCACTGTTGTGGAGCCGAGCAATTAATTTCTTCATCGCTTGATAGGACATTTTTTGACTAGAAAAGCTAGTCTTATTTGAGTGTACGTACAAGCGGTTGTCGGGATTTCTGTCAGGATGGACGACGTGCAGACGTGGTTCTTTTTTTGTTGTCCCAAAATAATCAGTTAACAAGAAAGAAGTGACGAAAATGAGTATTTTAACTATTGAACATTTAACGCATCGATTTGGCGAAAAGGTCTTGTATGAAGAGGCTTCATTGCAAGTGAATAAAGGGGATCATTTAGGCTTAACTGGCCAAAATGGTGTCGGCAAATCCACCTTAATTAAAATTTTAACGGGGGAAGTATTGCCAGACGAAGGAACGATTCAGTGGCAAAAAAATTGCAAGATTGGGTACTTGGATCAGCATGTTTCTGTAGAACAATCACTAACGATGGTTGATTTTTTGAAACAAGCCTTTCAAGAACTTTTTGATAAAGAAGCGAAACTGACAAAACTTTATGAAGAATACAGTCAAACGGCTTCGGAAAAACTTTTAGAACAAGCAGGCAAGTTACAAACAGATTTAGATGAAAGTAATTTTTACCAAATCGACACGATTATTCAGGATTTAGCCAATGGGTTAGGACTACAAGCAATTGGTTTGGATAAAAAGTTAGGGGAGCTAAGCGGTGGTCAACGTTCAAAAGTGATTTTAGCAAAATTATTGTTAGAGGCCCCTGATGTGTTACTTTTAGATGAACCCACCAACTATTTAGATGATACACATATTCAATGGCTTGTTCGCTATCTGAATAATTTTGAAGGAAGCTTTCTATTAGTCTCTCATGATTATCAATTTTTAAATGAAGTGACGAATTGCATCGCAGATATTGAGTTTGGCAAATTAACCAAATATACTGGAAATGTAGAAAAATCTTTTGCACAAAAAGAGCAGAATAAACAAACCTATTTGAAACAGTATCAGGCCCAACAAGAAAAAATTGAAAAAATGGAAGCCTATATTCGTAAATACAAAGCTGGAAATCGAGCAACGATGGCTAAAAGTCGACAAAAACAATTGGACCGGTTGGAACGATTGACTCCGCCTGGTTCCTTGACTAAGCCAGCGATTGAATTTCCTTATCAAGGGTTAGTTGCAACGCAAGCACTAACGACCCAGAAGTTAGTTGTCGGCTATCGGGAACCTTTGTTAGAACCGTTAGATTTAATGGTTCATGTCGGTGAAAAAGTCGCATTGAAAGGCTTTAATGGGATTGGCAAATCAACATTAATTAAAACGTTAACGAAAGTGATTCCTTCATTAGATGGAGAATTTCATTATCCGCTGAATACAAAAATTGCTTATTTTACCCAAGACTTAGCGTGGCCTAATGAGCAGTTAACGCCGCTAGACTATTTATCAGATCGTTTTCCAGATACAACGATTAAAGAGCGAAGAAGTCATTTGGCTAGGGCAGGTTTACCAGATAAGTTAGCAATGCAGTCGTTAGCCCTGTTAAGTGGTGGTGAGCAAACAAAAGTAAAACTAGCGGAACTAATGATGCAAACTAGTAATTTGTTATTTTTAGATGAGCCAACCAATCATATTGATGAAGCGGCCAAAAAAAGTTTACAAGAAGCAATTCACGTTTACCCAGGAACGGTTTTTCTGGTTTCCCATGAAGCAGATTTTTATGAGGAAATTGTGGATCGAGTAATTGATATTGAGGAATTAGTTAAATAAAGAAGAAAGAACCAAGTTGAGGGGGAGTCAACTTGGTTCTTTCTTCTTTATTATTTATTTACTCATTAAGCCATCATGGATTTTTGTTAAATTCCAGTTCATCATGCTGTAGTACGTATCGCCTTCTGTTCCTTCTTTGGCAAGAGAGTCTGTGAAAAGTGTATCGTAAATTGGTCGTTTCACTTCTTTTGAGACCCGTTCCATACTACGTTTATCGACACTGGTTTCAACAAATAACACAGGTGCTTTTGATTTCTTAATGGTATCAATAATCGTGGTCATTTGTTCAGGTGTTCCTTGACTTTCTGTGTTAATTTCCCAAATATAAGCGGCATTTAAATCATAAGCTTTGGAGAAATATTTAAAGGCACCTTCACTTGTAACTAATAATATCATCAGGAATATCAGCAAATTTAGCTTTGGCTTCCTCATGTAGTTTGCTAAGTTTTTCGGTATAATTTTTCGCGTTTTCTGTATAGAAATCTTTATTTTTTGGATCTTTTTCTACTAACACGTCACGAATGTTTTCTACATATTTAATGCCATTTTCAATGTCTAACCAAGCATGCGGATCTTCTGTTTGTTCTTGACCGGCACTTGTTAAATATTGTGGCGTAACATTTTTGCTTGTAGAAAAGTAATCTTTATTCTCAACTTTTTTGGCCGTTTTCATTAATTTGTTAAACCAGCCATTTCCGCCTGTTTCTAAGTTCAAGCCGTTAAAGAATAAAATGTCCGCTTCAGAAGCTTTCGCAATGTCTTCTGGTAACGGTTCATATTCGTGAGGGCCTGTCCCAATTGGCACAATACTATGCAGCTCATTTTTCACTAAATCAGATAGGATCGAGTTCGTTGTCACAATTGCTAATTTTTCTTTCTTTTCAGCGGCTTGATTCCCGCAAGCAGCTAACGTTAACCCTGCTAAAAGTGTTAAAAAAAATAAACTAAATTTTTTCATTCGTTGATTCCTCCATTTCTTTCTCACGGTTTACAAATACTAGGCCTTTCTTTGGTGAGAAAAAGAAAGCCAATAAAAAGAATAAGGCGGCGGTTAAAATCGTCGCACCAGAAGCTAAGTTATAAGAATAACTGAAGAATAGGCCAATCACTGAACTTAAAATCCCAAAAGTAGAGGCTAAGCCAATCATTGTCGGTAAGTGATTTGTTAATAGATAAGCTGTTGCCGCTGGTGTAATCAGCATGGCAATGACTAAAATAGTTCCGACGGTTTGCAAAGAAGAAACAGCGACTAATGTTAGTAAAAACATCAATGCATAGTGGAAAAATTGAATATTTAAACCATAGGCCTGGGCCATTGTGGGATCAAAAGAAGTGAGTTGCAACTCTTTATAAAACAATGCCACAAAAATCAAAACAATCACGCCGACGACACAAGTAATTAAAATATCGGTATCTACGACCGCTAATACATTTCCAAACAGAATATGATATAAATCGGTGGAACTTTTTGCAAAAGAGATAAAAATAATCCCTAAAGCAAAAAAAGAACTAAAGACAACACCAATGGCAGTATCATTTTTTAGTGGACTTTTTTGGGTAATAAAGCCGATCGATAATGCAGCTAATAAGCCAAAAATAGAAGCGCCAAAAATATAATTGAAACCAAACATATAAGAAACAGCGACCCCTGGTAAAACAGCATGTGAAATCGCATCACCCATCAAAGACATCCCACGTAAAATAATGAATGAACCAATTACCCCTGAAATGAGTCCGACAATTATAGACGTCAAAAGGGCATTTTGTAAAAATTGATAACGGAATAAACCATCAATAAATGCAGCAATCATTTTGCAACCCCCTGTATTAATAAATCACCTAACAAATCACCGTATGCTTCTTGGAGCGTTTCTGCAGTAAACGTTTGTTCAACAGGACCCGCAGCAATTAGCCGGTTTTTCAAAACGATTAATTCATCAAAATAGTGGGACACTTTGTGCAAATCATGGTGAACAATGATAATCATTTTACCTTGATTTTTTAATGATTTAAGAATATCCATAATCACTTTTTCACTAGACATATCAATGCCGACGAAAGGTTCATCTAAAAAAATCACCTCAGCACCTTGGGCCAAAACACGGGCGATAAACACACGTTGTAATTGGCCACCAGAAAGTTCACCAATCTGGCGTTGCGCATAGTCTTCTAATTGCACCATTTTTAATGCAGCCATGGCTGCTTGCTTTTCTTTCTTTCCTGGGCGTTTTAATAGTCCCAAGTTTGGATAGGTTCCTAGCAAGACCGTTTCAAAAACGCTAATTGGGAAACTAAGATCCAAGGCGCTACGTTGTTCTACATAGGCAATGGTTGTTTTTTGTTGGTCAATCGCTTGATTATTTAACAAAACATCACGTTCCTTTGTTTTAATCAAGCCTAATAACCCTTTAATAAATGTTGACTTTCCAGCACCATTTGGTCCGATAATTCCAGTAATTTTACCGGAAGGAATAGTAACGTGGATATTATTTAAAGCAGTCCGTCCTTGATATTGAACGGTTAACGCTTGAACAGCTAAGTTAAAGCTTTTTCTCATGAAATTCCTCCTTTTTAGGTTTGCCTTAAAATCAGTATAAGGGATAGTTTAAGAAAATGCAAATAATTTTTAGGCACGCCTAAATACAAGCGCTTTTTTCACAAAGAAAACCGTTTCTTTCAATAAATTAAGGAGGATCCCATGATTTTTATGACAAAAAATGGTAGAATATGAATGAAAACGACTATTATTTTATATTGACGGAGGATATCATGACCGAAAACTATCAAGATGACACCTTACGCATCTTCAGTTTAAATGCAAATCGACCACTTGCTGAAAAAATCGCAGCATCAGTAGGAACAGAATTAGGAAAAAGCACCGTGCGCCAATTTAGTGATGGCGAAATTCAAATTAATATTGAAGAAAGTATTCGTGGCGATCATGTCTACATCATCCAAGCAACGAATGCCCCTGTAAATGATCATTTGATGGAATTGCTTATTTTAATTGATGCATTAAAACGTGCTAGCGCAAAAACAATTAATGTTATTTTGCCTTACTATGGTTATGCTCGCCAAGACCGCACAGCGAAACCAAGAGAGCCCATTACTGCGAAATTAGTTGCTAATATGTTGGTAGAGGCAGGCGCAACACGTTTGTTGACATTAGACTTGCATACTGTTCAAGTCCAAGGATTTTTTGATATCCCAGTAGATAATTTATTTACAATGCCTTTGTTCGCTCATTATTATCGTCAACAAGCATTAGTAGGGGAAGAAATTGTGATTGTTTCGCCTAAAAACAGTGGCGTTCAACGCGCACGTAGTTTATCGGAGTACTTAGATGCGACCTTAGCAATTGTCGACCATGAAGAGATTGATGGGGTGCGTCAAGAAGGTTACTTTATTGGGAATGTCGCTGGGAAAAAATGTATTCTTGTTGATGACATTTTGAATACTGGTCAAACGTTAGCCACAGCGGCGGAAGTTTTAATGAAAAATGGTGCGCAAGAAGTGTATGCTTGCGCCTCGCATGGTTTGTTATCAGAAGGCGCAAAAGCAACCTTAGAAAATGCGCCAATTAAGGAAATTAGTATTACTGACTCTGTTTATACGACAGCAGACCGCCAACCAGCAACCTTGAATATTATTTCTTGCGCTGAGTTAATGGGGGAAGCGTTACTTCGTATTCATGAAAATAAACCAATGAGTCCATTATTCCGTTTAGAATCAAAAGGAGAATAAGTGATTCCTTAAACTAGAAATAGGTCTAACAACTTTAATAGTGTTGGGCCTATTTTTCTTATCTCTTTTATAAATAGAAGAGAAAGTATTCTGATTTTGTGTTTTAAGCTTTTTATGCTAGAATAACGCCAGAACATAAGGAAAGGGACGAGTCATTTGGAACCCATTTATTTAGATCATGCGGCAACAACACCGCTTCATCCAACAGTCATTCAAGCGATGACTGAAAATATGCAAACGACTTTTGGCAATCCATCAAGTATTCATCAGTTTGGACGAAAGGCACACGGTCTTCTGGAAGAAGTGCGTCAAACGATTGCCGAGAGCTTACAAGCCAAACCCCACGAAATTATTTTTAATAGTGGTGGCACAGAAGGGGATAACACAGCCATCTTGGCAGTTGCTTTTTCTCGTCAAAAGGAAGGAAAACATATTATTACTACGGCAATTGAACATCCCGCTGTGTTACGAACGATGGAATACTTAGAAACGTTAGGCTTTGAAGTGACTTACTTACCTGTGAATGAAAATGGTCAGATTTCAATGGATCAATTCAAAAAGTCTTTACGCGAAGAAACGATCTTGGTTTCAATGATGTATGGCAATAATGAAATTGGAAATCGATTACCGATTGCTGAAGTTGGTGCAATTCTTAAAAATCATTCGGCGATTTTTCATACAGATGCCGTCCAAGCTTATGGAAGTGAAGTCATTTTACCTCATGAATTAGGGATCGACTTATTAAGTATTTCCGCTCATAAAATCAATGGTCCAAAAGGCGTAGGTTTTTTATTTAAAAGCGATGCAATCCAATTACCACCTCTTTTACATGGTGGGGAACAAGAAGAAAAACGACGTGCGGGCACGGAAAACTTAGCTGGAATTATTGGCATGGGTACTGCCGTTTCATTACTAACTTCTGCAGAAAAGCAAGCAAGAAAAACAGCCTATCAAAGTTTTCAAACGATTATTTTAAAAGCGTTAGAAGAAGCCAATATTGATTTTTCAATTAATGGTGAACCAACGAATCGTTTAGCGCATGTCTTAAATCTTCATTTAAAAGGAATTCCCAGTGATTTGCTCTTAATGCATTTGGACTTAAGAGGTATTGCGATTTCAACAGGCTCGGCTTGTACAGCGGGAACTGTGGATCCTTCGCACGTGTTGACAGCGATGTATGGAGAAAATTCCTCAGCTATTAAAGAATCAATCCGGATTAGTTTTGGCTACGGGAACACACCAGAAGAAATTGCGACTTTTTCTGAAGTACTAGTTGCAGTGATTCAACAATTGAAAAAATAATCTGATTGCGGCAGCTACAGGTTTTCGCTATAATGAAGATAACAATGAAAATAACGAGGTGGAACCCATGGCATTTACAACAACGGCTGCTGTTGAAGGCTCAACAGTTTTTTACAAAGTACATCCTAGTGCAAAACGCTATACATTAAAAGATAACGGCTTTACTGAAACAAAATCAGGGAACTTTCAATTGATTCGTTCCTTAGATCCAACGCCTCAGAGAAATGAAGGCTTCAAATTGAAAATTACGATCACTGCTGATCTAAAAGAGTTGAAAATGTCCATTACAACGGCAAATGGTTTAAAACCAATGAATATTTTCAAGAATGAACAACATGAAATGAGTAAAGAAAAATACTTTTTCTTAATGGATGGCTTAATTAGCCGTGGTGTATTAGAGAAAGTAGAATAATTTAGAGAAACCTGAAGAAACAAGTGAAAGTAGCTTGTTCCTTCAGGTTTTCTGTTTATTTGAAAGCAACAGCTTGTTGG
>OAUO01000835.1_pt1 | contig 11139 bp, 6 predicted proteins | sample 1495191 | NCBI WGS metagenome assembly OAUO01 (sample SAMEA2580046, study PRJEB22360) | human gut metagenome | biome: human gut; feature: human-associated habitat; material: faeces | place: Denmark | collected 2008/2010 | reverse complement strand
TCTCGTCCGCGATCATGCCGATGTACGGCTTGCGGGTGCGGGTGTCTTCGTTCAGGTCCTTGTGCAGGGCCGGCAGCGGCTGCAGGGCCTTAGAGGCGATAGCCCACTCAGTGGCGAATACGGACAGCTCGCCGGTCTTGGAGGCGATGACGCGGCCCTTGAGGTACAGGTGATCGCCAAGGTCGACGAGCTGCTTGAACTGCTTGAGCGAGTCGGCGCCAATCTCCTTCTTGGAGATCATGCCCTGAATCTTGGTGCCGTCACCGGCGGACAGCTGCACGAAGCACAGGCCGCCCGCGTTGCGCAGGAACAGCACGCGGCCAGCAATGCCGACCATGTCTTCGGTCTCTTCGCCAGCCTCGAGCTTGCCGTCATACTTGGCGCGAACCGCCTCGATGGTGTCGGTGACGTCCAAGTGCACCGGGTAGGGGGCAATGCCGGCCTCAAGCATCATCGCGCGCTTGGCCACGCGCATCTGCACCTGCTCGGGGTGGGCCAGCGGGCCGAACTCCTTGTTGGAGGGGTCCACGGCTTCGTCCAGCGTGGCACCGGACTTGATCTTCTCGCGGATGGTGGCGTCCTGCTTGAGCAGCATTTCCGCACGTTCGACGGTGCTCATCTGCGGGACGGCCGGGGTTTCATTCTCAGTGTTTTCGGTATTTTCGACAACTTCAGCCATGATTCATCAGTGTACGCAAGGCCGGCGATTATGAGCCCGGCAGACCGCACGGCCATCCGAACACCCGCTCACATGACGCAAAACCGGCTCTGCACAAGGCTTGAGAGACCTGTACACATGGCGAATCCACCATCACGCAACACTCGCGACATGCCGATTTGCATTGTCCACCACCACAATGTAATATCTACATCTGTTGCCAAACGGGCTGTAGCGCAGCTTGGTAGCGCGCTTCGTTCGGGACGAAGAGGCCGCGGGTTCAAATCCCGCCAGCCCGACAACTGGACCGGATTGTTGAGAAATCAGCAATCCGGTTTTTCGTTTCCTGTCCCAACAATCAAACCAAGCGATCGAACAGCGGTAAACAACCCGCCGCACACAGCGACAAACCACATCACGGCAAGCCCCCGTATTTGTTGGCGGACCACCGTAATATATCGCTCGAATCAATCGATTGCCGCACTGTTTTTGTAAGTAATACTGAAGTAATTAGAGGAACCATGAAGAAGAGTCTGCTTGCACTGGCTTCGGGCGCGTTCATTCTCGGTGCCGCCGAGTTCGTGATGATGGGCATTCTGCCGCAGGCCGCGGCCGCCACCGGCGTGGACATCCCCACCGCAGGCCATTACATTTCCGCGTATGCGATCGGCGTGTGCTTCGGCACACTGATTCTGGTATTCGGCCGCAAGGTGCCGCCGAAGGACCTCATCATATTGTTTATGGTGATTGCCTTGGTGGGCAATCTGGCTTCCGCATTCTCCGTCAATGCCGCCATGCTGGTCGTCGCACGATTCGTCGCCGGCCTGCCGCACGGCGCATTCTTCGGCACAGCCACACTCATCGCCAAGACTCTGGCGGAGGAAGGCAAGGAGGCGCAGGCCGTATCCGTGATGGTCACCGGACAGACCGTGGCCAATATGCTCGGCGTACCGGCGGGCACCTTGATGGCCGAGTTCCTTTCCTGGCGTCTTGCCTTCGGCATTTTGGCCGCTTGGGCGGCAATGACGATTGTGCTGGCGTCGGCGTGGATTCCGTACGTTGCACCGATCAAGGACGCAGGCATCGCCGGTCAGTTCAAGTTCCTCACCCGCCGTGGCCCGTGGGTGATTTTGGCCGCCGTGTTCACCGGCAATGCCGGTGTGTTCTGCTGGTGGAGCTACGTCTCCCCTTGGCTGCAGAAAACCGGCGGATGGTCGTCTTCCCTGGTGCCGATGCTGATGATGCTTGCCGGCTTTGGTATGGTCATCGGCGGTCTGCTTGGAGGTCGTCTGACCGACCATTGGAGGCATGCCGGCGCGGCCGCAATAGGTCAGTCCATCTCCTGCCTCGGCTTGTTGCTGGTGCTTATCACTCCGGGTAATCAGCCGATGACCGCTGTACTGACGTTCTGGATCGCCATCGGATTGTTCTTTACTTCCGCTCCACAGCAATTGCTGATGACCGAAGCCGGCCAGGGCGGCGGCGAGCTGATCGCCGGCGCGGCTGTACAGGTGGCGTTTAACTTCGGCAATGCCATCGGCTCGATTGTCGGCGGCGCGATGCTCACCACCTTCTCGATGAACTATCGCTATACCGGCCTGGGCGGTATGCCGCTGGCTCTGCTTGCCGTAGGGCTGCTGGCCTTCTACTCGTGGCGCTGCGAAACCGATACCGACGCCATTCACCGCTTGCGCGAAACCAAGGTGGACTGAGACCAAGCTCACAGCAAACTCCCTGACGTGTTTGTTCACAGTATTAATAGACTGAAATCAGACACGATTCAGGGAGGTCTGGCGGTATGGATGAGGAAGCACTGCTCAAACAATTCGCCGCGCAATTCGCGCATGGTCCAGACGATGCCGACGACACCGATGCGGCGGCCGCAGCACAAGGTGCCGATTCCACGGCGAACCAGGTTGCGGACGATGCCGATCAATCGCCCGCAACCTTTGATACCCAACAATTCCTGAACGGACTGGACGCGATTTTCGATCGCCACACGGCCGCCACCGAAGCCGGCCCGTACTTGGAACAGGCGATGGTGGACGCGGAAAACGCCGGCGACGAGGCCGGACTGCTCACCGTGCTCAACGAAACGATGGGCTTCTATCGCTCGCAAGGTCGGCACAAGGAGAATCAGTGGATTGTGCAGCGAGCGCTGGAACTGGCCGCTCGTATGGGCTTGACCACCGGCACATCCGAGGCGTGGGCCATCACGCTAATCAATTGCGCCACCTCGATGCGCGCGGCCAAACAATACGATCAGGCCGAGGATTTGTATCATCAGGCGCAGAGTGTCTGCCGGCATTCGCTGGCGCCCACCGACCGTAGGCTCGCAGCACTGCACAACAATCTGTCGATGCTCTACAGCGAGACGAATCGGCCCGACAAGGCGGAACTGGAGTTGCGTGAAGCGCTGCGCATTATCGAAGCCTCGAGCGTGAACCCGGACGCGGATATCGACGTGTCCAGCTCGCACACGAATCTGGCGTTGACCCTGCTGACCGAACACAAGTTGGAGGACGCGCATTGGCATGCAGCCAAGGCGCTGGAAATCTATCGCACCGGCCATCTGGAACATTCCGCGCATTATGCCTCCGCACTGGCGGGCTTCGCGCAGGTGTGCTTTGCCGAGAGACGGTATGCGGATGCGGTTACTGGATACCGGCATGCGCTGGCCGTGATCGAGGAATGTTACGGCAAGGACACCGATTACTGGCGTATCCCCGCCGACAATCTGCGGCAGGCCGAGGAAGCGGCGGCGCAGGCCGGGGTGACGGTTGACAATGCAGGTGTTGCCGGCGATGCAGGCGCGCTGCCCCAGTCCGGCTCGCGGCTGCCGAACAGCCCGGCACAGGGCAAGACCGGTGCGAACGCGGCATCTTCCCCATCCACCGTTTCGGTGTCGACCGGTTCTGCGGGCGCGGCCGAGGCCGTTTCCGCATGCCCGGTGTCCGGACTGAAGCTGGCCCGCGCGTTCTGGACGCAGATGGGCAAGCCGATGATTGCGGCGAAGTATCCGCAGTATGCCGGGCGTATCGCCGCCGGTCTGGTGGGTCATGGCTCGGAATGCTACGGATTCGATGATGCGTATTCGCAGGACCACGATTTCGGCCCGCGCTTCTGCCTGTGGCTTACGGATGAGGATTACGCGGCGATCGGCGAGCAACTTGAGGTCGATTACGAGGCACTGCCGCGCAAGTTCAGCGTGGATGCGCAAGGCCGCGTGACGTTCGAGGCGCATGCCAGGTCCGATGCTTCCGGAGCATTCCCCTCCGCAGGTGCAGGCTCCACCGTCATACCCGATGCGGCAAACGCACCCACCCCCGGCACCGCTACGCACGATACCGCCACTGCCGAGTCAGGCGCGGCGTCCTCTGATGTGGCGGAAGCGATGACGACTCCGATTGATGCACCGCTCTCCCCCGTCACGCCGCGCGCACAGGGCGCGAATCGCCGTGACGGCGTGTTCCGCATCGGTGACTTCTTTGAGTCGATCACCGGGTATCACACTGCGCCGGCGCAGACCGCGCCGCATGAGTGGCTAATGCTTCAGGAATCGACCTTGGCCGCCGCCACCAATGGCGAGGTGTTCGCCGATCCCACCGGTCTGTTTTCCAAGACGCGCCAAGGGTTCAAGAACATGCCCGACGATGTGCGGCTCGCGCTGATCTCCAAGCGACTCGGCATGATCGCCCAGGCCGGTCAATATAATCTGCCGCGTTCGTTGAAGCGCGGCGACGGCGCGGCCGCATGGCTGTCCATCCACGAGTTCGTGCAGGCCACCGCCTCGTTGGTGTTCCTGGTTAACGTGCCGATGGTGGTGGGCTATATGCCGTATTACAAGTGGCAGTTCGCAGCATTGCGCAAGCTGTCTGGCTCGATGTTCGCGCTGTTGCCGAACGTGGGCGAACAGTTGGAAACCGTGATGCGATTGAGTTCGGCAGCCTGCTATGGCGGGGCCGGATTTGGCGAAGGCGGCAAGGGCGCGGCTCCAGCAATCGAGAAAATCAACGATATTGTGGAGCAGATTGCGGTGGATATCGTCAAGGAACTCAAACGCGAACACCTGACCACGTCCGGCGAGACCTTCCTCGAATGGCAGCGCCCGTATGTCGAGGACCACATCGCCTCTGATGATCCGGTGCATAAAAGTTTGTAGATTCAAGCTCCCTCTGCCACGGCTTCGCCGTGCCACCTCCCTCATCAGAGGGAGGTATCAGTGAAAGGAACGTCGATGACCAACGAACTGACTGATGATGAACTGCGCGAGGCTATTGTGCGTCATGAATGGGATCAGTTTCAGCGCACCAACAATGAGGGTGGACGCGCGGCATGCCAAGGCAACTGGCCGGTGTTCCACCAGATGCGGTTGGCCCAGTTCCTCACATGGGAGCGGCCATTACTCACCAGCTATGCCGCTGATCTTGACGCGGCCGACCACGTGGGCCGCAACCTCGTGACCGAAAAATACGGCCGCATGATGGCCTCCACCGCACCGGAAAATTTCACGAAGAACATAGAGCCGTATATTCCGCGTCTCTCTGAAGAGCGCGCGGCCCGTCAGGAACAGGTCATCGCCCAGCAGGTCGCCTGGGCCAAGGATTTCCGCGAGCGCTACCCCAAGCTCGGCGAGGCGATGCGCGCACTCACCACCACCGAAGACACACCATCTGCCACCTCATTCGAAACCTATCTGCGCGGCGAGCTTGGTACGTATTCCGACCAGACCTTCGAACGTTACGAAGCGATGATTGGCGAGCGCGCCGCAGCCAGCCCGCAACGCAATATCACTGAGGAAACCTTGTTGCACACAGTCCAGCTCGGCGGTTTCGACACCTTAGAGGAGGCCGAAGCCTCCCAAGCGTAATACTCAGCCATTCACTGTGTATCGGACACCCCGACTGATGTACGTCGGCCGGCCATACCCAGGCCAACGCAATCTGCCGATCGCCCCACACCCAGACCACCAACGCAGCCTGCCCGCCAGGCCCCATTTACCAGCGCACATCGGCAGAATTACAGCGAGAATAGGCCCCAAAATGCCAGTGTCATCAGTGTGGCGAGAGTGCCGAGCGCTACCATCACGCATATGACGCGCCGCACACCGACGATATCGGCGCGGCAATACCAGACACGTTCCATTTCCCAAGCAAACAGCACCACCAACAGCATGGTCGCTATTCGCAGCACCACCCATCCGACGGCAAACAGCCGCGGTTGAGGCATAACCAATACAGCCGATACGCCTACGGCGCTCATATAGCCGTACAACAGCCCAGTAATCACCATCACCGCTGTGCCGATACCGGCAGATAAGCCGGCAATGCCGTGCAACATGCGCCGCTGGGCGGCCCCCAGCTCACTCGGCGTCGCATGCACGGCCCGCACAGTCGCCACACTACGTCGCCCGGCCAGCAACGTCTGTAGCCAAGAAAACACAGTCAAGCCAATACCTAATATCGCCGCCATCACGATCAGCACGGGCCCTGCCACCATCAGACCGGCCAGCACGCCAAGCGAGCCGACGATACCGGATCTGGTACGTTGCGACGCGGCGAAGCGCTGGTGAGGTGTTGCACCGGCGACTTGGGGCGTTGCCCATCCATCGGCTTTGGTTCCGGCAGTCACACCGTTCACCCAATTTTCCAGCGCTTGCGTATAGCCTTCGGCCAATGGCAGGTTCGGGGTGAATAAGCCCTCACCAGCCCGCATCTGATGGTTGCCGGCGAAATAGCGTACGGTGACGTTCTCGTTGCCGGACTTGTTGGCCGTGGCGATGATCCGCTGCGCCCCCTGTTCGATGGGCATGGCCGTATCGTAGGTGCCGTAGTTCACCAGCACCGGCATGGTGAGGGATTTCAGATACCGGTCGGCATCAAAGTCGGCATAGGCTAGATCGAATGGCGCGTAGTCCAGCGACATCAATTTGGCCATGTCTTTGACCACGGGCTTGGGCGCGCCGGCCTCATGCGTATAGGCGCTGACAGCCATGGCCATTTGCTCACGTCCATTGAACACCGGTGCGGATGTAAGTACGGCAAAGGCAATGTCTTGCCGTTTCGAGGTTAGAATCGTGGCGATCCAGGTGCCTTCGGATTCGGCGTAGATGCCGGTTTTGGCGGGGTCCACGCCGATTCTGCCACGCAACACGTCGAGCGAACGCCCGTATTCGCGAGCAAAACGCGGGTAGTCACGATGCAGCACGGTGTAGTTGTCGTTGCGCTTGGCCGGCACCAAGGTCACGATACCGGCAGAGGCCATGGCGTTGGCGATATCGCCGAAATCCTCGGCACCACTGGTACCGGACCCGTGAATGAACAGACAAGCCGGGCGTGGCCCGGGAGCGCCGACCGGTTCACGTAGTACGGCGGGTAGCGTGACGCCGTCGCCGGTCTTGATGGATAGTCGGGTTTCACGCGTACGATATCGCCCCTCGTGGGGAATGTTCGCATGGGCAGGGGTGATGGTGGTGTCGGCAGAAGCGATAACGATGTGCTTGGTGTAGGGCCGTGTGTTCCATTGCGGCATCATCGCCCAGCCAAGTGTGGCGAATACCAGCGTCATCGCCATCGCGGTGACGATGACGCTCGCTACCCGCCGCACCGAAATCCGCTTCATAGTTACTATGCCTCCCCCCCATCAGCATAAAACGGTCGGCTCTTATCGGTCGGCTCCCGTCATAATGTGCTTCTACTGGGACCGTAATGCAATGGTTTGTAACGCTATTTTCTCTTCTTGACGGCACCGACTATGGCCCATACAACGGCCACTATTACCAGAATCAGTCCCACTACGGCGCAAATAATAGCCGTCAGCAATTGCGGATTCGGCGAGAACAACGAAATCATCCGATCCGGAGATATGTACCCGAAAACCAGCGCGATCACGCCGATAATCACGCCTAATAGTCCGAATACCACAGTAGGCGCGCTGGTGCTCTGTTTCTGGATGTTCTTGGCACTCTTGACATCCTTAGCATTCTGGACGTTCTTGGCGCTCTGGACGTTCTTGGCGCTCCCCCCAGGCTGGCATGGTTTGCCGGCGGTCTGAGACTGCCCATAGGGAGGTCGTGCTGAAGATGCTGCGTACATCGGCACATCATCGGCAGATGGAATCGGCCCACCATCTCCCTCCACGGCATCGGCAACTGTTTCCAGGGCAATCCGATCTGTGGTTGGTTCGATGGGCGATGGAGAGGCAGCTGTTGCCTGCGTATCCACATCCGAGACCGACGCATCCGCATGATTGTCGGGGACGGGCAGCACAGCCGTTTCGTCATCATCCGCTGCGGATGGCAGCACCGTGGTATCGGTTCGGTCATCGACGGTCACCATGGTTGTGGTCGCGGTGGTCGCGTCGGTTTCGGAAGGTATGGCCGTGGTCGGTGTCGCATCCTCGATGGAGGCGAATTCCTTGGTTTCATCAGTCATGATTCCATCTCCTAGTTGCAACGGCTTGATCATTCCGATTGTTCGGTTGTGTTCTTGCTTGTACTGTTGCCGTCGTATATATCGGCAAGCGGCTGGAACGTAGAGCCTTCCCAATCGGAGGCGTACACCACGTTGACACGTGCTTCCACCACATAGGGAATATTGATTTTTAATTCTGGGCCGTTGTCCGGCATGGCGGATTCCTTATACAACCATTCGTGATCAGGCCCATTGGTGGCACTTTCAGCTTCGAAGAAAACAAAGCTTGGACCCATGTAGTTGTTGTATACCATCTCGTATTTGCCGCCAACGTCACTCGAAGTGGAGTAGTAGGAGTCGGCGGTGCCGAAGGCGTAAGTGCAGGAATCCGGCAGAACGATATGCACTTGCGCCTGTGTTGCGGCTATGGTGATGGTACCGACCGGGCAATTACTGATGGAAGTTTTGCCATCCAGCATCTTCACCGTGTGCGGTCCATGTGTCTTGTCCCAATCGGACCAATCAATGATTGCCTGATCGGTGTTGTAGTTTTCACCGCTGAACGCCACACCTTGCTGCAATGTTTCAAACGTGGCATCGCTGGCATCGGCAACGAAGATGCCATCCTTTTGCACATCGTTCATGCCGTCGCTGTTTCTCGCACTGACAGATTGGCTCAGTGAAACAACAGTATTGATGCCGCTGGCACCAAGATCACGGTAGTACACGCCATACGTGCCTGAAACGATGGTCATGCAGAGCGCGCATCCACCGGCAACCAGTCCGAGAGGAATCAGACCACCGGTACGCCGTCCTCTGAATCCGAGAATGATGACCACCAGCCCCATCACTATGCATACTGCGGCAATCCAGATGGTGCCCAGACGCATAATGCCGATAATGCCCATGTCGTTTACCCAAATCAGTCCCATCAGACCGGCAAAGGAGAGGAAGGTAAGGCCCAGTATGCTCAAGACCACGATTGGGCCCGCCGGCTTGCGGCGCTTGGACTCGGTGGGGGCATAGGCCGTCGCATTCATACGGTCGGGGGCAAACGGCCCGTTGGGTACTGTGCCGGGCATCGCGCCGGGCACAGTACCCGGCATCACGCTGGGCATCGACTGATAGACAGGCTGTGAAACAGGCTGTGAAACACTAGGCGCGGTTTGTGAAACAGGTTGTGAAACAGGTTGCGGAAAAGGTTGCGGAGCTGAATACAAAGGAGATTGAGGTACTGGTTGCGCGGCTGGATATGAGACAGGCTGTGGAGCTGGATATGACACAGGCTGTGAAACCGGTCGCGGCGCAGATGCCCCGAATCCGTACCCTTCCTGCTGGCGAATGCCGCTTTTGGCCAACAGCCATAGCGCTAAGGCGGCGAGCGCAATACAACCCCACCCCGCACCTGGAATCACGATTGCCACGGCGAGGAACAGGAAGCATCCCAGACAATTCCAGTCCCATTGGCCGGCAATGAGGTCCTCGGCCAAGATGTGCCCATCGCGTACATCCGGCATCAGAAACCAGCCGAGTGCGTACAGAGCTGCGCCAAAACCGAAGAACAATGCACATACAATCACCAACGCACGTACTAATGTGGGGCTCCAGCCAAGCCGTAAAGCGATGCCGCTGCATACGCCGCCGATCCACCGGTCGTCGCCGCGAACCAGTCCACTGGATCGCACCCAAGTGAAGAAGCGTCGCGATGTCTTGTTTTTTTGCGGACCAGGCTGCGGCTGTGGCTGATATGGATTCGCGTTTGGATTGCTCATGATTCCATTACACCGCCCGACCACTGCCACAACGCTCGGGGAACACCCTGATTGTTCCCTGAACACCGGGTAAAACCCCGGCCGTAACGCCCTGAGCGCGGCACAATAGGAGTATGACGTCATCTCCCGAACCATTGCTGCCCGCGCGCATGCCGTTGATGCGCCCCCGGCAGGGCCGTTGGCTCACCGGCGTGTGCAAGGGCATCGCCCTGCACTTGGGCATCGGCGTGGCATGGGTTCGGATTGCGTTCATCGCACTGACCGTCCTCTACGGCGCAGGCATCATCGCTTATGTATTCCTGTGGGTGTTCATGCCTGCCGGAGACCCGGTGGCGGCTGCGGCTCGCACAGTGCCCGTTGATCAGGCGCCGCTTGCGCGAGGCAATCAGCCACTTGCCGCTCATGACGACGAATCGGCTGCCGCACCGGAATCATTGTCCGAGGCCATCCAACGTGCTCCGAAACCGGCCGTCGTGGCATTGGCCGGTTTCGCGTTGATGGCCACCGGACTGCTGCTCACCAGCACCGGTGCGGATGTCCAGATTGTGCTTCCGCTGCTGGTAGGGTTGGGCGGCATCGCACTGGCATGGATGAATCTTAGTCCGCGAGGCACGCAGCTGTTGTCTATGTTGGGCGGCATCGCACTGATTTTCATGGGATGGGCATTGTATGTGCATAATGTCAGCATTCCTGGGTGGGGCACCTCTCCTCGACGCATTGTTGCCAGCGGATTCATGATGATCGTCGGTATCGTGGTGGCGGTGATGCCGTGGGCGAACGCGATGCTGCAACGACTCACCCACGAGCAGGCATTGAAGGAGCGCGAAGAGGAGCGCGCGGACATGACCGCCCATCTGCATGATGGCGTGCTGCAAACGTTGGCGCTGATTCAGCTGCACTCCGAGGAACCGACCACCGTATTCGCCCTGGCGCGTAGCCAAGAGCGCGAGCTGCGCGAATGGCTGTATCAGGAACGTTCCACATCGGATCGTTCGGTGGGAACCGGATTGAAGCAGATCGCCGCCGAAGTGGAGGACGAGCACGGCAAGCCGATTGAGGTGGTCACCGTGGGCGACGCGCGGCCGAGCGCCCAGACCGATGCGCTGCTGGACGCCACCCGTCAGGCGTTGGTCAATGCGGTCACGCATGGCGGCGAGCCGGTGTCTTTGTATTGCGAGGCCAGCGACACGATGGTTGAAGTGTTCGTGCGCGACCATGGCGAAGGCTTCGATATGGACGCCATTCCGCCCGACCGGCTGGGCATCCGCGAATCGATTATCGGCCGCGCCACCTGCGG
>OAUO01000821.1_pt1 | contig 11328 bp, 10 predicted proteins | sample 1495191 | NCBI WGS metagenome assembly OAUO01 (sample SAMEA2580046, study PRJEB22360) | human gut metagenome | biome: human gut; feature: human-associated habitat; material: faeces | place: Denmark | collected 2008/2010 | reverse complement strand
TGCATCAAAACTAAGAGACTTTTGAAGGGGTTGAAAACTAAAACAGCTCCAGCGATTAAAACCAGAATACTGTAGATAAGCGCGCCTGTTTGACGAGTATTTAAAGCAAAAGTCAATTGAACGAGGCCGTTTATAACGATACTAATCCCTAATAAAAACGGCAGAATCGAAACAATCACCGGTGCAAAAAATAAAAAGGCTACTGCTAAGACGACAAAGATTAAACCTGTTACGAAACCAAGTCCCCAGCTACCCGTTTGTTTTTTTATTTTGTAGTCATCATAAATATTAATTAACCCTAAAAGCATCAAATAACCAGCAATTAAATAACCGACGAACTGGAAGAAAGCACCGGGATTAAAGACAATGGCACTTCCGATAACGATAAAGACGGCGTCGCGCAATAGGGTATGGCGCCGAAAATTTTCTCTAAAAGTTTGGAACATAAAAATCCTCCTCAATGTTATTGTTTCTTTTATTCTAGCGGAAAAAAGAAAAAAGTGCGAGTGGTAGCTCTAAAAAGTGTTGGAAACTGTGTCTTTAGAAAAAATAACATTAAAAATTAAAAAAGTCTTACAAATGAGCGAAAATTGGCATATAATGGAAAGTGAAATTTTATTTTAAGAAGGAGAGATTTGATGGATTTATTACCTTTATTAGGCGTATTGATCGTCATTGTCGGCTTCGCATTGAAATTTGATGCTATCTTGATTGTGATGGTTGCTTTAATAGTGACGGCTTTTACTGGCGGGCTTGGTTTGACATCAATGCTAGAAACACTAGGAACAACCTTTGTGAATAATCGAGGAATGGCTATCTTTATTATTATTATGTTAGCAACAGGAACTTTAGAAAGAAATGGCTTGAAAGAGTCAGCAGCTACGTTGATTAAACGATTCAAAAAGGTATCTGCTGGTGTGATTATTGACATTTATGGTGTCTTTCGGATTATCTTCGCCGCTTTTAACGTAAGTTTCGGTGGGGTAGCAGGTTTTGTGCGTCCGATTATTTTGCCAATGGCGTTAGGAACAATTGAATCAAAAAATTTACCAATGGTGCCAGAGTATGAAGAAGAACTAAAAGGGATGGCTTCAGCCATGGAAAATATCTGTTGGTTCTTTGGTCAAGTTTTGTTTGTTGGTGGGGCTGGGGCATTGCTTGTTCAATCAACATTGAAAGATTTAGGCTATGAAGTGACATTAGGTAAACTGGCTTTAGTGGAAGTACCAGTCGCCTTAGTTGCCTTAATTTCGGCAAGTATTTACTTTACTTTAAAAGAAAAAAGATTACGTAAAAAATATTATGGACAGGAGGGACTGAAATGAGTTTTTTCACAGATCCAAGTATTGATTTGAGTGCAAAGTTATTGGAAGTCCTTTACATTTTTATGGGGATTATCTTGTTATATACAAGTTTTCGTAGTTTTCGTGATAAAACCAATCAACATGCGTATGGGACTAGTTTATTCTGGGGAATTTTAGGAATCTTAATCGGTTTTGGTCGGTTTATTCCACCAGTTGCCTGTGGCGTACTTATTTTTGTGATGACAATTCCGGCAATTCTTCAAAAAGTGACAAAAGGAGAAAGTCGCTTACCTTCGAAAGAATACATGGAAAAAATGTCTCAAAAATTAGGAATGAAGATTTTTATTCCCGCACTAAGTATCGGGGTTTTTGCAATTCTTTTTGCCACATTGACTACTTTAGGAGCTTTAGTCGGTGTCGGTGTTGGTGTCTTTGTAGCGATTTTCATCATGATGTTCTTTTCTAAAAATAATACGCCGAAAGTATTTTTTGATGATGCGGCGGAAATGTTAGAAACAGTCGGTCCTCTTAGTACGTTGCCAATGCTATTAGCTTGTTTAGGTGCTGTTTTTACTAGCGCTGGTGTTGGTGAGATTATTTCAAAAGGGGTTAGTGCCGTAGTACCAGCAGGAAATGTCAATGTAGGGATTATTATTTATGCTGTGGGAATGGTTATTTTTACGGCTATCATGGGCAATGCCTTTGCAGCAATAACCGTGATGACAGTCGGAATTGGTGTGCCGTTTGTCTTTTCTTTAGGTGCAGATCCCGCATTAGTTGGGATGGTTGCCTTAACATGTGGTTTTTGTGGTACACTGTTAACACCGATGGCTGCGAACTTTAATATCGTACCTGTAGCCATGTTGGAAATGAAAGATAAGTACGGCGTCATTAAAAATCAATTGCCGATTGCACTTTTCATGTTAATTTTCCAAATTGTTTATATGATTCTATTCAAATAAGAAAGGATGATCGAAATGAAAGTTGTCGTTACTGGCTTTGATCCATTTGGAGGAGAAGCAATCAATCCTGCCTTTGAAGCAGTCAAAAAATTACCTGCTGAAATTGCAGGAGCTGAAATTATTAAAGTTGAGGTGCCAACTGTTTTTGGCACTAGTGGTGAAAAAGTGGCTGAAGCAATTGAAACCCATCAACCAGATATGGTGATTTGTGTTGGACAAGCAGGCGGCCGTCAAACAGTCACTGTTGAAAAAGTGGCGATTAATTTAGCGGAAGCGCGTATCCCGGATAATGCAGGACAACAACCAAGCGATGTGCCGTTGGTTGAAGATGGAGCAACAGCCTATTTTACAAATTTACCGATTAAAGCGATGGTAAAAAATTGTCATGACCATCAATTACCTGCAGCGATTTCTTATACAGCAGGAACCTTTGTATGTAATGATATTATGTATCACTTACTACACTTAATTAACACTAAATATCCAACTATTCGTGGCGGATTTATTCATGTTCCGTTCCTACCAGAACAAACAATTGATAAACCAACGTTTGCTTCTATGTCATTAGAAGCAATCACAGATTCTTTGTTCTATATGATTGAAGCAGCAGTAAAAACGCAAGAAGATATTCAACTACAAGGTGGCACAACCCATTAATTAACAGGCGCTTTCGTGAGAACGGAGGCGCTTTTCTATTTTTACAAAAAGAAAAAGTAATTTTTGTTGGCGTGTGAAAAAATTTTTTATACTATTTTCGTTGACAAGTCGGTTTCTTCTTGGTATATTGAGATTCATAAATTATTAGCCCAGTAGGAAATAGATGTTTTGTTCAGAAAGTCGATGGTTGCTGCGAATCGATCAAGTCTATTTGTGAATTACACTAATAAGTAGTAACAATTACATAATACATAAGCGAGAAGCAAGTAAGCTTCTAATTAAGGTGGTACCGCGGAGAGATTCGTCCTTATTCTTTAAGGATGAATCTCTCTTTTTATGTAGCTTTAGGAGGCGTTTTCAATGAGTTGTGGAGGGGTTATTCGTTATCATAAGATCCTTTAATGTCAGAGTATTCAGAAAAAAGATTAGAGGAGAGTAACGAAATGAAAGAAAAACAGAAAAAGAAGACCGTGAGTGTTCGAGAAGCAAGTATCGTGTTATTAATTATTGTGGCAGCTATTGCAACAGGAGTAATTGGCTTAAAGATATCGCCAAATATTACTATTTTGTTTGTGATTGCATTGATTTTAGGCTACGCAATGTTTCGTAAAGTACCATTTGATCAAATGCATAAAGGGATTGTTGATGGCTTGAAGCCAGGGATTATTCCAATTTTTATTTTTATTTTAGTGGGTGCATTGATTGCCGTTTGGATTCAAGCAGGAATTATTCCAACGATTATGGTTTTTGGTTTTAAAATGATTAGTGTTAAATGGTTTGTGCCGTCAGTTTTTATTGTCTGTGCGATTGTCGGCAGTGCAGTAGGTAGTGCTTTTACAGTGATGTCAACAATTGGAATTGCCTTTTTCGGTATTGGCAGTACCTTAGGGTTAAATCCTGCTTTAGTTGTGGGTGCGATTGTTTCTGGTTCAGTTTTTGGTGATAAAATGTCACCTTTATCAGAATCAACAAACTTAGCCGCAGCGATTGTTGAAGCGGATTTGTTTAAACATATAAAAAACTTGATGTGGTCGACTGTACCAGCATTTATCGTCTCTTTAATCTTGTTTATGATTTTAGGACAAACGTACGCGAATACAAGTCTGACAGAAGTAGTTCAAGTTATTCAAGTATTGGAAGACCACTTTACCATTTCAATTTGGTCATTGTTACCATTAGCCTTAATGTTAATCTGTGCCTGGCGCAAAATTCCAGCGATTATCACGATTTTGTTGAACATTATTGTGGCAGTAATTATGATTATTATTCAAAATCCGAAAGTATCGTTGCAGGCATTAGGAAACACGTTGGAAAATGGGTTTGTTTCTCAAACGGGGAACGCACAAATTGATCAATTATTAAGTCGTGGCGGGATTATGAGTATGATGCCGACTGTGGCACTTATTATTCTAACGTTGTCTCTAGGTGGCTTATTAATGGAATTAGGATTGATTTCTGCGGTCATGGAAGTTGTTTCGCAGAAAATGAGCAGTACACCGAAATTGATTTTATCAACGTTATTAACAGGAATTGGCGTAAATATTTTTATTGGTGAACAATTCCTATCGGTTATTTTACCAGGGAATGCCTTTAAAGAAGTTTACAAAAAAGAAGGTTTGGATCCGACTGTTTTAGGCAGAACCTTGGAGGATGGTGGGACGGTTATTAACTACCTCATTCCTTGGGGGATTGCAGGTAGCTTCGTAGCGGGGACCTTTGGCGTACCAACGTTGACTTACTTACCATTTGTTTTCTTTAGCTTATTATCGCCTGTCTTCTCAATGGTCAGTGCATTTACTGGTTTAGGAATTAAGCGGTTATCAGCAGAACCTGTTACCGAAAAATAGATTGATTAAAATAGAACAGTTGATGGGGAATACTGTAGTTTCTCCCTGTCAATTGTTCTATTTTTCTTGTAAAAAAGGTTGCATTTTTAGAAAGAAACAGTTATAGTTGACTAGTCAATTGTTGACGAGTCATCTTTTTAAGGAGGAAACTATGTCGTTATCATTACGGGAAGTCAGCCAATTATTATGTCAGTTAAAGGTATTAGATCAAAAAATTACCAAAGTTTTTGAAGAGCAAGTTGGCTTGAGTTTGACTCGTTATGAGTTGCTGATGATTTTAAAAGAACGTCAGCCGTGTCTTCAAACGGAGATTCAAGAACACTTAAAAATCGATAGTGGTGCGGTCACTCGCCATTTGAAAATTTTAGAAGAGAAACAGTATGTGACACGACAGCGAAATCCAGAAAATAATCGGGAAGTGCTAGTGCATTTAACAGAAAAAGCACAACAAGAACTACAGCAATGCACAGCCAAGCAACAAACGGTAACAGAAATTATTCCCAGTACATTTACAAAGGACGACTGTCGCCAATTAAAAGAACTTTTGACAAAACTAGATCAAAGCATTACAACGAAAGAGGTATGATAGAATGACAACATATACAACGAATGATTTTTCAGAGATTGTTTTTGGCCGCAAATCGGTTCGGGTGTACGATGAAACCCATAAAATTTCTCATGAAGAAATGTTAACAATGATTCAAGAAGCGACCACTGCCCCTTCTTCTGTTAACATGCAGCCATGGCGTTTTGTCGTAGTGGAAAGTGAAGCAGGCAAAGAAAAATTAAAACCCTTAATTCGCTTTAATACGCGTCAAAATGAAACATCTTCTGCAATGCTCTTAATTTTTGGTGATTTAAACTGCCATGAGCGAGGAGAGGAGATTTACAATCAAGCCTATGCTAGTGGTAAAATGCCTAAAGAAGTACGGGACCAACAATTAGCAGCCATTATTCCCCATTATGAAAGTTTAAGTAGAGAACAAATGAATGACATCGTAAAAATTGATGCGAGTTTAGCAGCTATGCAATTTATGTTAGTGGCCCGAGCTCACGGATATGAAACAAATCCAATCGGTGGTTTTGAAGCGGAAAAATTAGCCGAAACATTTGGTTTAGATCAAGAGCGCTATGTCCCAGTAATGATTTTATCTGTGGGTAAGGGCATGGAAACTGGCTATGAATCTGTTCGTTTAGCACCAGAAAAAATCACGACATTTGAATAGGCAATAAAAAATGACGGCGTACGCTTGCATTAACCAACGATCTTAAAGAAAGTTGGCTAATGCAACAGCGATGCCGTCATTGTCGTTGGATAAAGTGACTTCCGTTGCGATGCTTTTAAGCTCGTCAACGGCGTTTTCCATAGCAATCCCCGTGCCGGCCCATTCCAACATAGTATAGTCGTTGTGACCATCACCAAAAGCAATTACTTCTTCAGCAGTTATGCCTAACTGTAGGGTTAGTTTTTCTAAAGAACGCGCTTTATCAATATTTTTTGCGGTAAATTCAAAATAGAAAGGAGCGGAAAAAGCAGCGGTGACGGTTTCTTTGAAAGGCGCGTAGATGGCCTCATGATATTTTTGTAAATAGGCGGGGTCACCAGCAATTAAAATTTTGTTCAGCAGTCAGCAAGGGAAAGTTTAGTCTGGCGGCTAAATCATGCCACTCACATAATTGAAAGTTGCCGCCCCGTGATTCATATTCAATAATATTAAAATCACCAGTCTCTAAATGTAAGGTGTTATGAAAAACATCATTGACATACATAAATGTTTCATCATTAATCATTGGAATTACGTCAAATTGTTTCAAATGTTCTAAAATTTGTTGACTCAATGATTTTGAAATTGTCTGGTTAAATAGTTGTTGCTGACTGCCATGATGGGTGACACAAGCGCCGTTATAGGAAAGTAAGTGTCCATTATAATGAGCCATCTCCAATTCATCTGCTAAGGGCCGCATACCGTTAGTCGGGCGGCCAGAAGCCAAAATCAGTGAGAGGCCTTGTTTTTGTGCAGCTACTAATGCTTGTCGCGTTTTTGGTGAAATCTTTTTTTCTGAAGTTAATAAGGTGCCATCAATATCCATTACAATTGTTTTGATTGCCATAATTGGCCTCCAATCCGAAGAGTTTCTTTCTTTTAGTATAAAAGTTTTTTCTATTAATGTAAACGGATTCTCTTGTGAGGTGTATAAAAGAATTATTTTACAAAAATCTATACTATTTTTTTGTGAAATTTCATATAATAGAAGTATTCTAATTATCTACATAGAGAGCGAGGGACAAGGAATATGAAGGAAAAAGAAATGCATTCGCTCTTTTTTAAACATAAGTTTGTGAAAGTAACTCCCTATTTACGTCGTTTTGGTCATCGTTTGAGTGGGATGATTATGCCAAATTTGAGTATTTTTATTGCGTGGAGCTTATTGTCTTTGGTGGCTGGCTATACGACTGGGAATCTACGGCTAGCTCTTTCTGAAGTCGAAACGATAATGATTCGAGTTGTTTTACCGATTCTAATTGGTTTTACAGGCGGAAAAATGTTCGAGGAACAACGTGGCGGCGTTGTTGCTGCTATTGCGACAGTGGGCGTGATTGTTTCCACAGATGTTCCACAGTTGTTTGGTGCTATGTTTATTGGCCCTTTAGCAGGATATACTTTCGCCAAAATTGAACAAATTCTCTTACCGAAAGTTAAAGAAGGCTATGAGATGCTGACTAAAAACTTTTTAGCAGGAATTGTGGGAGGACTGCTTTGCTGTTTTGGTATTCTGGTTGTAGCTCCTGCTGTTGAAAGTGCTAGTTTTTGGCTGTATCAATTTTCTTCTTGGTTAATTGAAGCCAATCTTTTACCATTGGTTCACGTTTTCTTAGAGCCCTTAAAAGTGTTATTTTTTAATAATGCGATTAACCATGGCTTATTAACGCCTCTAGGTTTAGAAGGTGCTAGTCAAACAGGTCAGTCCATTTTATTTCTATTGGAAACAAATCCTGGACCAGGCGTGGGCGTTTTGGTTGCTTTTCTGCTGTTTGGGCCTGTAGGACAACGAAAAACAGCAGGAGGTGCCACCATGATTCAACTGATTGGGGGCATTCATGAAATTTATTTTCCGTTTGTTTTGATGGACCCGCGCTTATTTTTAGCAGTAATTGCTGGAGGAATGAGTGGTACGCTTGTTTTTCAAATATTTAATGTGGGTCTAAGTGCTCCAGCTTCGCCAGGTTCATTGGTTGCGATTTTAGCCAATGCCCCGACTGATGCGAGGCTGGCGGTTTTTAGCGGAATTTTTGTTAGCTTTCTGTGCTCTTTTGCAATAGCAAGCTTGTTATTAAAACGTCAACGAGGAATTGAACCAGTTTCAATGATAAAGATGAAGGAGAAGGAGGAAGACCAAGTGGAAACAGTCACACCTAACTATCAGCAAATTTTATTTGTTTGTGATGCAGGAATGGGCTCAAGTGCCATGGGGGCTAGCTTGCTGAGCCGACAATTAAAAGCTGTGGACTTGGAGATACCTGTGACTTACCAGTCCGTTCATCAGATGAAGTGGCAGCCTAAGACATTAGTGGTCATTCAAGCAGAATTGAAACAGTTAGCACAAAAGTACGTCCCAGAAAAGGATATGGTGAGTGTTCAAAATTTTTTAGAAATTAAATCCTATTACCCGCAAGTTTTAGCCAAACTGACTGCTTCTTCTCAAGAGCAATCTTCACTTGGTTCAGAGTCTACTGGAACGAACCCGACCAAACAAATACAGAAGCTTGTTTTTTTATATGCCAAGAATGTTCGAGGATCGCAAACAATGGGAATGGAATTATTGCGGCAACAAGCGGCGAAACAAGGAGTCGCGATTGAAGTATCTAAAGAACCACTGGAAACAGTCTTTTTTACCAAGGAGACAACCTACGTAGTGACTCGTGAACTGGCGCAAGCCTATCATTTAGATCTAACGCAACAAAATTTATACGTAGTTACTAGTTTTTTGAATAAGAAAGAGTATCAAGAATGGCTGGAAGGAGGAGCTGATAGATGTTTTTAACGACAAGAGAAACTGTTCTATTAACGGAATTAGTGAATAGTCCTACCCCCGTTTCAGTAAACCGCATGATGAATTTGTTAAAGGTTAGCCGCCGGACGGTATATCGTGAATTAGAAAATTTAGAAACCTCGCTAGCATCGATGGGCGCGACGTTGGAAAAAGTAGCTCGTGGGCGCTTTTCGATTCAAGCAGATGAAGCAGCGATGACGGAAATTCAGGCTGCTATTTTAGGAGAAGAGACACAGGAACTTTCTACTTTGGCGCGGCAACATGCGATTTTATTGACATTACTGCAAACAAAAGAGCCAGTCTCTATGCATTATTTTCTGGAAACGTATTGTATTAGTAATACGACTTTTTATGCCGATATTAAACAATTAGAAACACGGATTGCTCGGATTCCGTTGACGATTTCTCGGAATCAAGGCTATGAAGTGACTGGTTCTGAAAAATATCGCCGTCTTCTAATGGCGAATATTCTAAGTATGGAAATTAATGAGTACCAATTTTTTCATTTTACCGAATTAACGACAAACGACCATTTTTTCTTTCAGTTTATTCATGCAGAACATTTAGCATTTGCACAAAAAATTGTTCAGCCAGAAGTAGAAACTTTATTTCCAGCATTAAGTGATCGTAAATTACAACATTTGATTTTAATGTTAACAATTGCGATGGATCGGGTCACTGCAGGTTTTTATTTAGCTGATGAGACCTATACTGGGCAGATGAATAAGGCCTTTCTAAATTGTTCTAAACGACTTTTTTCAAAAGTCGCTGCTGAAACGAAACAACTATACGCTGTCAGTGAGATTGTTTTTTTTGCTAGCTTATTAAGTGATTTTTCTAATTCTTTTGATGAAGATTTTTTTGATGAACATTTTGACACTCAGCTGGCTTATGCAGTGAAACAACTGATTGAAGCAGTAAGTCAAGAAACAGAAGTTAATTTTTTCGAAGATACCAATCTGTATAAAATGTTGTTGACGCATTTATCAGGTGTTTTTTCTCGGGCGGTTTTACAAGAAGAAGATTTAACGAATCCCATTTTAGAACGGATCATGAATCAATATCAAGAAATAGCTGCGGCTTTACGCCAAGCGTTGCCGCAAATTTTTCCGCAAAAGAATTTATCGGAAGAGGAAATTGCCTACATGGTACTTCATTTTGCCAATTCTTTAGAACGGAGTCCCAAAATTATGGAAGTTGATATTGCTGGTTTTTCTCCTAGCGGTTTGGCTTCGACAAGTATGCTGGAAATGCGATTACGGCGCTACTTTCCTTTTATCAACCAGATTCATTTTTTTCGGATTGCGGATTTAGGTAAGGTGAATGTTGAGGAAAACTATGACTTAGTGATTTCCACTTCGTTATTATATAAATTGATCTCACCGTTACTTTTAGACGATGAAATCCGCCAATTGAAAGAAGAGTTTAAGCGGATTAGTCACGAAAAACGCTCGCTTAGGAAAGCGCCTGTGAAAAAAATAGGTGGCGAAGAAAGCTACGAAACAGTGGTCGCTTTCATGGAAGAAATTAGTAAACTATTAGAAACATTTTTCATAGCAGATTTAAATAATCAAGCGGATTTAGCAGAAACCGTTCAACAAGCTCTCGCGCAACTTTCCGCAGATTTAATCACCGATAGTGCAATCGTCTGTCAGCAATTGATGAAACGTTACGAGCAAGCGCCTATTGGGATTCCTCAGACGGAAATGGCCTTATTCCATACCTCAAGTACAGCAGTGACACAGCCTGTTTTTTGTATTTTTAATCTGGCCCAGCCACTTATGATTGAAGGTATGGATAAAAAGCCGATGCAGTTACAACGTATGTTACTCATGCTAGCGCCAATGCCGATTGATGAAACAATCGGGAAAATTTTAGGAAAAATCAGTGGTGCGATTATTATGAATGATTTAAATACAGAAATTTTTCATTCAGGAAATGAAGCCATTGTTTATCAGTTGCTTTCGTCATTATTAATTGAAGAAATGAAAGGCTAGGTGTTGAGAGATGTTTGAAATTACAGCGGAGCAAATAATGTTGAATCAATCGTATGCTAGTTGGGAGGAAGCACTTGCAGCTTCTGGTGAATTACTGCTAAAAAATCAGTTGGTCACGCCTGACTATGTCAAAGCAATGTATCAACGTCAACAAAAAGTCAGTGTGTATATCGGTAACTTCGTGGCATTACCTCATGCGGAAGGACAAGATGAACAAGTTTTAAAAGAAGGGATTTGCTTTATTCAAGTGCCTGATGGGGTCAACTTTGGTACGGAAGCAGATCGAAAAATAGCTACTTTGTTATTTGTCGTTGCTCTAAAAAGTCAACGGCAATTAAGCATGCTTCAAGAATTAGCTTTTTTCTGTTCAGATCTCGAAAACATTCAGCGGCTCAGTGATTGTCAAACAATAGATGAAGCACAAAAAATTCTGGCTCAAGCCTAAAGTTACGTCTGAAAAAAATCAATTCATTCTGAAATGTTCAATAATTATTGAAATAATTTTATA
>OAUO01000820.1_pt1 | contig 11349 bp, 8 predicted proteins | sample 1495191 | NCBI WGS metagenome assembly OAUO01 (sample SAMEA2580046, study PRJEB22360) | human gut metagenome | biome: human gut; feature: human-associated habitat; material: faeces | place: Denmark | collected 2008/2010 | reverse complement strand
GTACGGGACCCCAGTGCCGGAAGCCGCGCTTCGCAGGCAGCCGCTTCTTCACGGGCTATTTCTCTCATCTCCGGATCGGTTTCGGCCATCATCAGGCGGGCCTCTTCCAAGCCGTTGAGACATTGCATATATTCCTTACGGGCTTTTATGATTTCGTTCAGCTCCTTATATTCTTTCGTGAGCTTGACGTATCTTTTCTGGTCAGCGATGACGTTCGGGTCCGTGATGAGCGTCGATACCTCTTCAAAGCGCGATACCAATCCGTCCAGTTTCTCTAATAGCGTGTTATTCTCAGCCATATATGAACTCACCGAACTCGCTTTTAATAATCAGTTCCTTCTTGTCGCTTTCTTCTACACGGCCGACAACTTGTGCGTCGATATTGAATGATTTGCTGATGGCAATCACTTCTTCCGCATGCTCAGGAGAAAGGTAGACTTCCAGGCGATGTCCCATATTGAACACTTTGTACATCTCGTCCCAGGCCGTACCGCTCTGTTCCTTGATCGTCTTGAACAATGGGGGAACGGAGAACATATTGTCCTTGACCACACGGCAATTGTTTCCGATGAAGTGCATTACCTTGGTCTGTGCGCCGCCTGAGCAGTGTACCATACCATGGATATTCGGGCGCAAGGCATCCAATAGCTTTTTGACTACCGGCGCATAGGTCCGCGTGGGAGAAAGCACCAGCTTGCCTGCGTTCAGCGGCGATCCCTCTACAGGGTCGGTCAGCTTCAAGCCACCGCTGTAAACCAGTTCGTCGGGGACAGCCTTGTCGAAGCTTTCCGGATATTTTTCTGCCAGGTATTTGGCAAAAACGTCGTGGCGCGCACTGGTCAGCCCGTTGCTTCCCATGCCTCCGTTATATTCTTTCTCGTAAGTGGCCTGTCCGAAAGAAGCCAGCCCGACGATCACGTCGCCCGGACGGATGTTCGCATTGTCGATCACGTCGGCACGTTTCATGCGGCAGGTAACCGTGCTGTCGACGATGATGGTACGGACCAGGTCGCCTACATCGGCCGTCTCGCCGCCTGCGGTGGCTTGGCGCGGGTCCCTTCCTCCGCCCGTTTCGCCGCCGGTCGCGTAACATCCGACTCCCATTTCGCGAAGTTCGGCCAGCAGTTCGTCTGTTCCGTTGATGATGGCGGAGATCACTTCACCCGGAATCAGCAACTTGTTGCGTCCGATGGTGGAGGAAACCAATATGTTGTCAACGGCGCCCACGCACAGCAGGTCGTCGATATTCATTATCAAAGCATCTTGCGCGATACCTTTCCATACGGACAAGTCTCCGGTTTCTTTCCAGTACATATAAGCCAAAGATGACTTGGTTCCGGCTCCGTCGGCATGCATGATGTTGCAATATTCAGGATCGCCTCCCAAAATGTCGGGAATGATCTTACAGAATGCTTGGGGAAAGATTCCCTTGTCGATGTTCTTTATTGCGTTGTGAACATCTTCTTTCGAAGCGGATACACCGCGTAGATTATAACGTTGGTCACTCATTGTTTTTGTGAATTTGTCTGCAAAGATACTATTTTTTGTCTTACTTATCTAAGTTTTAGCACATCTCCTTCTTCGGGAATATAATCTTTGTGCTTTTTATTCATCTTATATAAGCTCTTGATCTGTATTCCGTATTTCTGTGCGATGCTGTGCATGGATTCGCCTACCTGTACGACATGGTCATAATTCGGCTTGTCTGCTTTCTTCTTTTTCTTTTCCAGGTAAACGATGTCATTTTTCTGTAACGGAAAATCTTCCGGCACCTCGTTATATTTCTTCAGGTCTTTTCCCCGGAAGCCGAGACTGGCGGCTATGTCGTCGAAGCTGTCTTTGCCGTTGGAATAGACATACAGCAGGCCGTTTGTGCGGTAGACCGTATAGCGGGAAATGTGTGCCGGTCGCTTGCTTGGCTTTTTACCGCCTTTTGCCGTGTCATACCGATACAGGTCATAATCTTCGATCAGCTTGATCAGCCGGTTGGCGTAGGCGCGGTCTGTTGCGTAGCCGCATTTCTGCAGACCTCTTGCCCAGCCTTTATAGTCGGTTACTTTCAGTCTGAACAGGGAAGCATAACGGGGACGGTCGACCAGAAAACGGGCGTGGTCTTCGTAAGACTGTTCCGGATTCTTATATTTGCGAAAACATTCTCCGCGCAGGTCATCGTCGTGATAAACCCGGCCGCCCCTCCAGTCGGAATGACATTTGATGCCGAAGTGGTTGTTCGATTTGCGTGCCAACTCGCTTCGTCCGGCTCCCGACTCCAATAACCCTTGTGCAAGCGTGATACTTGCAGGGATACGGTACTTTTTTTGATGCTGGATCGCTAAACTGCTGTATTGTTTGATATACTTTTCGTATGCCGGCACTTTCCGTTGGCTGGCTCCGAGTGCCGTGCTGGTAACAGACAGCACCAACAGCAGGGAAAGGATTCGTAATGTTAATCGCATGACTGATTCGTTGTATGTAATTATATTTAACGGCAAAGATAATTAATTTGTTTTACATCCTTGTCATAGTATTGTGCCGGGAGGAGGGAGGCCGCATTATAATGGGGCAGATATGGATCATAAATGATAATTGGTCACCCTGCTATTTATAAATAAGGATTATGCGGATTTCCGATTTGGCTTCACCTGTCCTTGAAACCTTTTGATTGTTATGGGATACAAGGGTGAAGGCAAACATCCGGACTGCCTTCACCTCAGGATTTTGCCTTCACCATTTGTCTCGTCCTGATTTAGGTAGACCATGTCGCTCTGATTCGTTTTCACTACTATATATTTAAATGAAAGATAGGAATTTACAGCTATTACTACCACTCTTTAACCTTTCGCCCTTGGTCGAAAAGGCTTTTGACATTGGTCGAAAGTGTTTTTGACCAAGGGCGAAAGCCTTTTCGACTAAAGGCAAAAGGTTAATGAATGGGCTGTTTGACAATAGAAACATGGCTATTGTTTATCACTAATGTATTTGGGCTTTCTCTATATTTTCTTTATTTTTGCTTGTATCATTTAGAGCGTTATTTCATGAAAGAAATCAAGTTGGAGACAAAAATCCGGATTTATCCTCTTGCCGAACTACCGGAAGAAGAGTCGCGGTTGATGGAGGCGGCCATAAAAGCGACGGGACAATCGTATGCCCCTTATTCGAAGTTTCATGTCGGAGCGGCAGCCTTGCTGGAGGACGGCACGATCGTAACCGGCAGTAATCAGGAGAATGCCGCTTACCCTTCCGGTCTGTGTGCGGAGCGGGTGGCGTTGTTTCATGCCGGTCATCAATATCCGGATATGCCTGTTGTCGCTCTTGCCATTGCAGCCGCCACGAATGGCCGGCAGGTCGAGAGCATTTCCCCTTGCGGTGCATGCCGCCAGGTTTTGTTGGAGGCGGAACAACGCTATGGCAAGCCGATGAAGGTCTTGTTGTGCGGAACGAAAGAGGTTGTGGTGGCAGAGATCACTGTTGCCGCTTTGTTTTGGGGCGAAAGATCTGAAATAAAAAAGAAGAGCGCTATCGTAAACAACGGGCGCTCTTCCTTTTTTATATTCGGTTATTGTTTGTCCGGGATCAGATTCCTAACGAAGCCTTTATCGCTTCGATCTTTTCTGCTCCTGCTTTTTCGGCAGCCGGCAGTTCGTCGAGGCTCTTTACTTTGGAATGGACTTCGCAATAGAACTTGATCTTCGGCTCCGTGCCGGAAGGACGGATAGATACTTTCGTTCCGTCTTCTGTGAAATATTGGAGGACGTTGGAGGTTGTCGGCATATCCAATGTCAGTGTTTCGTTTTCAACATAGTCTTTACCTTTCAGGGAAGCGTAGTCGTAGAATAACGTAACTTTGGAACCGGCGATTTCCTGCAACGGGTTTTCACGGAAGTGTTTCATCATCGCTTCGATCTCTTCAGCGCCGCTCTTGCCTTTCTTTACAACGGAGATTCCTTTTTCTTTAGAGAAACCATACTGAACGTAGATGTTCTGCAATAACTGGTACATCGTGATACCCTGGTCTTTCGCCCAGGCTGCGATTTCAGCCAGGATGGCACAAGCAGAAACGGCATCTTTGTCGCGAACGAAATCTTCGCACAGGAAGCCGTAGCTTTCTTCACCGCCACCGATATAGTTCTTCTTTCCTTCGTTCTTCTTCATGACATCGGCGATCCATTTGAAGCCGGTGTAAACGTCATACACTTCGACACCGTTCTTCTCGGCGATCGTACGGATCAGTTCGGTCGTAACGATTGTCTTGACAATATATTCCTTGCCGTTGATCTTACCGAGTTCTTTCCAGCGGGTGATGAGATAGTAGACAAACATCAAAGCGGTCTGGTTACCGTTCAGCAATACCCATTCGCCTTCGTTGTTCTTAACGGCGGCACCTACACGGTCTGCATCCGGGTCGGAAGCCAATACCAGCTCGGCGTCTGTTTCCTTGGCCTTTTCAACTGCCAGAGCCAAAGCCGCCGGTTCTTCCGGGTTGGGAGAAACAACGGTAGGGAAGTCGCCGCTTACTACGTCCTGTTCGGGTACATGGATGATATTCGTGAAACCGAATGCTTTCAATGTCGGCGGGATAACCGTCACGCCTGTTCCGTGGATCGGCGTGTAGACGATCTTCATGTCATGGTGACGTGCGATGGATTCCGGTGACAAAGAAATCTTTGTCAGGTCGTTGATATATTGTTCATCGATTTCCTTGCCGATGATTTCGATCAGTTCCTTGTTGCCTTTGAACTTGATTTCGCTGGCATTACGGATTTTGTTGACTTCGGCAATCGTATTCTTGTCATGCGGAGCGATCATCTGGGCGCCATCGTCCCAATACGCCTTGTACCCGTTATATTCTTTCGGGTTGTGCGAAGCGGTCAGGATAATACCGCTCTGGCATCCCAACTTGCGGATGGTATATGACATTTCAGGGGTCGGGCGAAGGTCTTCGAACAGATACACCTTGATGCCGTTTGCAGAGAAAATGTCGGCAGAGATTTCAGCAAATTTGCGGCTGTTGTTACGGCAGTCATGGCCGATGACAACTTTGATCTGGTCCAGATCGGCAAATTCCTTTTTCAGATAGTTGGATAAGCCTTGTGTGGCTGCTCCTACCGTGTAGATGTTCATACGGTTTGAACCTACTCCCATGATGCCTCTCAAACCGCCTGTGCCGAATTCCAGGTCTTTGTAGAATGATTCGATCAGTTCCGTCGGATCTTCGTTGTCTAATAGAGCCTGCACCTGTGCACGTGTTTCAGCGTCATAACTTTTAGTAAGCCAGCTTTGCGCCTTGCTTCTTACCATTTCTAACAGTTCCTTGTTTTCCATGACCTATATGTCTTGCTTTTAATTTAAAGAAATCCTGATTTTGAAATTAACAAAGGTACAAATAAATTGATAATTTCCAAGATTCAGGCTTTTTATTTACCAGACAAAAGAATACTTGTATTCCGACCGGTTTCCGGCTGCATCCGTAACGGTTAGTTTGAGGGTGTGTTTCCCTTTTTTGAGCCGTTCTTTATCGAACTTGTAGGTAATGACCGATTTGCTGTTCATTTCGAACAGGACGTACTGCCCGTCTATTTCTCCCCGGTAGGTTTGTACGCCGCTCAGGTTATCGGACAGGCGGAAAACGAATGCCTGCTTGCTGATCCATGTGTTGGCGCCCAACGGGGTGATCGTCGGTGCTTTGAGATCTTGCCCGACCGTATAATTGCCAAGTTCTTTGATCGTGCCGTCGATCCAGCCGTTCCGGTAAGTGCCGCCGATCCAGGATCGACGTCCTTTCTGAGTGCGGATGATACCATATTGCTGCTTGTTTTCCAGCGTGTCGACTCGTAAACGCAAGGACAGCCGGGCCGAGCTGTGAAGCGGAACGGGGCGGTTATGCAGGATGTGCGTGTCTGCCAATGCCGTGCTGTCTTCTTTTACCGAATAACGGAAATAAAGATCGTCGTACAGGTTTCCTTTCGGGATCGTCATCCGGATACCTTTTGCTCCGAACCGGTTGTCGGCCATCCAATGAAACAGCTCTGTACCTTCGGTCTCGATCTCCGGAATCTCCTGTTCTTTCCCTTCTATCCAAACGGAGAGGCGAGTTGTGTTGCCGAATGCATCGGCGAGCGTATACGTGAGATGATACGTTTTCTCTTCTTCTATATGGATGATTCCCCGGTTGATGCTTTCGTTAAAACGGAGGCGGTTACCTGGTTCTACAAAGCTGCGCATATAAAAGGAGCGACGCTCTTTCCATTCCTCATAATCGACATAGCTGTTCAAGTAGCGGGTCTCGTCGAAAGCAAAGCGGTCTAGGTTGCTATGGTAGATGATCTGGCTGTCTTGGCGGAGGGTAATATCCTTCACTCCGTAGATATTTGTCGTATTATCCATATAATCGTAGGCTTTGACCGCCAGCCCGATTTCTCCCCAAGCTTCGATCTTACCGGTGATGGTTTGTTTGCCGTTTTTGGCCGTGACCGGTTTTAGCTCCAGTTTACGGCTGTCGATTATGCTGTTTTGGCCCCTGTTTGCGGCCGCTGCCGTTGACCACTCCTTTGCCTGGTTGCGGGCAGACCAGGATTCCCTGTATTTTCGGTGCGCGGGTGTCGGTTATCTTCTCTTTGAAATATTCGATAGGATCGAGTACCTCTTCACTTTCCGTGTCGCGTACTTCGAAGTGGAGATGCGGGCCTCCCGAACTTCCGGTGTTTCCGCTATAGGCGACAATTTCTCCTTTTTTGACCGGGAGTTGGTCCGGGTCGAGGAACAAGTTCACGTTGAAGCTTTCCTGTTCGTATTGCTGTGTCTTGATATATCGGGCGATGGAAGGGGCGAATCGTTGCAAATGACCGTAGACGGTTGTCGTTCCGTCCGGATGTGTCAGGTATAAACCGTTTCCGTATCCCCACGGACTGACGGATATACGTGATACGTATCCGTCCTGTACGGCGTGGATGGGCTTCCCTTCAACTCCTTGTGTCTTAAAATCTATTCCGGAATGGAAATGATTGTTGCGCAGCTCCCCGAAGTTTCCGCTCAACAAGATCGGGAAATCGAATGGCTGGCGGAGTTGTTGGGCGCTTATTGTCTGTATGAAAAAAAACAGTATGGCGATATATAGTTTGTACATATTCTATCTGTATTTAGAAAAGCAAAAGTAATCATTTATTTCAATAGTAGAAAGTCGACGATCAAAGGGAGATGGTCGCTGTAGCCACCTTCGTATTTGAAGCCATAGTAGGTGCGGAAAGGGCGTTCGCCACGCCAGGTTTTATCTTTTATGAGCAGGAATGACGGTGAAAAGATGCGGGCGCTTCCTGGGATGAGCTGCATCTGGGAGGTGGTGTCGGTGAGAGAGGACGACAGGATGATTTGATCTAACTGGCTCCATTCCCCTTGATATTTATGACTTCCAGGAGGAACTGACCGGTTCTTGGCAAACAGGTTGTATAGAAGGAGAGATGGATAAGCATTCGTCCGAGGTTTCATAGGCATGGAACCTGAACCGGACAGGCATGGATTTGGAATCGGATGGGCATCCAGTATTTCCCGGATGCTCGTGTCGTCCGGCGTATCATTAAAATCTCCCATAATCAGGATGTGTGGGGCAGGACGGAGGTTGTGGATCGAGTCGCATAATGTACGCAGGGTACGTGCGGCATCCAAACGGTCCGGTTCGCTTTCTTTTTCTCCTCCGTAACGGGAGGGAAAATGGCAGACAAAGACATCGATCCGGTCTCCGGTCATTACATCTCCCCATACATGCAGGATATTACGGGTGTGTTTATGCTGCTTGCGGGTAAAACGGACTGGATGTTCCGTGTGTCCCTGATAGCGAAACTTGTCCCGCTGGTAAAGAAATGCTACATTAATCCCTCGCGTGTCTTGTCCGTGTGTCATGCAATAACGGTAATGCTGCCGACGGAGTGGGGTGAAATCCAGAAGCCGGACAAGTACGGAATCGTTTTCGACTTCACAAAGTCCGATCAAAGCCGGAGTGCTCCATTCTCCTGCTGCCGTGATGACTTTTGCCAGTTGTTGTAATTTATGGTAAAACCGTCCGGACGTCCAGTGGCGGTTGCCGGAGGGGAGGAAATCATTGTCCGCCGTAAGCGGATCGTCTTTCGTGTCGAACAGGTTCTCGACGTTGTAGCTCATCACGCGGAAGTCTGTTTGCCCTTGTGAAGGCAAAGAAAACAATGTCAGGATAAAAAACGTCATAGTTAAGGTTCTGGCCATATCGTTTTATTTTGTTTCATCTTCTTTCGGTACGAATTCGTAGGCTCCGATATCGGGACCGTCGTTTGTCAGGCGGTTTATGCCGTAGCGGTCCACCGGATATTGCTGCGTGACGAAGATATCGGCTTTCCCAACTCCTAAGGTCGTCAGCGAATCCGGACGGAAATCAAAACGGTATTTGTTTTTTTCGCCGCCTTTTAACCTGTAGGACGGACTGGTATTGGTGAACAATACCTCTTTGAAGTGGTCATTGTTGCTGCCATTCGTTTTGATTACGCAATGGTTGAACAGGTATTCGAATGATGCCGCACCATCGACGGATAGATTGAGTTCTCCTTTATATGCTTCTTTGCCAGCATCGAAACTGCCGTCGATGATGCAGTTGTCGAATGTCGCTTTGAGCGGATAAGCCTCTTCATTCGCATTGTTTGCCATCGTGAGGCAAGGCGTGGTCCGTTTTTCCAATGTCATGAAATTGGCAAGCGTACAATGGACGAAACAGTAGTTCCCGCCAATCAGAACCACGACACCTCCTCCGGCATTGGTCAATTCCGTGTTGGTCACTTCAATCTTGCAATTGCGTGCAGAGAATAGGTGCTCTCCCATATTCGTGATTTGGGAATTGCTTAGTTTCAGTTTGGATTCGTCCGGTGACGACTTTTCGAATGTCAGTCCTGTTTTTCCGTTTCGCACGATGACATTGTCCATAATGTTATGGTAGCTTTCCGGACGGAAGAAAATCCCTCCCCATTGTGATGGTGTCCGGTCGTAGGGCAGGATGTCGTTCAGTATGAAATCCAGACGGTCTCCGCGGAAGACAATCGGATTTTCGCGTGTCCCTTTGGCCAGCAATGTCCCGTATGTAATGACTTTCGCTGTGTCGTGCATATAGAAGATAGCGCCCGGATCGATGTTGAGCGTGATGTTGGGAGAAATAACCAGACTGTCATATATAAGGTAGGGCCGTTCGGCTGTAAAATGCGTGTCTTGTGTCAGGATAAGCCCGTTTTTATACAGGTTTACATTTTGCCCGTATGCTTCGAGGCGGACAGACTGTTTGACTCCGTTTGTGGTGAAGATGATGGAATCGTCCACCAGCAGCGGCTGGTTGGATGCGTTCGGATTGACGGTCACTTCCACAAAAACATACAAGCTGTCGTCCGCCTGTATCCTTACATCCTGGAAATGGTCGCCTTTGCGCCCGTCCACATTGATGCGGAAACCGGTTTCTTCGCCGCTTGCCAGCATGATCTCGCTGATCAGCAAAGGTTGGTCATTGCGGTTATAGATCATGAACTCTTTGGTTGCGGAGCCTATTGTGGTGAATACCGTATCGAAAGAAAGTGTGTCAACCGAGAAACTCAGCCGATGGTTGGGGTTATTCGAATAGTTTTCGTCCAGCCCGTCACACGACAACAGGTTGAGCACTATAAAGAATAATATGAGTAACGGAGCGGCTAATTTTTTCATTTCATTAATTATTAATAGTCCAGGTAAACTGTTATTTACCATATAATGTCAATAAGAAAACAAATTTATTATAAATAAGTTTTCGGGCATTAACATAAAAAAAGAGGAAAAACATCTGTTGAATGTTAATCCTCTTTTATAACGAGAAATGTATCGTTTTATTTTGCAGGGATGTTCTTTAATAGTTCGAGTAAGTGAGACCACCACAATCCAACGGTATCAATCTGTATGCGTTCGTTGGGGGAATGGACATCCCGAAGCGTCGGTCCGAATGAGATCATATCCAGATTCGGATATTTTTCTAGGAACAAGCCGCATTCCAGTCCTGCATGGATCGCCATTATTTTTGCATCTTTGTTAAACAAACGTTTATAGGTCTCTTGTGCCACTTTCAGGATCTTTGAATCCGGGTTAGGCGCCCAACCCGGATAGCCGTCGCCGTGAGTTACCTGTGCACCGGCTAACTTGAAAACAGATGCGACCTGGTTGGCAATCATGTTCTTGCAAGACTCGATGGAGCTGCGCTGGCTTGTGCCGACAATGATTGTGCTGTCATCTCCCATCTTGACAGAAGCCAGGTTGGTGGAGGTTTCCACCAGCCCTTCGATGTCGTGGCTCATGCCGATCACGCCATGCGGGCAGGCATGTAAAGCCAAAATCAGTTTTTCGGCATCATAGTCGCTGATGTATTTGTCCGGACGGTCGGTCGATGCCATTGTTATCTGTACGTTCGGGTCTACATGTTTCAGTTCGTTTTCGATATCTGCCGTGAAATGGTTCAGCAGAATACGGGCTGCTTCCTTTTCTTCCGGATACAGACCGATGGTCGCTTGCGCTTCGCGGGCGATAGCGTTGCGGAGGTTACCGCCGTGGATGAAGCAAAGGTTGAAATCGGCTTGATTTTTCAACAGGTACAGGTAGCGCACCAGAATCTTGTTGGCATTGCCCAACCCTTTGTGTATTTCGCCACCGGAATGTCCGCCGTTCAAGCCTTTCACTTCGATTTTGAAGTATTGCATGTTCGGATTGGTGTCACGTGGTTCGTAATGGAACACCGCTTGCGTATCTTTGCCGCCTGCGCATCCCATAAAGATTTCACCTTCGTCTTCGCTATCGAGGTTCAGCAGGATATCGCCTGTCATGAATCCTTTTTCGAGTGCTTTGGCTCCGGTCAGCCCGGTTTCTTCATCTACGGTGAAAAGGCATTCGATCGGTCCGTGCTCGATATCATCGGACGCGAGGATCGCCAGTTCGGCGGCTACACCGATGCCATTGTCGGCACCCAGAGTCGTACCGTTGGCGCGAAGCCAGTTCCCGTCGACGATTGTTTCGATCGGATCATGGTCGAAATCATGTGCGGTTCCATTATTCTTTTCGCAGACCATGTCCATGTGGGATTGCAAAACGACTGTCGGCAGGTTTTCTTTGCCGGGAGTAGCCGGTTTAGACATCAGGATGTTGCCTACGGCATCTTTTTTGATCGCTATTTTATACTGTTTGGCGAATGATTCAAGAAACTCGATCATTTTTCCCTCCTTCTTTGAAGGACGGGGCACTTGTGTTACCTGGTGGAAGAACTTCCAGACGATTTCAGGCTTTAAATCAGTAATCTTCATAATGTTACAATGTATTATAGATGTTACTCTA
>OAUO01000803.1_pt1 | contig 11590 bp, 5 predicted proteins | sample 1495191 | NCBI WGS metagenome assembly OAUO01 (sample SAMEA2580046, study PRJEB22360) | human gut metagenome | biome: human gut; feature: human-associated habitat; material: faeces | place: Denmark | collected 2008/2010 | reverse complement strand
GGCAGGAGCGCCCTCGACCAGCTTGGAGATTGCCTTGAGATTGCCGTCGCAGCCGCCGGTAAACTCAACGCCCATCACCTTGTTGCCGTCATCGGAAAGATCAAGGTGAATATTGCGAGCACACACGCCCTGAGGCTTGTAATCAAACGAAATCATGCGATCCCCTCTCAGAATGTTATTCGAGACGACTATTATCCCCGTCTTTCCCTAAATGCAACGAGGCGCTTTGCCGGCAACACACATTACCAGCAAAGCGCCCTAAAAAGCTAACGTTATGCCCGAACCTACTCGAAGCTCAGCTGCTCCAGACGATCAAAGACCGTGTCGATACGGGTGAGGAAGTCCCACGGATCAAAGATCTCGTCGAGCTTCTCCTGACTGACGGTGCAGCGCGGGTCGGCCTCGAGACGCTCCTTAAAGGTGGGGCCGGAGACACAATCCTGTACCTCGTGCCAGGTTGCCATAGCGTTCTCCTGCACAATGGTGTACGCGTCCTCGCGGGTGATGCCCGTGTCGACGAGGGCGAGCAGTACCTTGGAAGAGAAGATGAGGCCGCGGGTCTTATTGAGGTTGGCCATCATGCGGGCGGGATACAGCTGCAGGCCGTCGATAACGCGGATGAGGCACTGGAACATGTGGTCGAGCGCAATGAAGCTATCAGCCTGGGCGACACGCTCGGCGGAGGAGTGTGAAATGTCACGCTCGTGCCACAGAGCGACGTTGTCGAAGGCAACCTGCGCGTTGGCCTTCACGACGCGCGACAGGCCGCAAACCTTCTCCATGGTGATGGGGTTGCGCTTGTGCGGCATAGCGGAGCTGCCCTTTTGTCCCTTGCGGAAGGGCTCTTCGGCCTCGAGCGTATCGGTCTTCTGCAGGTTGCGGACCTCGGTCGCGATGCGCTCGCAGGTGGCCGCTGTAGTGGCAAGCACGCCGGCAAGATAGGCGTGGTGATCGCGGCTGATGACCTGCGTGGACAGCGGATCGTGAACCAGGCCCAAGTGCTCGCAGACGTACTCCTCGACGAACGGCTCGATGGAGCTGTAGGTGCCGACGGCACCGGAGATGGCACCGAAGGCAACGTTCTTGCGAGCGTCCTCAAGACGATCGAGATCGCGCTTGAGCTCCCAGGCCCAAGAGCCAAACTTCATACCGAAGGTCATCGGCTCGGCATGGATGCCGTGAGTACGGCCGGCGCAGAGCGTATTGCGCTCTTCGAAAGCGCGGCGCTTGCAGATCACGCCGAGCTTCTTGACGTCCTCGATAATCAGGTCACAGGCCTGAGTAAGCTGATAGCACAGAGCCGTATCACCCAGGTCGGAGCTGGTCATACCATAGTGAACCCAGCGGCTAGGCTTGGGCTCGCCCTCGGGAACGTCGGCGTCGATATATTCCTTCATGTTGGTCAGGAAGGCGATGACATCGTGGCGCGTGACTTCCTCGATCTCGTCGACCTTTGCCTTCTCAAAGTTGGCATGGTCGCGGATCCATTGGGCCTCGTCTTTGGAAATACCGATCTTGCCGAGCTCCGCCTGGGCCTCGCAGGCCAGGACCTCGATCTCCTGCCAAATGGCGTACTTGTTCTCGAGGGAGAAGATGTGTCCCATCTCCGGGCGAGTATAGCGATCGATCATAGCGGCTCCTTTTTGGCTATTGGCACGTTGGTCGTAACTTAACCATTGTACCGTGCGTAGGTGCAAGTATGGGCAGCAGGCATTAACCTAACATTTTGCCGCAAGAGCGGCCATGGGGACGTCCGCGTATTTGCTTCGCAAATCCGCACCGGCTGCGGGCGAGTCCCTCAGCCTCACGAAGCCGAGGGGGACTTTGTTGAATCGGCCGTCCCCATCTCTCCCGTGCCCGGTGGAGCGGGCAACGGGACGTCCGCGTATTTGCTTCGCAAATACGCACCGGCTTTAGGCGCCTGCCGGCGCCTTCGCCTGCTCGCTACAGACGCTTCGCGTTTGCTTTACGCTCGCACCCTGGCGGGTTCGAGTCCCGGCACTTTATTGAAAAAAGCACGGCACCGTAATGGTGCCGTGCTTGTGCTTTTAACTGGAGCGGGCAACGGGACTCGAACCCGCGAGTGTCAGCTTGGGAAGCTGATGCCTTACCACTTGGCGATGCCCGCATATGTGGGGGATAGTATAACGCGGTTGTCTTGTTCGATACAAGGGTGACGATACTTGTTTTAGCTATGGAGAATCCTCCTAAAAATAGGCCAATTGTGTAGATGAGGACCTGTAGGCTCTTTTATTTACCATTGTCTACCTGCAGATTTATTCCATTGTCTTTCGTAGGCGCCATTTGTCAGATATCGGGCAAGCTTTTGGTCAGGCTCCGGTACTTACCCGCATGAACCTCGGGGGTAGCCTCATCCCAAGCGCCGCGGCCTCCCCGTGCGGCGCACGAGGGATAAGGAGCAGCCATGTCCAACGCACCCACGCACTCTGTCCACAGCGCAATCGCAACAGGTCCGCTGCTCCTGCTCCTCTTCCTGCTTTTCGGCTGCCTGACACCGGGAGCCGCATTTGCCGTCGATGGCTACGGTCAGCTCGGCTTCCGCACTATTAGCGATGATTGTGGGCCCTTCTTCATCGGCAAGTATGAAGCTCAAGACGCCTCGATTGCCTACTGCATGAACCAGGAGCGCCCCGGCCCCACCAAGCCGGGCGGCCCATGGCTCAACTTTGATCAAGGCTGGGTGTGGCTCGACGACGAGTTCGCGGCAATCGTTTGTCACGGATATCCTACCGCCACGTCGTTTGGCGGTTACCATCTTTCACCCGATCGCGCCCGCGCCGCAACCCAGCTTGCCGTATGGATGCTCAACGGCACTACCCATGTCGACGGCACCTACTCCTACACGACCGCTCAGGGTAAAACCAAGAGCGGACACTTTACCGCTGACAATGAAGTCGTGGCGGCGGCGCGGTGGCTCCACGACAGCGCAAAATCAGGAAACATCAAAGCCGCTCCGCACCGCGCGCGACGCTATCTAGGAGCCGTATCGGGCGGCAGCAAACGTCAAGACATGCTCCATGTACTGCCGGCGGTCTCTGTTTCCTTCCAAAAGCAGTCTGCAAACGCTGCCATTACCAGCGGAAACAATACTTATCAGTTTGACGGGGCAACATTCGATATTTTTGAGAGCGCCAGCGGCGCGCGTGTCGGCACCATCCAGATGGACAGCAACGGTCGGGCGCAAGCAACTCTTCTGCCCAACACTGCATACTACCTAGTTGAAACGAAGGCGCCGGCCGGCTATGTCCCCCGTCGTGATCGCATCGCCTTTACCACGGGGAATGACGGTGGACAGGTCGCCATTGATGAACAGCCCGGCATCATCAACCTGCATATCGTAAAACTCGATGCCGCGACGAATGCCGGCCCCCAGGCGGGATCTTCACTCGCAGGAGCAGAGTTCACGTGTGTGTCGCAATCAACCCCTGGATGGGCGCAAATCCTCACGACCGACGAAAGCGGTCGGGCCACCCTCGCCGATGTCCCCTTAGGAACCTTTACCATCTACGAATCAAAAGCCCCCGAGGGCTACCTGCCATCCAACGACAGCTGGACCTATACCGTTGGAGCCGACCAGCTCGGCGATTCAGGCGTGGTCGAGATCGAATCTCGCATTTCCGATATCTCCATTGCGTTTGACCTTGAGATTTCCAAATTCAAGGATTACGGCAATAGCGACCAATCCGGCCTGGAGCAGCCGGCGGGTGGTGTTGTCTTTGAGGTTGTCAGCAACAGCTCTCAGCAGGTTGTTGGCACACTGACCACAAACATCTATGGCTTTGCCTCCACCAAAGACCAGCCCGAAGCATGGTTCGGCACAGGTAAGCGACCCGCCGGTGTCCACGGAGCCGTCCCATACGACCGTGCCGGCTACACGGTTCGCGAGGTTCCGGAAACCGTCCCCGAGGGTTTTAAACGTGCAGGGGAATGGACCGTCGGGGCCAATCAGATTTCCAACGGCGCCGAGCTTCAATATATCGTGGACAACCACGCTCTGTCGACGCATCTCCAGATTGTAAAACGCGATGCCCAAACAGGCGCTTCTGTTCCACTAGCCGGATTCACCTTCCAACTCCTCGACAGCAATCACGAACCTGTCTCACAAACTTGCTGGTATCCAGCACATAACGTAATGGACACCTTTACGACTGACGCGACCGGGACCGTCACACTGCCCGAATCGCTCGTACCGGGCACCTATTATGTACGCGAAACCTCGGCCAAAGAGCCCTATCTTGTCGGCGAAGAAATCGAGGTAAACATACCCGCCGACATGAACCTAACGCCCGTTGCAATCGCCTCGTATTATGACCACGCCGCGACCGGAAACATCAGGATCGTTAAAACCGATGCCATAGACGGCAGCAGCCTCGCGGGCGCCGTCTTTGAGATCCGTGCCTCGGGTGATATCGTGCGCCCCGACGGTAGCATTGCCGCGCTCGACGGTGAGACCGTCGCGACCGTCACGTCGGATGAAACTGGAGAAGCACGCGCGGACAACCTCCCGCTGGGATCTGGCACCGCACGCTACGAGGTCGTCGAGACTCAAGCGCCGACCGGCTTTTTACTCGACCGGACGCCCCATATCGTAGACCTCGCTTATGCCGACCAGAAAACACCCGTCGTAGAAGCACGGCTTAACGTATCCGACGATTACACCAAGGTTGATATCTCCAAGGTCGATGCAAGCGGTGAGCAGGAAGTGGAAGGCGCACAACTCACCTTATATGGTCCCGATAAAACCGAAATAGACTCCTGGACCTCATCCGACAAGCCGCACCGCGTCGAACATCTTGCACCCGGCACCTACTCGTTGCGCGAAATGATGTCTCCGCGGACCTATGACCTTGCCGAGGAGATAACGTTTGAAATAAAGGATACGGGAGATGTCCAACCCGTCGCGATGAAGGATGCGCCCATCGAGATCAAGGGACAGGTCGACAAGCGTCAGGAACTTGTCCAACCTATCGAAAAAGGCCTGTTGGCTAACGGCGATGGTAAAAACCGCGCCACGACGCAAACCAATAGTGATGGGCTTTTCTCCTATACCATCGATGCTCGAAACGATTCCGCTACTTGGGTTGATGAGTTTACGATTACCGATGATCTTGAGTGCGCCAAAGACGGCACGGCGAGATTCATCTCAATCGAAACCCCCGTCGCCATCGGCGACCTCAACGGTCTGTGCAACGTATGGTATCGCACGACGCCGTTGGACTCGACAGACGTCGATGAGCCGGCAAACGCGACACTTGACGATGGGCACGAAAATCCTTGGCTTGAGTCCGACGAAGTAAAAGAGAGCCTGGGTGAGGACTGTCGCCTCGTCGATTACGACGGTTGGCACCTCTGGAAGGCGGATATCTCGACCACGGAATCCACCACACTCGAGGCGAAAGAACTCGACCTTGCATCCAATACCGTCGTAACGGCCATTCGAATTGAATACGGTGCGGTAGCCGCCGATTTTACGACTCGAAGCGATGCGGATTCTTGGACCCGCGATGATCTCAAAGATGAGCACGACGACCTTGACGATGCCAAAGCAATCCTTGGTGCAGACGCTCGGGGCGCAGTCGTGCACATGCAGGCAACATCGGCTTATACGCCCCAAACCGCACTCACCAACAGCGCACGCGTCGATCTTTGTCGCAACGGCGGCGGCGATAAACTTGAGTCACATGACGAGGACTGTGTCATTCAACGCTGTACCCTACCGCAGGACCTACCGGCAACAGGACCAGTTCCCATCGCCGCTTGCATCACCGCGCTCCTGACCTCGGGTGCCGCAGCCCTATGGTTCGCTCGCCTTAGGTCGATCCCAAAGAAGCGCTAGCGCGATGAAAAAGCCCCTGGCTCGCCCGCTTTCAATCATGTAAATCGCCGTATCTACTCTGCAGACGAAGATCCACCATCAACGATTGCCTGCTCGGACTCAGGAATCCCATCGGCACCCGTGCTCTGTTCTTGCTCCACCTCTTCGCTGATTGCGGAGGCGAGGGTCGAGCCCTTCGCACCCACGATGTAGGCAGCCCCAAATCCTAACGCAATGGCAATCAAGGTCAAAATCACGTAGACAGGCCAATGGCGCTTAATATACGAAAACACGTTGACTCCTTAGAGCTCCGTCTACGAACGGCGGATAACCTCGGTCACGACCTCGGATACCGTAGCAATGTTCGTCGGGTTGACATTGTGGGGCAGGTCGTCCTCGGTACGAGCGCAAGCCAGACGCGTGCCGTCCACGCCGGCGATGGTGAGGGCTCGGCGGCTCGCCTCGAGCGCGGCATAGGCATCGGTCTTGGCATAGGGCATCTCGAGCGCGCCACAATCGACATGGAACGACTTGCAGACCTTGCTGACCAGGTTCATGATGCGGCGATCGCCCTTGAGCAGTTGTTGTTCGCCCTCGACCGTCACAACCGAAAGCCTACCGGCGCCGACGGATTCAAGATTGATGAAAAATACGCCGCGGAGCTTATCGCGATGCGAAGCCAAGAAGGCCTTCATGCCGGCGCCATCACAATCCGAGGCGCCCGTTGCCACAAACCAGATATCGTGACCAAGCAGCTCATCATCGCCCATAGAGGCGACAGCCGAGAGCATATCTTCGGAAGAAGCGCCATCGGAAGACGTAGCGCCACCCTTCCAGCCATCGTTATCGTCCTCGAAGTTATCCCACGAACCGATACCGCGACCGGACTTCTTGGCATCGTAATCGTCTTCGACGCCCAGCCAGTCACTCATGCTGTCCTGCTCGTTTTTCTTTTTACGACCGAACAGGCCACCCAGGCCGCGCTTACGAGACTTGGGTGCCGCCGGGGCGGGAGCCGAAATGGTCTCGATCGGCTGCGCGCCCGACGCAACGGGCACAGGAGGCGCAACGGGTGCCGATGTGGGTTCGGGACCTTGGGCGGTAGCAAAGGGGTCGTTGACCTGGGCAGAGGGATCGGGAAGGTCGAACAGCGACGTGCGAGACGCAACGTTTGCCTGCTTCATAGACGGCAGCGACGGATCGGGGACCGAAGCCAGCGGAGACGAGGAAGGTGCAGGCGACGGTGCCGACGACGGATCGGGAACATTCATCTGCGGACGCGGCGATGCTTGGGAGGAAATCTGGGCCATAAGGGAATCGACCGTTTCGTCCTGGGTGGGAGCGACATTGGCAACCGTGGCACCGGAACCACTCGGGGTCGGCATGGTGAAAATCTGCGTGGAGTAAGGCCTCGACTCATCCGTTTCGAGAGTCTCGGAAACCGCAGGCACTTCCTCCTGCTCGGCCTCGGTCGAATCAGCTTGCTCGGCTGCCGCGTATTGCTCTTCGCCAGAGTTGGCCTCGACGGGCTCGTCCTCGGCAGCATCAATGGGCTCGTCATCGTCCACCGCGTCGCCCTGTTCATCGGAAACAGGAAGGGGCTCGGCAATCGCGGTGCCCTGCTTTTCAAACGTTATCGTGGAATCGAACTTCGCGGCATCAAACGACATGGTGCTATCGACGTGCTGCTGAGCCTCGAAAGACGTTGTTGCCTCAACAACATCCGCGGACGTCGGTTGCTGGGACTCAAAGGACGTTGTAGCTTCGGCGGCGTCGACGGGCACGGACTGCACAGCCTCGTTCTGCTCGAACTCTTGCGCCGCGAGCTCACGTGCCGCCTCGGCTGCCTGCTGCTGAGCGATAGCCTCCTGCTCGGCAGCCTCGCGTGCGGCAGCGCGCTTCTCCTCGAAATCGTCGACAAATTTCTTGCCCTTTGCAAGCGAACCCTTAAAGAAGTTGGAAGCGCTGGCGCCAATCGAAGAGAACGCGGATGCAATATCGGCATGGGGCGTTGCCGCGGGAATCTCGGCCGAGAAATTAGTATCGCTCTCGTAAGACACGCGCCTCGGCTGTTCAACGTAATCGTCGTCAGACTCGTCCGCAACGTCTTGCGCCGGCGCGGCGGGAGCCAAAATGTCCAGTCCTGCCGCGGGATCGATCGCGGACACCGCCTCGGACTCGGCAACGGCAGCGGTAACCGCGGCAGACTCATCATCCACAGTGACAACGGGCGCAGGCTCGGGCTCAAACGTCGGCTCCTCGCCCTCCTCGTAATCGAGCGTGCAGGACTCGGGAAGCATTCCGAGCGCACGGATGGCATCCGAACCAAAGCGGATGTTGCCGGCGGCGTTGCGATAGAGCTTGGGCTCGGGCTCGACCGCGGCAGGTTCCTCCGTCGACTCGGCAGCGGGAACCTCGTCATTGAACTCTTCGGCCTGGACAGCCTGATTCTGATCCTCGGGCACGATAGCGCCGATCAGCGTATCGTCGGCAGATACACCCTCAAAGCCCTCGATCTGCTCGTCGAAAGCCTCACCCTGTTCGGGCTCGGTCTGAGCGTCGGGAGCAATCGGCTGACCGAATTCGTCCTCGGCGTAGGTAGGCTCTTCATACTCGATGGTGTTGCCGTAGTCGTTTTGCTGCTGGGCCGCGGCATATTCCGCCGCTGCGCGCGCCATTTCCTCGGCACGACGCTTCTGCTCCCCAAAATAGGTATCGAACGGAACATCGTCGGGAAACTCGTTTTCGCCCTGGAAGGGAGCAACGTTGTCCATAACGCCGAGCATAGCGGCGACAGAAGACTTGTTGCACACCGCGCCGGACGTATAGGGAAGAATGTGGCGGTTAGAGATGATGTTTGCCGCGTTGGCAAGTGCAACGAGGGAAGCGAGGATCGCGACAATCCACAGCAGAACCTTGAGCGCGCCGGGGAGCGGCAGGATGCGCAGGATGGCAACGGCAGCAGGGGCAACCGTGGCAACAGGCAACAGCTTGGCGATGAGCGCACGATACGAAGCATAGGGCTCGCGGGCGAGCAGCTCAGCACGGGGAGAGTCGTAGTGTGCGACAACGACCACCGGGCGGTTGCGCGGAGACGCGAGCGGGCCCGAGGCTTTGTGGTAGGCGATGACATTTTGGCTCACGCCCGTCTTGCCCAGGCGCGAAACCACGGGGTGGCCCGTGCGCTCGAGCACGTAAAGAACGGCGCCGACAATGGCCAGCAAGGTGCCGACCAAGCCGATACCGCCGCCGATGCCAATCAGCAGGGCACCGGCAAACGCAAGAATACCGGTAACGGCAAATGCCAACCTACTGGGCGCCGGGGCATTGAACTCCTGAACCTCGGGATCAAAGCCGTGGTTGCGGAAGATCTGAGCGATATCCTCGGCAGCCAAGCGCTCTTCTTCGCTGCATGCCGGCGTAATGCCGGTGTTCTGCAGCAGGTGGTTAATATAGTTCTGGGTGTTCGCCATGTGCGCTCCACATCCATAATCCGACAAATAGGCCCAATGCATGCACATTAGAACCGTATATAGTCGAAAGTATACCCCGAGCGAGCGCAAACGACCGAATTCGGCCCATCTTAACGCCCCGAGCGGACAAGGATATAGCCTAATCTCCATATCGGACTAAAATCATGACAGCAAACCACCTTCTCATGCGAGGACTCTATGACGGCAAGCGACACGACCGAGACAATTAAAAAGGGAAATTTGGAGCCCAGTTTCGATAAAACGGCTCAGCGCATCCTCAATCTTTTCTTTGTACTCAATAGCTCCCCCGAACCGCTGACGACCGAGCAGATCGTCTTGGATTCTGACCTGGGATATGGCTCGGGCAACATCGACTCGGATAAGCGCAAGTTTCGGCGCGATCGTGACAAACTGCTCGAGCGTGGCATCTTAATCAAGGAGGTTCGCCCCGCCGGCGCGCAGGAGACCGAGGAAAGCTCGTGGACAATTGACCGCGAGCACACCTTTGCAGCAGGCGGCCTCATCACCGCAGACGACGCCGATATCCTGCTCAACGCCATCGACCAGACACTAGCGGCCGGCTCATCCACTTTTGCCGCACCGCTTGCCGATATTCGATCAAAGATTGCCTACCTCACCGGTAGGACGACGGCGGACGAAGCACCGATCAGCCGCTCTCCCACCGTCGATGCGGTATGGAGCGCCTTTGCCGAGCGATGCGCGCTGCGATTTTTATATCAGAACGGACGCGGCGAGCAGAAAGAACGTACCGTCTGCGTCTACGGCATGTTCGAGCGCGAGGGCGTGGCGTACTTCTGCGGCCTCGACAACGTCACCGACGACATCAGGACATTCCGCTGCGACCGTATCGTACGCGCTTGGCGTCCTTCGAAGGCCTACGTCATCCCCGCGAACTTCAATCTCAACGACTATCTGTTCTTTGAATTCGATTTTGCCGACCGACCGCCCGTTGCAGCCACGTTCTCGTTCGCCCCTCAGACGCAGATCGATATGATCAACGGCCTCACGCGTGGGCGAGGTGAGCTCGCACACACCGATGCAGGATGGACCTGGACCGTTGACGTGCGCGACCTTGAAGCCGCCGCCTCATTTTGCATGGCCCACGCCATGGACGGCATGAGGCCCGTGGCCCCCAAATCGCTCAAGCAGGCGTGGAACCACCTCATTGAAAGGACGGTGCACGAGCATGCCCGTGCGTAAACTCACCAGCGAGCAGAGGCTCTCGCGTGCCATCGACATCATGGAGGCCCTCTACGCCGCCGGCGAGAGCGGCATGACACGAACCGAGATTTGCAGTCGCTTTGACATCACGGGGGTGTCGCTCGACGAGATTCTCGAGATCGTCTCGACGCTCGCGGACCGAGAATCGGGCGCGCGCATCATCTGCGAATGCCGCGGCGAGCGTGTGGTCCTCACCGGTGACGCCGGTCGTGTGCTACCGTTGCGCCTGAGTGCCGCCGAGGGCGCTGTGCTCAACCATGAACTTGAATCGTTGGGGATCGAGCCGCAGACGGCAGCTCGGATTCGACATGCCCTTCTACCCGAAGAGCTCGGCTATAACCAGCGCGTCTTTGACACCGTCAACCACGGGTCGCACTGGCAGCAGCTGAGCTGCGCCATTCAGGACGGCGTTCGCTGCCGCATCTCGTATCGCTCGATGGACGATGCACGGCCACGCGAGCGTCTGGTCGACCCCTTGCGCATTACGGCAAACGGCGACCAAACATACCTGATTGCCTGGGACATCGCAGTCGATGAGCAGCGCACCTATCGCATGGATAAAATCGAGGGACTCGCCTTGACGGAAGACTCCGTCGTGCCTCACGCACAGGATGTCGCATCCCTCCACGATTCCCTTGCCCGGACGCAGCGTAGCGCAAAGCTCCTGATGCCATTCGATATGGCGGAGCATCTGGACTGGGCCGGCATCACCCTAATCGAGCGCAGCGGGGCAGACACGGCAACGGTAACCGTGCATTACGGCTCCGAGCGTTGGCTACTGAGCCAGATAATCGCAGCGGGCGGAGCCATCCGCATCTTGGATGACCCCGCCTTGTCAAAGCGTCTGTGCGATATGGCAAAAACCCTCGTCTGTCCGCTTTAGCGACGCCGCTCGTGGCGTGCGCGCCACAGTTGCAGATAGTGCCCGATCTGCGCCGATTCGATGCGCTGGTAGGAGCTCGTGGGCAGCGACGTTAAGAACTTCTTTCCGTAGCCCTTCGTCACCAGGCGCGGGTCGGCCAGAATCAGCACGCCGCAA
>OAUO01000800.1_pt1 | contig 11631 bp, 9 predicted proteins | sample 1495191 | NCBI WGS metagenome assembly OAUO01 (sample SAMEA2580046, study PRJEB22360) | human gut metagenome | biome: human gut; feature: human-associated habitat; material: faeces | place: Denmark | collected 2008/2010 | reverse complement strand
AGATTATATTTGAATATTACGTTGGTTTGAAAAAACTGATTAAACGAAATTATGGATACAAATAGAATGTTATTTGTGTAATTTTTTTGAAATGATATGCATTGGTTATCTACAACCAGGAGGTATTTATGCGATCTAAAATTATGTTAGCAAAAGAAATTTATAATAAAAGTAAAAAACAAATTTTACAATTAGAACGAGAATGGTATGCCGGGCGTTACTTAAGTAAAGTTGAAGATTATTACGACCTAAATGTTATGGCTGCATTAATCTATCTATTAAAAATATATAATGGTTCGTTTATTGACTTGGAGAAATATATTAGTTCCAATAAGATAAACAATCATAACTTTCAAAATACAATGAAAAAATATATTTTTAAACCTCATGTTCAAGACTTTTTACAAAAGAACCTGAATATTGATGATTTATTATTAATTGGAATTGCTTTGTTTTATAATGAATATAAAATGAGTAGATCTAATAATAGCATTGAAGGTAACGAGACTTTAAATCAAACATTGGAATATTTGTTACAAATAGAAAATCTTAATAGTTTTTCATTAATGCAAGTGGGCTTGAATAATGGGACTATATTATTGGATATGGTTAAGAACTATCAGCTTAAAAGTTATTGCGCATATAACCGTGATTGTCAATTAATGGTTACATTACAACTACGGGTACTACTACTAGAAATGTTAGATTCTCAATTGATAGAAGCTGATATTTTAAATGGTGCGCTTGCAGTAAGAAATCAATTGTTTGATCGTATTTTATGTGTACCTATTTGGAATCATAGGCTTGATAAGACGTTAAAACTCAATCCTATAGTTAAGAACCGGATGGATGCGATAGGAAAGATTCCTGCAAATACTGACTGGCTAGAGGTGCTAGCTGCTTTTGAACAACTAGCTGATGATGGGGTTATAGTTGCATTGATGACAAACTCATCTTTAACAAACTCTCAGAATCAAGCAATTCGTAGCTACTTCGTAGAGCGAGGATATATTCAGTCTGTAATTGAATTACCAGATTCCTTATTAGAGTTTATAAGAATTCCTTTATATGCGGTGGTTTTATCTCATAATAATAATGATATAAAGTTTGTTGATGCAAGTGGGGCTTATATCCAAGAGCGACGATATAAAAATATCGATTTAGATGGCTTAAAATCTTTAATCATTAATAATGCTAAAAATAGTTGCGTTGTGAATAAATCGAGAGTATATGAGGAAGAATACAATCTTTTGCCAAAACGATATACTGCTGAACCAATTACCTATGATGGGACTCCCCTAGGCGAGATTTGTAATATTAGTCGAGGCCCTGTAATTCCTTCAAAAGAGTTAGATGAAATTACTACTTTAGAAGACACAGGTATTAGATACGTGTATTCACAAGCACTAGATAGCCAACAAGTAGATATGTCTCAATTACCTTTTGTAGATAAATCTAAATTAGGGAAATCATCTCAGGTGATTGAAGAAGATAGTTTAGTTTTAACTAGAACATCTCCATTTAAAAGTAATATGTTACATCTTCAGCCAGGTGCTGGTGTGATTATTAATGGGAATTTATTTTCTATTACAATTGCACCTAAATACAGAAATCTGTATTTATTAGATTATATTGCTGCATTTTTTAATAGCACATTAGGCCGAGAACAAATTGAAAGATTAGCATCAGGATCAGTTATAAAATCAATATCTATAAAAGATTTGAAATTATTAGCTATTCCTAATGCATCAATTGAACAGCAACGTAGATTTTTAAATCAAACAGACAAAATTATAGAAATACGTAAGAATCTTTTAAAGAAACTTGATGAGGTTAATCAAGAGCTTAATAAATTAGTGGAGGAGGAATTCAATTGGTAGCGTTTACACCTAACTTACATGATGTCACATTATTAAGTGATGCGATCAAATATATTACAGATGAATTAACGAATGCATTTAAATGTAATCAGTTGGAATCTGTACTCGAAAAATATCACTATCCAGTAATTGAAAAAACTGTGGATCCATATTTTGATGCTAGTTTACCTAATGGAAAAATTCTAGTATTAGGTAGTTCCTCTTGTTCGGTGCGTTATTTAAAGGCAACATTTAAGGCATTAGGTCTCGCGGATCGATTAGAATATTGCTTGGATTATAATGCACTGAAACGATATGAATTTGAACGTTTGCGTAATAATCACCACTATAGACTTATTATTGTTGGTCCGATGCCACATTCTACGCAGGGAACGGATGACTATAGCAGTGTTATTACTAGAATGGAATCATCCGATGAATTTCCTAAGGTCGTTAGGGCAATGAATAATGGTGAATTAAAAATCACTAAAAGTAATATGAAGGCAATTTTGACTAAAGAGAAGAGTAGTGGATTTATCGCTGCTTGATAAGTAGATACGGAGGTACCATGAGTTTAAGTAGTCGTGTGAATGAAAAAGCATCCCTTATTTGGGCAATTGCAGATAAATTAACGGGCGTGTATAAACCACATGAATATGGCGAGGTAATTTTACCACTTACAGTTCTAAGACGTTTTGACTGTATTTTAGCAGATACAAAACCTGCTGTGCTAGATACATATAATAAATTAAAAGATCAGAATTTAGATTTATTAGATGGTTTGTTGTATGAAGTAGCCGGTCATAAATTCTATAACATCAGTAAATATACATTTAAGACCTTACTTGATGATCCTGATAATATTGAAAGTAATTTTAGGGATTATATAAATGGTTTTTCTGATAATGTGCAAGATATTATTAGAAAGTTCAAATTTGATAATCATATTACAACGATGGCAGATAAGCATATTTTGTATATGGTAATAAAAGAATTTACTACAGATAAGGCTAATTTGCATCCACATCATATCAGCAATCTTGAAATGGGCTATGTATTTGAAGAGATTATCCGTCGATTCTCAGAAGCTCATAATGAAGATGCTGGTCAGCATTATACTCCTCGTGAGGTAATCCGTTTAATGGTTAATATTCTCTTCCATGACGATAATGCGGTGCTAAGTGGACAAAATGTGGCCCGTACCATTTATGATTGTGCTTGTGGTACTGGAGGGATGCTTTCAGTAGCAGAAGAATATCTTGCGAATTTGAATAGCACATCTAAACTGATTTCATTTGGACAAGAATTGAATGATCAGACCTTTGCGATTTGTAAGGCAGATATGCTCATTAAAGGCAATGATGCTGAACGTATTAAAAGTGGGAATACACTATCTGATGATCAATTTTCAGGCGAAACTTTTGCCTATATTATTTCTAATCCGCCATTTGGCCGAGAATGGAAAAATGAAGAAGCGATTGTTAAAAACGAAGCTAAACTAGGTTTTGATGGCCGATTTGGCCCTGGGTTGCCATCAACAGCTGATGGACAAATGTTATTTTTAGAAAATGCTATTAAAAAGATGAACCCTCAAGGCTCTCGCATTGCGATTATTCATAATGGTTCACCATTATTTACAGGTGATGCGGGTAGTGGTCCGTCTGAAATTAGACGATATATTTTAGAAAATGATCTGTTGGAAACTATTATTGCCTTACCAAATGATATTTTCTACAATACGGGAATTGCCACCTATATATGGGTGCTTTCAAATAAGAAAGCTGGCACACCTCGAGAAGGAAAAGTGCAACTCATTAATGCTAATGATTTATATGAAAAACGACGTAAGTCATTAGGTAACAAACGGAATGATATTCCTGAAAGTGCTATTCAGGAAATCACTAAGATTTATGGTGAGTTCAGAGAAACTGAAATCAGTAAAATCTTTGATAATGAAGACTTCGGCTATACAAAAATTACGGTAGAACGACCGATGCTCGATGAAGATGGTAAATCTGTACTAGTAAAAGGTAAGCCAAAAGCTGACACTAAACGTCGGGATACTGAAATTGTACCGTTTAAAGAAGATGTAGAAACATACTTTGAACGTGAGGTACTACCTTTTGCTCCAGATGCATGGATTGATACTAAGAAGAATAAAATTGGTTATGAAATTCCATTTACACGTCATTTTTATAAATATGTAGCGCCACGCCCATCTGATGAAATTATGGCTGAGATTAAGGCTTTAGAAAGTGATTTAGATGGTGCTCTAGTAGAGGTGTTTAAATAATGCGAGAAGTGAAAGATAGTGGAGTGGAATGGTTAGAAAAAATTCCTACAGATTGGAATATAATTAGAATGACTAAATGTTTTAAGTTTTTTAAGGGACTAGATATTAAAAAAACTGATTTAGTGCAGTATGGAAGTGCGGTTATTAGTTATGGACAGGTTCATGATAAGCTTAACAATGGTTATTCTCTTCAAAAAAATCTGATTCGTTATATCGATCAATCTATGCTTGAAACAAAAGGGAAATCAAGATTGAGTAATGGTGATTTTATTTTTGCTGATACATCAGAGGATTTTGATGGGGTGGGTAGCTGTATTTATATAGATTCAAATGACGAATTATACGCAGGTTATCATACATTAGTGGCGAGATGTATAGACCCTAACGTATATCATAAATACTTAGCCTTTTTGTTTTTGACAGATGCTTGGCGGAGTCAATTACGACGAAATGCGAATGGAACTAAGGTATATAGTGTGACACAAAGAATGTTTAAATTTGTATCGTGCTTGTTACCTCCTGTTGATATTCAATTAAAGATTGTTGCCTATTTGGAACAAAAATGTGATGATGTTGATAATATCATTGCTAGAGAGCAATCTGTTATTGAGAAGTTACAGGAATATAAGAAGGCTCTCATTACTGAAGCTGTAACAAAGGGTTTAAACCCTAATGAAAATATGAAGGAGAGCGGTCTGGATTGGATTGGTAAAGTTCCAGAAACATATTCTTTGATTAAGTTAAAGTTTTTAGGTGAATACTTCAATGGACTTACTTATTCACCAGATAATTTAACTGATATAGATGAAGGAGTATTGGTATTACGCTCATCAAATATAAAGAATGGCAAATTAGTACTTGATGATAATGTATACGTAAATATTGATACACCGAGGTACCTTGTTAAAAAGAATGATATTTTAATATGTTCTAGAAATGGTAGTAGAAATCTAATTGGTAAAAATATTCTATTATCAGAAGATATACATGCTTATTTTGGTGCATTTATGATGATATTTAGGTTGAAATCAGAGGTGTATTCTAAATGGGTCTATTATGTGCTAAATTCTAATTTATTTTTAGCTTATTTAGGCTCCTTCTTTTCCTCTACTATTAATCAGTTAACAGGGAAAGATTTTGGCAATATTATAATTCCAATATGTGATGTGGAAGAAGCAAAGCAAATTACCGAGTGTCTTGATGAAAAATGCTCTAACATAGACTCAATAATATTAAAAAAACAATTTACTATTGATAGGCTCATTGAATACAAGAAATCTTTAATTTATGAAGTAGTAACAGGTAAAAAGGAGGTGTCTCATGTCTGAATTTGACGTAAAAGAAAAGCGTTTTGAAAGTGATATTGAATCATTCTTATGTACTATAGGCGGATATATAAAAGGTGATCCGAAGTTCTTCAATCGTGAATTGGCGCTTGATACTGAAACACTGTTGTCTTTTATAAAACAAAGCCAACCAAAGAAATGGGAACGGTATACAAAGTTATATGGAGATTCTTGTGAACAGCAATTTTTAAAGCGCGTTAATGACTCGATAGAGCATGATGGCTTGCTATCTATTTTACGTCATGGTTTTAAGGATAGAGGGATTACATTCCGGGTTGTGTATTGGAAACCAGAGACTTCCATGAATGAAACTGCAAGAGCACAATATGAATCCAATATATTCCATTGCACTCGACAGTTACATTATTCTGTATCAAATAACAACAGTGTAGATATTGTTTTATTTTTAAACGGTATTCCTATTGTTAGTATGGAATTGAAATGTCAATTCACGGGACAGAATGCAACTAATGCGATTTCTCAATATAAATTTGATAGATCTAATAAAGATCAAATTTTTAAATTTAATCGTCGTGTATTAGTTCATTTTGCAGTAGATTTAACACAAGTGCATATGACAACAAAATTAAATGGCAGCAGCACGTATTTCCTTCCATTTAATCAAGGTTCTAATGGTGCGGGTAATGTCGGAAGTGCTGGCAATCCTAATTCCGATACGTACGATACATCCTACTTATGGGAAGCTGTTCTTCAACGAGATAGATTGTTAGAAATTTTGCAAAAATATATGCATTTATCTGTTGTGAAAGATAGTGCTGGTAATATAACTGATGAGATATTGATTTTCCCACGCTTTCACCAATTAGATGTAGTTACAAAATTGTTAGACCATGTAAAAGAGAATGGTGCAGGGCATAATTATTTGATTCAACACTCTGCTGGTTCGGGTAAGTCAAATTCTATTGCTTGGTTAGCACATCGATTGTCTGGGTTGCATGATAAGGGTGATAAGAAGATTTTTCGGTCTACAATTATTGTAACGGATCGAAAGGTGTTAGACAGTCAACTACAGAATACGGTATCTCAATTTGACCATACCCCAGGGGTTATACAACGTGTAGATAAGACCTCTAAACAGTTAAAAGAGGCTATTGAAAGTGGTACGCCTATTATCATTACCACATTACAAAAATTCCCTGTCATTTATGAAGAGGTGAAAGCACAAAGTAGTAACTTTGCTGTCATTGTAGATGAAGCGCATTCATCTCAAACTGGATCTGCCGCACGTAAGTTAAAACAAGCCCTTGCAAATACAGAGAAGGCGCTTCAAGAATATGCTGCCTGGGCATATGAAGATGAGGAAAATGCTTTAGATGAAGAGGATAAACTCGTTAAGGAGTTAGTCGCACAAGGTCAGCATGATAATTTGTCTTTCTTTGCGTTTACTGCGACACCTAAAGCAAAGACTTTGCAACTATTTGGTATCCGTGATGAAATGGGAGAATATCACCCATTCCATATCTACTCTATGCAACAAGCTATAGATGAAGGTTTCATTCTTGATGTCTTAAAGAATTACATGACCTACAATACGTACTATAAAATAGCTAGTCTTGTTGATGTTGATATTGAATTGGATTCAGCGGCTGGAATGAAAGCTATTCGTAAATTCCAAACCTTGCATCCACATAATATTACACAAAAAACAGCGGTTATGTTACGCCATTTTATGGATGTAACTAGACATAAGATTGGTGGTCGTGCAAAGGCCATGGTTGTTACACCATCAAGACTACATGCAGTTCGCTATGTTCAAGAGTTTCGTCGTCAGATAGAGCAAATGGAACGTCCAGATTTGGAAGTGTTGGTAGCCTTTTCTGGTGAGATTGATGATAATGGGAGAACCTATACGGAAGAGTCTTTGAATATAGATAAAGAAGGCAATCACATTAAGGGAAAAGCCTTACCAGGCACATTCCATAACGATGAATATGGCATGCTCATCGTTGCAGAGAAATATCAGACTGGTTTTGATGAGCCTTTGTTGCATACCATGTTTGTAGATAAAAAGCTTTCAGGAGTAAAGGCTGTTCAGACACTATCTCGCCTTAATAGAACAATGAAAGGCAAACAAGATACGTTTGTATTAGACTTTGTTAATAGTGAAGATGATATCTTGAGTTCCTTCGCACCATTCTATCAAGAAACTAAGTTAGATAAAGAAACAGATCCTAATACGTTATATGATGTTAAGTCAACTTTAGATAAGTTCAATGTTTATGATGTACATGATATAGAACAATTTGGGGAATTATTCTACCAAAGCCAAAATCAAACGATGGGAGATTTAGGGAAGCTTCAATCGTATATTATGTCAGCTATCAAACGCTTTGAATCCTTAGAGGAAGCTGATCGAGATATTTTTAAAGGGACTTTACAACATTTTAATCGTTTATATTCCTTTATTACACAGGTATGTAGATTGTTTGATAAAGAGCTCCACACCTTCAGTATCTATGCTAAGTTCCTTGCTATTCAACTGCCAAAAGAACATCAGGACCATGTCGATTTAGATGATAAGATAATGCTTGAATACTATCGTTTGGAAAAAGGCTCACATGGGTCAATTGATTTGGCTCCAGAAGAAACTGGATTACAACCTATTACAGGCAAAGTAGGTCGTAAAAATAGCTTGATTACAACGATTAACGAGATTATTGAGGACTTTAATAAACGTTATGGCACTGAATTTACTGAAATGGATAAAGTGATATTGCAAATAGAACAAGATATTGCAAAAGATCCTAAATGGCGCGACTATATTAATAACAACGGATATAAAACCTTTAAAATATTATTTGACCAAGAGTTTATGGGAATTGCTGTTAAGCGATTTAAAGCTAATGAAGAGTTCTTTAAGATGTTGATAAAAGACAAAAAACTATTTGAGGACATTCGTGATGCTCTTGGGAGTGCTATTTATAGTCGTGTAGAAAATAATGTCATGAATTATGGCTTACCGGATAAGATGATGCATGGGATGTTTGATTTAGTACAACCAGAAACTACGCAGCTAGTAGCAGATAAAAATGCTGAAAAATAGTGTTGTATGGGGAGATGTGGTATATATGAGAAGAACTTTTTTTGACGTGTTAAAAGACTCACATGTAGATGTTAATATAGAGTTGCAAAAGCTAAATGATTTGTTTAGACAAGATTGTTGCTATCAATGGGGAGAATCATATTCTTTGTATGATTTGGTTTCTGAAAATTTTGCTAAGCAGTATAAACGAAGAGAACACTTTTTATCTCTTCAAGAATTACTTAATGCTATTTATTTAGAATGTTTTGATATTTCAGAGTTTGATAAATACTTTATATATGCTGAAATGTATGTAGATTTAATCTCTATATTAGATGGCTCAGGCAATAAAGATATAGAGAGCCAAAAGCAAGTTATTAAATGTCAGATTGAAATGGTTATTTCTTCTTTAGGATATAAGTTTATTGTTGTTGATGATAGACAAATTATTGTAGAAAATAACGTATTTGCTAATGAGGCCACACAGGTTGTGACAGAATTTGCCGATATAAAAGAAGCTTTAAGTATTTTGGAGTATAATCACTTTTCTAATAAAGGTAATATTGATAGAAAGAAAGAGATTCTTATTAAAATTGCTTCTTTGTTGGAACCTTGGAGAGACGATTTAAATAATAATATAGCGTTTAAAGATGTATTAAAATTAGATAATAAGAAGGTTCTAGCAGTAGAAAAATTATTTCGGATGTTTAATACACTAAATATTCGTCATAATAATGATGGACAACAACTTACAAATATGGATAACAATACAGTCGAAGCTTGGTATGATAAGATTTATACTATGTCTCTATTTGTAATATTAGGAAAAGATGTAGCCCAAATTTTAGCTGATTTTAATGAGTTTGTGGATTAAAGACTTTATTTTATTCTAAATATACCTTTTTAGAGCACAAAGGATAGTACGATGATAAAATTTTTAAGTATACTTGTTATATTAGCTTTCATAGGTTCCATCAATATTGTCTCTGCAGATGACTTGATGCGGTTTCGTTTTAATGGTAATTCTATTTATGACCAGCCTTATGGTGACAGAAATGAGTTCCCATGTCCTGACAGACTTGGTAGTTGTACTATAACTGATAGCGATTATACAAGCACTCGTAAAGGTCAATTGCTAGAGGTGTTTAATACTGTTGATGAGGCTAAGCAACATCTGAACTTTAATCCGCAGTTGCCAAGTGGGTTAGAGGGATTACGTCCTGTACATGTATCCATTGTGGATCGTGATGTATTACAAGTCGTGTATGCTTATAATGAGCTTTTAAAAGGTAAATATTTTGACAGAGTCGACGATATGCCGAAATATATTAAGTATCGTGTATCGACTCTATCAGGCAATATCGGAGGCGATTATAAGGATTACTTGCCTCAGAAAACAGATGTTGTAAATGGGATGACGGTAACCTATCGAATGGTGGATGACGCCGTTTACTTAGCATCTTGGGAGTATGAGGGACAGAACTATGTGTTCTTATTTAATGAGCCAGTTTCTGTTAAATGGGCTAGAGAAATGATTAACAGTGTAGAATATTGAAAAAACACTTTAAGTGTAGTATATTCGAGATAGGCAATTGATAGTTGTGCAATTAACTACGAAGTCCCTCAGAGTTGCAACTCTGGGGGATTTTTGCTAGATGGTGGAGATAAACTAATGAAAGCAGAGAATTACAAGATTTCAAAGTTATCATATATAGAAAATAGTACTAATGAAATTATGGAAAGGTACGAAATACGCGCACAATATGAAACGGAACCGCCCCATGGTGATGCTATATATTCTATTTCTATAAAAGGGAAAGTATTGCCATTTTGGATTTATGGTAGGGATGTTACTTTCATAGGGAGTAGTATGGTTATGGTGGAGTCTGTAAGATGCAAAACTTGGGATCCTATTGAAACCATCATTATTGATTTAGAGCATGAAGTGTATGCTAGTGTAAAGGAATGGTATACAGATATTTCATTTGCTAATAATCGAATAGTGCTTACTAATCAAGTTGTAAAAATGGATAAGAGAATTCTAAATAATTTTGAGGATTTAGAATGGATACGCTTTTAAGATTGATTGCGTAGAGGGCACATTGTCTATACCATAGTGAAGTGTTATTCTATATATGACAAGGAATGTCAATATGTGACATAGTCTCATATGAACGAAAAATAGTAGGATGGTAGCCCTGCTATTTTTATTGAAAACTATTTTAAGTGTAGTATATTATAGATAGACAATTGATAGTTGTGCAATTAACTACAAAATCCCTCGGAACTGCAACTCCGAGGGATTTTTTACATTATTACGCTAATGTTAGAGCGTTGGGCTATGTGGCAGTACTGATCAATCTAACAGTGTATTGTTATTTTATTTTCTGAAAGCCTCCGCGATGGAATGAATACCGTCAAATAGGAAACCGAAAGCGATAAAGTAGATAAATACCTCACCGGAAGCAATTGGTTTGAATATGAGTAACAGGCCTAATAGTAACAGAACAAGTGCGAGCCATTTTGCACTGCCTCCCAGTAGTGATACCATGGAGTCGGCATTTCTGGATTTAATGAAAATGATGATAGCATCGATTACCATCCAGATGCCGATTGTGATCGGGAATACTAACGGTAGGAATGCAAATCCGCCGCATACGAGAAAGATACCGAATAGAGCATTGATAATACCGCTGATGAGATACCAGCCGCTACGCAATTCAGAGGGTAACATAAAATAATTTATAATGGAGCTGACTGCACTGACAAAAAAGATAATAGAAAATAGCCAGGCAAAAGCCATGAGATTAATAACGGGGTTTAATAGTAAGAATATCCCCAGGATAATGCTTACAATACCCGATACAATAAAGAAGAATTTGCTTGAACCACTCATAATAATTCCTCCAATCTTTGGTACTGCTTATTTTCAGTATGCGTGAAATCATGGGGAATGTCAAATTGTAACGATAAAACTGTGCTTTCACAAAACTCACATGTCCATCCTGTTGACACAGTTCTATAGAATGCCGTATAATACCCTTATATCTTAAATCAAGCGATGAACGGGTATAAAGGTTTACAAATCCT
>OAUO01000788.1_pt1 | contig 11897 bp, 8 predicted proteins | sample 1495191 | NCBI WGS metagenome assembly OAUO01 (sample SAMEA2580046, study PRJEB22360) | human gut metagenome | biome: human gut; feature: human-associated habitat; material: faeces | place: Denmark | collected 2008/2010 | reverse complement strand
TATCGGTCAGCAAAGAGAACGTATTGGAGGTTGCGATAAACGAAGCGAACCGCCTCATCTCCTCCATGCTCTCGCCATAAGGCTTGCGCAACGTCACTTTCGCCTTCTGAAGCAGGTTTTTCAAATAAGGCTGACGGGAAGCAGGTATCGAGTCGAACTCATCCAGGTTGATCAGCGCGAAACGGTTCAACGCCATCTCCGCATCCTTCCGGCTTCCCAAGTCGATCCCATCGACATAGTAAGGTCGCAGTTCGGGCGGCAGAAGACTCTGGCAAAAAGAACTCTTGCGGCACCCCTGCGGCCCGACCAACAGGGGTGACGTGCTATTGGCATGTTCCCTGTCCATTTGCAACCAGTGTGCCACCATACTGAGGAACCAAATATAAAAGAAATCCCTCCACTCCTTGTTTTCGCATGGCACACAATCGGCAAGGGCACGGATGCGGTCCTGCCCGTCCCAATGCGGCAGATCGAAAAGGAACTCCTCGATCGGCCAGTAATGGGAAACACGCCGGGAGTCCACGTAACGCTGCACGTCATATTCGATTGCCGATATCCCTTCCAACTGCGCCTCGAAACAGATGCTTTTAACCGCCTCGGCCGTCACCGGGCGATAGTCCGTAAACAGCGAATGTCGTTCGCGATACTCCTTGCATCCCTTCATCCGGTTGAACCTCAACTCATAACGCCTTGTCATAAACTCTTCCATCTGCATCGCCACCAGCATCCGCCGGGGCATACAGGGCCGTACGCTGCAATGTTTTTCTTTCCTGTAGACGTTCCCGAACGTCGCCCTCAACTCCATCTCCTGCTCCCTGCCGAACGGGTGTATCAGGGCAAAACGGACGGCATCTTCCTCCGGGATGGCGGATTGCCGGCATTTACGCGCCAGATGCACGATGAACTTTTTCCGTCCTTCATCGCCACCGTCTTCCGGCCCGACCTGCCGAAAGGTGTCGGTAAGGCTGGTTTCATAAAGGAGCGATATGCGTTTGTAGCGTTCATAGCCGGGCGCCATGCGCAACAGAGGGTCCGTCTCGGCATCGTGTGCCTCGCGTGTCGTCACAGGAGCAGGCATCTGCAAAGGTTGTTCCAGGCGGATCGGCAAGGCATCCGGATTATAATACAGGTCGGGATCATACGACACACGGCATCCTTGTTCCGGCGTCGGGCATCCTTCTTCTTTCCATTCGACGGGCAACTGGAGCTGTGCTTCGTAATAGCGTCCTGCACGAAGGCAGGCATGGGCGTGAAAAAGGCGCATATGCCTTTCCGTCTTTGGCAGCGAACCGTCCGACAAGGTAAAAGGAACCACGATTTTAACGCTCCGTCCGCTCGATCCTACAAACGAAGCGAGTGTCTGCGGAAATCCCGCTGCCCGGTCCCGTATGGCAGCCGCCTCCGCATAATCGATCAGGTTGCCGATACTGAGCAGCACCAATCCTGCATAGGTGGCCACACCGATCCTCTCATCATCCCGCTTCAGCGTAACGCCAAACAAAACTACAGGTATCTTTTCTGCTGCAAGGCTTTTTATCCCGGGAGTCAGATAAGGAATGTTCTGCCGCAAGGTGGTCACCGGCTTCCGGCTATTTTCCGTTTTCATGGCGTTCAAGACAATGCTTAGTTCAAGGTTACGGAAAGCCGCCAGGTCCCCGCGAAGTTGCGTTATTTTCATATTAGCATTAGTTTTTAAATTTCCTGCAAGGTAAGGTTTATATTTCGGATATTCTATGTTTTTCAATTATTTTATGCACAAACTAATACAAAACATACCGGAAACTAACTCGAACCATACCATAAACTAATCCGGGACATACAGGAAAGTTGGGATAGGTAGTACTATGTATAAGGTATAGGTAGTACTATGAATTGCTAATAGGTAGTACTACCTATCGGTGTTATGTCGTACTATCTATCGAGAGTATGTAATATGCTATGAATTAGTTTATGGCATGGTTTGAGTTAGTTTGTGGGGAGATTCGGGATAGTTTGCGGGGAGATAGAGGTTTAAACTGCTGAAAAACGGGGGGGATACCGATATTGGCACACCTCCATCAAAATTCAAGGGCTATGCCGAAACAGCCTTGTCTCCACACGCTTGGCGCGGGAACAAAGCTGTTTCGGCATAGCCCTTGAAAGACTAATAATCGCTTTGGTAATTAATTGAAGCCGAAATTGATCTCGCCTCCAGACTGAATATTTTCTATCACTATATTTAAAGAGCCTGTAGCCGGAACACTCTGTATCAATGCAGATGCTTCATACATATTGCCGACTTGAAAACCGCCTTCGGGTTTCAGGGTTACGCTGCCGGAGGAATACGCTTTAGGTTCACCTTCAAGTACAGGCTCACCTGTAATCTCCTCATCTACTGCTGTCCAAGCATCTTGATTACAGAGCAATACGCCTGTAGCAGCATTTCCCCATCCACTTCCTCCAGCAAATGTCAAAACTTCACCATCCTCGACGTCACCCTTATTAATTTTCTTAACTAACGCAAGGTCTTTATCATTCACAAACATCGCATTATCTAATGTTCCCATTTGCGAAACCGAATACTCAGCCTTCTGAAGCTCACCTGACAAACTTATTGTCAAATCATCTTTGGTATATGTATAAAATTTAAACAAATAAGTTGTACTGATCTCATCTGCCAACGGATTAAACACACTACTACCAAGTTGTTGGTCAACTACTACAGATAAAGGGTCCAATTCACTTTTGATACGTATATTATCTACTGTCAGCTTTATGTTATCCAATAAATAACCACTATACGTAGTCTGCTTAGTAACCTTCAATGCGTTATCAACCCTAATAGCTTTTACTTTTGAGCCACCAGAAATTGTTACAGGATGTCCAAAATAAGTATAAAGATAGTTGTCATTGCCATCTTTTCGTTGCAAGTTGCTATTAATTACATCCTCGTTACGTATATGCGACCCTGTCAATTTATCAATTTCTGCATTAGTAAGTACTCCATTTGCATTAGGGAAAACCTCATACACATATTCTCCACCTTTCAATTGTCTCGGAATATCCACCCGCACTTTCAGTTCCACCCGTGCAGCCAACTGTGTTAACGGGATCTGGATTGGAGAAGCGACAGTCGTCAAGTTAAATGTTGCGGATTTGTTACCGACTTTCACCAACTGGTCAGCTTTCTCTGCAAATGCAGTTTGATATGAATCGCCACCTTCAATAATCTCCTTCAATGCATCCAGAGATTGACAAGATTTATAAGCTTCATTAGCCTCTGTCGTATTGGCTACGACCCAAAAGTCATAAGTACCATAATCCAAACCGGTTAAAGTGATTGTATATCCTTTTTTATACATCTGGCTACCTCCATTTGGAGCGGGGGTATCTACATATTCATTCTCAGTTTCCGATAAAGCATCGCCAGAAAAATACTGAGACGTAATATATTTTTCATTTTCACCGAACACGAATATCCAGCAATCCTCTACATTCAATTCTTCCTCTGTCGCATACACATATCCTTCGTTTGTTGCAGCAGCTTTTGTGATGACGGAAGAGGGAGATAGTTCGATGACGAGATCGCCTTTGCCGGAAACGCCCGGCTCGTCTATTATTTTTTCTTCAGTACATGCTGCAAAGATGAACAATGCAGATATAGCTGTCAGGAATATATTTTTCGTTTTCATAATTGTGTGTATTTTACCTGTCGATACTTTCATTTTTATACTCTCCTATTTAATCACAATACAATTTCCGGGATGGAATTATGAACCCAGTCTCTCGTATAGAATTCGATTGTGGAATCTCCCCAGTCCGGAGTGATCGTCCAACGCACTTTTATGTCGTAAAGGTAGCCGCCTTTGATACCGTTATGATCGACTTCCTTCGTTATACCAGCCGGATTGATCGGGTATGTTTTCTCAAATGTTCTGCCGTCAACTGTGAACTTCACATACAAGGCTGTATTCATTTCAGAATCTTGTCTATATTGGTTAGCATAGCCATAGGCTGTTCCCATGTCAGTCCATCTCGTTCCAATTCGGTTACTACGGTTCAAAAAAGCGCCATCTTTAACATTGACACTCGCATCCCCTTCAACAATCTTGCCATTTTGTTGCAAGTTCACGAATTTAGCTTCATCAAAAACAACAGTCGGATTCCCTTCAAAACCTTTAAGTGTCACATCAAACTGAGAGAAGTCAAGTCGTGCAGCCACATGGGATACCTTCACAAGAATGGTCGTAGGATTATTTTCCGCAACAGACGGAGATGAATAAGAATTAGTTATATCTTTTCCAAAAACAATGCGCGTAGAACCATATTTGATTAGTTGATCCGCAGAAAGACATCCGGATATTTGTTGATTCAAAGCACTTTGTGCATCTCCAATATTGATATTTTTCAAAAATTGATTACCATTTATAACAACATGGGCCTCCAATGTACGATTAGTTTTGTACTTCGTCACAAACTTCAGATCCTTCAAAGTGATAGAACCATCACTATTAGAACTTACCTGATTCCTATTTTGGGGGATTAAAATACCTATTACCTTTCCATCTTCCAATAAGAATACAGATACTTCAGATATCTTTTTTTCGTCATTGTTCTCATCACCTGTTGCAGGTCTGTCTTCACCGGGAACAACAGTTGTTGAAGCTTTTGTAGCCATTTCATTAAAAGCGACACCGAAGTCCAATACTGTATAAGCTTCCGTGGCTTCTTCAATACCCTTCTCTACATCATTCATGATAGCATCATCTTCCATGGAGCAGGAAAAACCGGCAAGAACCAATATTGCTGCGAAAAATATATTCTTAATTTTCATAATCCTATGTATTTTCTCATTTGACTTACGGTGCAAATGTACAGGGAATGCCGACAGGAGGCGATAGGCGAAACTTTCAAGATTAAGTGGTAAAAATACCAAAAGGCAAATTGAGAGGTACACCCTTTAATTGCGATAGAAACGATAAGCTTCTTTTAATAGACAAAAAATAAGGGGGCGTTTTGAAACGTCCCCTTTGGTTATTGTGAATCAATGATTTTATTAATTCGTATCATCTTCTGTTTGCTCGACCACATTCCACGGTGCCACTTCTATACTGAAATTGATACAAGCATTTTCCAAGATTTCATCCGGATTCGGGCTACCTTCACCGGTGATAGTTGCCGAGACCTTGAAAAACTTGTTGCTTGCAACATTACCGGCATCACCAACCAACTTCAAAGGGATATGGAAGTATCTTGTTCCTTTACTTTGATTCCCATCATAATAGTTGCCGGCAATAATCAAACGGGTCTGGTAAGCGCCACCCTCTTCTTTTGAATAAGACCCATCACCATTAGCAGTGAATGGAATACCCATAATGCTTTCCGGGCTATTTGCATTGATATATTTGTCAAAATCCCATCCTGTCAAAGCGTTTCCAGCCGTAGTCAATGACCTGTCGGAATATGTAGCCACCAATGCTTCATCTACAGTACTATTCAATGCAATCAAAAACTGATGTTCATCAAACGATTCAGGGGCTCCTCTGTAGAAACCGGCTCCCGTATTTTCTTCGCCCATAACCGATGCGTTAGCACGGACATTGGCCAAGAACACAGACGTAACATCAAATCTTATCGTTTTACCATCAGATTCCAATGCGCTGAAGTCAGCCTTCAAAGAAACCAATTGCACACGCGCGATGGAGCGAGTCATTATTACTTTAGTCGCACCTGCAGCTGGAATACTTCCTGTATGATCGTCCTTTGCTGTTACTTTTTCCGGTGTACAAGAAGAAGCACCATTATACCAATTTATGAAATGTTCCGTGTCGGAAGAAGGCTTTAAACCTCCAACAGTCAACTCTGGACTGTGCATTGGCAAATAAGATTTTCCTACTCCTACAGCATTTAATGATCTGATGTCTTTCGTTGTCTTTCCCTCCAAATCCACTAACTTGGTAACATCATTATAATGCTCCGTATTGGCCAACAAAACAACTTTAAAGGTTGTAGAAGAATTTCCCACTTCTGTAGTCGGTTTTGCCACTTTCACATGGATAGCCTTGATTGAGGTGATGGACTGATTTTCGCCTTCTCCAGTAACATTATAGTCCTCACCTACCGTACCGGAACCTTCCAAACTGACATGCTTACTGATCACATACTTTCCGGCTTCGTCAAAGACATAAGCCGTCAAAGACTGGATCTTGGCTTCTTTGCCGTTGCCGGCATCATCATCACCTTCGGTCGATGCCTTCGTCATGGCATCGGTTGTGGAGGCGAAAGAGAGATAAGCGTCAACCTCCTGCGGGCCGGATATTCCGTCATCGTCTTTTGAGCAGGATGCCATTGTGCAAACTGCCAAAGAGGCTAAAAATAAATTTCTTAATTTCATAATTGTAATACGTTTAATTTGTTCTACTTTAAATATTTACCCTATGTGTTGCCATCATCAGATTTCAACATCCTGGCTCACTTGTCCCCAATTGACCACTTCGACTTGTACATCCAGGTCTCCGGTAGTCGGCCGTGGCGGAATCGGTATATTGGGATCTTTTTCGTGGTCGCCGTCGAAGCTGGTATCTCCGAAGGTGACATTCAGGCGATATACATAGTTGCGTTTAACGTAGTTGTGATTATATCCTCTGTCCAGACCGTTCCGGTTGATTACGGCGGGGAATATTTTTGTTTCCGCCTCATACGTGTCCGTTTCAAGCAAAGTTGCTCTGACCTGTATTTCTGTCGAGGCTTCAGAGCCATCGTTTTCCATCACGTAGTGCACATAAGGTGTGTCGTTTATCGGAGAACCATTGGCGATATCGCGGTTCAAAGCTGTCGCATCGCTGTTGCCGAGGTGTCCGGTTGCCATCACCACTCCCCAATAATCACGGCTGAAAAAACGTGAAGCCGTGCTCTGGTTCAATATCGTGACTTCTTCCACTCTCACCGTACGATTGCGCAGAAGTGTTTTTGTAAAATCGGTCTTGACATTGACCAAGTCGAGACGGGCGGCAAGACGAGTGATTTCGACTGGTTCGGCGATACCGTTGATATTTTCACTGCCCATCGATGCGTATCCCAGATAGTTGTATCCCTTAACAAGAGGCGCTTGGGTCGTAATGACCGGACTGCTCATGACCAGATTGCTCTGAGACTGGTCGGCAAGTTGTGCCAGCTTGGATTCGAAATCGGAATAGCTCGTAACACCGGCAAGCGAATTTTCCGGCGTATTGGAAACGATCACGATCTGCGCCCGCATGGTCATAGCAGGCACGTTCAGGATAGAGGCCTCGCCTTCCGAGTTGGTTGCCTGCCAGCCATAGCCAATCAGTTGTGCACCGCTTTCGTCGAAAACGAGCACCGAAAGGTTATTTACTTTGGCCTCTCCGGCCAACTCATTCTCATCATTCGGGTGAACCCCTTTCGTTACGGCCGACCCCACCGCCTTGACCGCAATGCTCAACGAAGCATCCGCATCCTTCCCCTTAAATGATTCTTCATCCTTGGAGCAGGCAGTACAGCATAGGAGTACTGCCAGGGTCGAGAGGAATATGTTTGATAGTTTCATAAGTCTATAATATTATTTCAGCAAACCTTTACTTTTATAAACGCATCGAACATAACCACCATCGCGTGATGTAGTCCGTTCACCCGTTTTTCCACTTACCAAACCGGCATCTCTTGTCCAATAAGCTTCATCTTTCAATTGGAACTTCTTTTCATGGTAAATAATCTTTTTAATATCCTCTTGGGTTGGCAACAGAGATATGATATAAGCAGTTCCTGAAACAGACTGAATGTAATCAATATTCATCGTTCCATATTGATCATTGCACAATAACTTGGCATCTTGCACAGACTGTACTTTTCCACTTTTTGTTTCCCACTGATTCAACCAACTCTCACCAACCGAATAAGATCCACCATCAACTCTTCGTGCATAATAGGCAGAATAACCAGCAGCCCCAATTCCACTACTCAAATCACCTAAATACAGCAATGGATATTCGTGTACTTCAATAGTTTCTCCAGTATTCAATTTGAAATCTCTTTTCCTATAGATAGTACCGTTAGCGACTTGATCTCTTAAAGTATAATTGTCACTTTCTTCCTTAACTTCCGTATTTGTATTTTGATTCTTATATTCATTATTCTCTCCATAGATACTTGTATGTCCTTGGCTTCCAATGATTCCAATATAATTACTTGCAACACCCAATTTACTATAATTATTATTCTTTACTTCAACAGTTGCTGTCGAAGCATTTGTCCAATATCCAGACTCTGTAGTTTCATAAAAAACTTTCATATCAGAACCTGTGTATCCATCAGTAGTCATGTTTACAGCACTACCACTATTGTTAACCACATAAAAAGGAACGATGCCAATGGTTGAAGGAGCCCCATCAATTACCAATGTTCCCTTCGGATAAAACGTCGAGTTTTCCAGATCCGCTTGTACGCGCCATTCATACTGCAATTCGTTCTTGCCGGCCAAACCGGTAAAGGCCAAAGTCACATTATAATGAGTATTGCGTTTGATATTGAAATCCGATGTACTATTCTCACCTAAGAAAAAACGATAGTTGATCTCGCCATCCCCGACATGATTGACACCCGGTTCAGAAGTAAAAATCGTGTAATTCCCTTTCACCTCTATATAAGTACAAGGTACGGAAGACCATTTTTTAAACCACTCAGTATAGTCGATCTTGCCATCTCCTATTGTCGGGACCTCCAAACCAACAGGAGTTTTTAATGATGGATCATCGTTGTTAATATTATTCTCACCTTGCAAATTTTCATACATATAAAAATCCCTGCCGGTGGCTAATCCGTCTACTTCATCTTCCGGCTTTGCCGATTTATTTTCATACAAAGAGATGATGCTTTCACCCGATACACCATTGTCCATCGTCCACTTTTCATAGGGGAGCAGACTATATTTAACAGGCAAATGACGGACATTGACTTCTGTTATGGCCAAATAAACATGTTTGTCACTCGGCAGATCCTTCGTGATCTTGAACGTTATCTTTGAATAAGGCGGCACGACTTTTGCTGCAAAGGAAGCATCGCCTGTTATATCAATCACTTCGTTATTGCCACTGTTATATAGATTTATGCTCGTCTCCATATCTTTTGCGACAAACCCCAGCATCATTTCTGTTCCCATCGGTTCTTGAGATTCAATTTGTTTGGATAACAGAGCTTGTTCCGTTGTATATTCTTTTGCAGCATCTTCAGAACCGACATTTGCCAACACATAGATCTTGTGCTTGCCGGTCTTGGCATCGAAAGTCATATTGTTTACAGATGTTTGATTCTCTCCTTCCACATCATGAAACGTAACGATCGGGTTTTCCCCCTTCTCATCATACACTAACACCGCCAAGTCATTGATCGCACCGAAAGTAGCGCCATTGTCTAAGGATTTTGTTTCCACCACCGGGACTTCGGGGGTGCCGATATTCAGTTTCAAGGTCACCGGCAGACCTTCGGGGACATCCGGACCGTTGTTGCCTTTATCGAAATCTTCGTTGGTACACGAAGCGACTGTCAGCACACACCAAAGGAGGGCTGCCAGCTTTATTATATTTTTATGTAACATACTCATTCGTCTTTATATATTAGCATTCGTTTCTTATTACCATTCAATATTATCATCGACAACACCCCAAGGAGTCACTTTGATCCTTGCGCCTAAGAAGGCGCCGTCTTCGCCCCATGCGAATAGTACCAATGTACGCTGGAACGGATGGATTTCGATCGGGCCTGTCGTACCGTCGTCGAAAGTTCCTTCCTTCACTTCGTAACGGTCGTTACCGACCTGTATGCTTCCGGTCATATTCTGACCTAAATAGAGCGCCTGCGGTCCTGTCGTTTCCCATTCGGAGTCTTTCCAGTCGGCTTCGGGGTTGTAGTAGACGCTGTCGCCGGTCAACTCGCCCTTATAGTCGATCGTGTTCAAGGTGCGGTCCATATAGAAGTCGCATTCATCGGTTGCACGCAGCCCTTTTGCCGTCAGGGCATATTGAAGGTTAAGCGTTCTCATCTCGACCGTTCCGGTTTTGGGTTCGAGCACGATTTCCTGGTTTCCGCCAGCCACACCGTTCCCGCGTACTGTCACATCGATATCGCCGAAAAAGATGCTGTCGGGAGATTGTGCGATCTCGCCTTCGCTCTTCAGAGAAACGGCGAAGTCTTCGGCCTTGGTGGCCTCGTTCACGTCCTGATGTCCTTTGAGATTTCCCCATGCGATCAGATGCAGTTTCGAACTTTCGGGATAGTTCAACTCAATGGTTTCTTTGCCTCTGATAAAGGCATCGTTGAGATCGCGCGTATCAAGCAGCTTCGAGTTGTTATCGTAGATAAAGAGCTTGGCTTCCGAAACAACGCTCAAAGCCGTGATATCATCACCTTTGTGGTTCACGACCTTTAGTGTCAGCTTATAGCACTCGTCCAAGTCTTCCTTGATACAGCCGGTGGCAAAGACCGTAACTGCGACAAGTGCCAGAAATAAAACCTTTTTTGTCAATATTGATTTCATAACGTTTTGTTTTTTATTCCCATTCATTTTACCCTATTAATCCAAATCTTCATTTTGCTCAATCACATCCCAGTCAGCCACCGTAACAGCCACATCCATACAAGCCTCAGTCACCGGATCATACGGCCGGTCGGAACCACTGCTATTAATGGTGAGGGAGATGTTGTAACGATAATTGCGTTTGACGTAAGAGTGGTCAGGTGTACCACCTTCAGCATCTGTCATCGTCCCCATTGCATTGACGGGGATCGTATAAAAACGGTTCTCTTCTACTCTGCCGTTATCATCTGTATAAGTGCCCTTCAACACTAACAAAGTACGTTGTCCGGGCTTGACGGCATCAACCATATTTTCATATACGATAAATGATTTGCCACAAGCGAGTTGGCCTGTTTCTGGTTTCCAAGAAGAGGAAGAGGTCACTTTCCGTTTATTAGCATTAAAGCCTAACAAATCAGCCTTCAACAAACCATCCTCAATCGTCTTGTATTCACCATTCCAATATTCATTTTCATATTGGCCGTACCACCATAAGAAATTACCTTCCGGTGCTCCTTTGCTCTCCACCATCCCCCATTCTTCAGTGGAATTGGCCGCCATCAAAGAATAGCCTTTCACATTTGCCATAAAGACAGAGTCAATGACGAAAGAAGCTTTTCCATTATCAGATTTCACAGAAACTGATTTCAAGTTGATTTGGGCAATGTGGCGTGTCAGTTTAATATTATTTCCGTCCTTTGATACATTCGGCATATGACCGGAGAAATCTTTTATTTCACCAAAAATATTATGCTTTCCCTCATCTAACGTAGCCTCGATTAACCGACTGCTCATAGAGTATCCGTTATTTTCATTCTCATTATCTAATGCCCTCTGATATACTAATGCTTCCTTTAATGTGCCAAATTGTTTTTCCCGCGTTCCAGCATTTGCTAATACAAGAATTTTGACAGCACCGCTTTGTACATCCAAATCCTCCACTCTATTGATTGCAACCACTTTATCAATTTGCAAGTTTCCATCAGCATAAAAAACCATCACATGCAAACTATTAATAGCATCTTCCTGATCAATATTTTCCCCCTCTCCTTCACCGGCTTTAGTCAAGCTTTTCCCATCTGCAACAAGACAAAGTTGCATCCGGAGTAAAAACCTCCACCTCCGGGACGTTCTCGTCTGATGAACACGCAAATGTCATCCCTACCACTATACTCAAAAGAAAATAACTCTTCAATTTCATAAATATGTATATTTTATTAATTTCTATTTATCCCTTATTTTGATTTATACAATACAAAAGTATTTAGCTTTGCGTGTTTTAAGAATAGGTGTCACTCTCTTTATTAATAGATAAACCTATCACACAGGC
>OAUO01000787.1_pt1 | contig 11905 bp, 10 predicted proteins | sample 1495191 | NCBI WGS metagenome assembly OAUO01 (sample SAMEA2580046, study PRJEB22360) | human gut metagenome | biome: human gut; feature: human-associated habitat; material: faeces | place: Denmark | collected 2008/2010 | reverse complement strand
AAAAAAGATAAGCAAATAATTTGTTTTATCTTTTTTTTTGCTTAAGTTTATAGCGTGATAAAAAATTAAATACAATATAGTATTAACCATTAAATTTATGAGACATGAGAACAATAACATTTAATGAACTTCGCAAGATTAAAGATTCATTGCCTAGCGGTAGCATGCATAGAATAGCAGACGAACTTGGTTTGCACGTAGATACAGTGCGCAACTTCTTCGGAGGCCACAATTTCAAGGAAGGAAAAAGTGTCGGAATACATCTTGAGCCCGGTCCGGATGGCGGGCTTGTAATGCTGGATGACACAACTGTTCTCGACCGGGCTCTAAAAATTTTAGATGAAATAAACATGAGTATGCAAAAAGAACAAGCTACCGAACCTATGCAAATTTAAAATATAAAACAAGAATCCCAATTGCCCAAACAATTGGGATTTCTTATTTGTTCACCTTCAAAAACTGATTATTATGGAAGATAAATTAGTAACCTTAGCTATTCTGACTTATACAAAAGCTCAGATTCTAAAGAATGTCCTCGAAAATGAAGGAATAGAAACATACATTCATAACGTAAATCAAATACAACCTGTTGTATCTTCAGGAGTACGTCTACGAATTAAAGAAAGTGATCTACCACGTGCATTAAAAATAACGGAAAGTTCTACCTGGCTATCTGAAAGTATAGTGGGAGAGAAGACACCTAAGGTAGATAATAAATCGAACAAAATTTTAATACCTGTCGACTTCTCCAGTTATTCGATGAAAGCGTGTGAATTTGGCTTTAATTTGGCTAAAACTGAGAATTCTGAAGTGATTCTATTACATGTTTACTTTACACCGATATACGCTTCGTCATTACCATATGGCGATGTATTCAATTATCAGATCGGAGATGAAGAATCTGTTAAAACAATCATCCAACAGGTCCATTCAGATCTCAACGCACTATCTGATAAGATAAAGGAAAAAGTTGCATCTGGAGAATTTCCGGATATCAAATATAGTTGCATTTTGCGAGAAGGAATTCCAGAAGAAGAAATTTTAAGATATGCCAAGGAGCAGCGTCCTAAGGTTATCATTATGGGAACGCGTGGAAAAAGCCAGAAAGACATTGACTTAATTGGCAGTGTAACAGCTGAAATTATTGATCGAAGCCGCACAGCAGTATTAGCAATTCCGGAAAATACTCCATTCAAAGAATTCAATGAAGTAAAACGTATTGCTTTCTTAACCAATTTTGATCAGAGAGACTTGATTGCTTTTGAAGCATTTTTCAACACTTGGAAATCTTTCCATTTTTCAGTCTCATTAATACATCTGGCTGAATCCAAAGATACTTGGAATGAAATTAAACTTGCAGGTATCAAAGACTATTTCCAAAAACAATATCCCGGGCTTGAAATTCATTATGATGTGGTAATGAATGATAATCTATTAAAAGGACTTGATCAATATATCAAAGATAATCAAATTGATATAATAACATTAACTTCCTATAAGAGAAATATATTTGCACGATTATTTAACCCAAGTATCGCTCGTAAGATGATTTTCCATTCCGATACGCCATTGCTTGTTATTAACGGATGATGGAGAAAGAACGAAAATAAACTGTATACGTTCAGGGAATAATTATCATTATGCCAATATAATATAAGTTAACGATAACTAATGTATGTTATATAGTAGTTGAAATCCTCATGATAGATATAAATAAACATGCGAGGAATCCCATTAACAACTATATCCAGGAACTGATACTGATACAAATAAATCGGAGAAAGATTCCTAAGGAAGTCGAATACTTCGATCAGATCATGAAAGGGGATAGGACAGCCTTTAATATAACAATTCATATGTAATTATATTTTAATCCTGTCATTTTTCGTATAATAGGACAAGAAAAAAAGATAGCCGAGTGGATTAATCGGCTACCCTTCGGGAAAATGACTTGGGTTTTACTTACGTCTTAAATAACGAATAAATTCGATAATTGCCCAAAATATTGCACCATAGAAAGCAAGAGCAAATAAAGCACCAAAGAACATAAAAATGTGCATAACAATAATTATATAAGTTAAACAATAATTTTGCACAAATTTATTAAATTAACGCCAAGGAACACCAAGTTGATGAAAAGCACGAGCACCCATATTACGTAATAATCCCAAATTACCAGAACCGTTGTAAATAAGATTAAACAAAGAAGCTTCAACCGTTTGAACACGATCTTTAAATGTAGCTTCATTATAAGCGTTTTCCTGTCTCATACCTTGTTGTTTCAAAACATTAGTAGTCTGTTCCTGAATGCCAAGAGAAGTACGTACTTCTGTCTCAGCAATCTTAGCAATCTCATGCTCTACCTGTTTACGAGTCAATGCACCCTGTGCATACTTAAGCTGAATATCAGCAGTTTTCTGGGCAAGATCCATCTTCATCTGAGCATCCATCCAAGAAAGCTGCTTATCAGCAAGAAGAGTCTGGACATTCGTTAATTTACGCTCAGCCTGCATATTAGCAATACTTTCACGATTAACATCCATCTGAGAAGTTTTAAGATCCTTATCAATAGAATAGATCAACTTATCAAGAGAAAGACGACCTTCTTGTGTCTTAGCATTCGTTCGCATTTGCACAATCTCAGCAATTGTCTTAGCGGCCTTATATTTACCTTCGATACGAAGATTATCAGCTTCCGCACTCTTAACATCACGATCCGGTTGAGTAGCAATCTTATCCAACATCATTCCAAGACCTTGAGTAATACCAGAATAATCTGCAGAATAAGGAGTAGCAGTAGGAGGAGTCACACCTTGAGCAGAAGGAGACGAAGCCTGAGGAGAAGATTGAGCAGTCGCAGTACCTGCATTTCCTCCAGACATCATTAAATAAGGATTCAAACCAGCAGCTTCTAGACGTTCACGTTGAGCAGAAGCAGAATTGTAATCATTTGTTGCATTGAACATATCCCAAGAGTTCTGCTTAGCATCATTATAAAATTGCCACTGATCACCAAGTTGTTGTTGATACATCTGGGTATTATAATCCATCTGTTTCTGCAACATTTTTTCATTAAAAGCATTACTCTGTTGAGCAATATTAGCATTTCCTTTATTAGAAGCAATAGAACTACCAATAGCTCCAGCAGCACTAACACCTGCACCAATTAAAGCAGCAGTAGCCATAATAATAAAATTTAAATTAAACAATACGCAACAAAGTTGCGATTAATTTGCGTTTCACGCAGAGATAAGGTTTAGGTTAAAAAAATTAAGGGGAGGCTGATCGCAAGCCCGTTTTTCAGTTTTCCATGTCTGAGACTCAGAAAGGTCTTAAGGACAGAATTTTTTTAACGGAGCCGGACAGCTCCCCCCAAAGGGGCCCCCCATCGCGCGCAGACCTGATCTTTTATCGCACGCGCACGCAAAAAAAAGGACGTGCACGTACGTTAAATAATACTAAATTCAACAAAAGTGATATTTTTTGAGACAAAATTGATATTAAATCTCAAATATTTTATTATTACTCAGTAGACGCAGAAGATTCAGAAGACTGTTGTTCCTGTTGAGACTGTTGTTCCTGTTGAGCAGCAGCAAGTTCAGCAACAACAGCATCAGAAGAACTCATCAAATACTGACTCCAAGCCATCAACTCAGAAGGAGATTGAATAAAGCGAGACTTCACAAAACTGATCAACTGATCATCACCAAGTTTTGCACGAAGATCACCAAACTTAGGTTCATTAACCGACATAGATTCAAAGTGAGACAAAAGAGATTCACGAGACAACCGGTCAAGACGCTGTTGATTAAACAACATATAAATATCGGAAGTCAAACAATAACTCTTAACACCATCAAATTCACGCTCCTCAAATAAGAATTGATCAACAGGAGATTCTTGACGAAACTCAGAGCAAAGCATATCCTTTGCAGAAACCGGACTAGGATTAACCGGTGTTACATACGGTTCAATACGACGTTTTGCAAACATAACAATAAAGTTAAAAAGTTAAACAATAAAGAACTAGTAAGGTAAACCATCCGTATCAAGATTACGGACTACCTTCACATCAAAGAAAGTACTACAAAGGAACTGATCAGTATCAATATTAGAGTTAACTTCTACAGCAAAAAGAGGATTCAAAGAATTAGGATTAACCTTAAACAAGGTATAGTTCCAATTAGAATTAGCAGGACCAGGAACAGGTAACTCAGGATTTTCAATAGAATAACCGAATTGATTAGCAAGCGATTGATTATCATAAGAGATAACCCAATTCTTCAAAGACGTTTTAAACGCACCAATAGAAGTATCAATATCTGTCTTATAATCAATATAACGAGGAGCATAACCTACCTCATTAGGAATAGACAAAGGCAAAATAGACAAAGGACCATTAGAAATATAAGACAAAGGGACTGTCTGCATACCAACACGATCAAATTCCGGAATCGCAAAATCAGCAGCATTAACACGAGTAACAGACGGACTAACAAAATCAGTAGTATAATCAATCAAAGGCAAGCAATGATAGATACACATTACAACGCCATAACGACCTTGTGAATTGAAATTAATCACACCATTAGAAACACCAGTACCTTTTCCTGCAATATCAGCAGCGTTATCACCTGTAATGTTATTATTTACTACTTCGTTAATATCCAGCGAACTAGAAATACCACCAAGGTAAGTACACATTTCAGAGAAGCCGTCACCAGGAGAAACATTCCAATGTTTTTCTACTTGTTCTTTATAATCCTTGTTACCAGACTGAGTAATTTCTTTCCATTTCTGTAAGAATTCAGCTTGACGAAGAGCAAGAATACTAAAAGAAGAATTAGCCATCATAGTAGCACGAGCAGAAACAGGACCAGCAACAGGAGTAACAGAAATCTGAGAAGTTCCATTAGATGAAGAAAAAGCGGAAGCATTACATACAGGAAGACCAGACAAAGTAACTGGTGAAGAAGCACCAATACTAGCCACATCACCATACTGTTGATTAGGAACAACACCATGGAATAAATCCTTTTGCCAATTACAATACCGAAGATCAAACATACTGTAATTCTCATAGAAATCAGAGTAGTTAAAAGAAAGCATCATTCCAGAAGAACCAGTACTATAAGGCATATAGTCCACGTTAAAGCAAGAAGGACTTACACGTTCCCATTGAGAGTCACGATAGTAATCAGCATAAATCTTCTGATACGCAAGAAGATTAAACAAAGACACATTCAAATTATAATGCAAAGGTCTTTTAACAAAAGTATTATCAACAGATTCTGCATAATAATACAAATTACCATAGCCAAGATACTCCATTAACTTAGCAGAGCAAAGAGCACGATTATAACCAAAATAATTATCCTTATTCGTAACAGTAACTGAATCAGGAGCAAGAGAATTCAAATAATGAGAAATGCTAGAAAGATCAGTAAAAGGCATAGAACCATCAAGCTTAACAACCTTCAAAGGACTAGAATCCAATGCATGTTGAGGATTGTCATACATCTGAGTAAGAGCAGTATTCGCCTTATTCCAAAGAAGATCATAAGGAACAAAGTAAAAATCATAATACTCTCTCATACGAGCAAATGCAGCAGTATTCAAAGGTTGAGTACGAGTAAACGTTTTAAGATCAATCTTAAACGTATCACCAGGAAGAACTTCCCAAATTTTAACAGGGAGAAGCTCACCTGCTTTCGCAGTAAAGTTACGTTTTGAACTAAGGTCAAAACCATTTCGAGAAGTCTTATTTCTTAAAGACTTCAAAGACATGATATTAGCCATAAATTAATAAATTAAAAGTTTAACAATTATTCGTCAATGAATACCTTATTAGCATCATTGAGTTTCTTATGCTTAATACGATCATTAAAAAGTTTCTTAACATCCGAAGCATACAAACGATACACAGGGGTTTTCTCAAAAGATTCATTCGTATGAACATTATAATAGAAATAAGGATAATAAGAATTTTCCCATTGATCAGTACAAAGATCATCATCACCAATCAAATCACTCTCATAAAATTCCTGCTGAGATTCAAAAAATGTAGTAAGGTGCATATAATCAAGATATGAGTAGAATTCCTCAATCATACGCTGTTTAGACTTACGTTCAGCAAGGGTGGTATGAGTGCAAACAAAATACAAGAAATGTTTAGAGACAAGTAACTCAGTATAAATCCGATGAACCCAACGATTAAATTCATCCGACTCTACAGGTCGAACCATAGCGTCACGATCAAGAAAATAATTAGAAAGGTCAAGCAAAGACTTCTGATCTGATACATGTCCAAACAAATCAAGTAAGTAAGTATCATCCGTAAAATGAAAATGTTTTATATAAAAAGCTATTTCTTTCGCAAGAGAGAACGTCGTTTCTGAGGACGAGAATAAACGCCTCGCTGTATCATAAATTCCGTAAGAGTAAGCACGTTCACGTGAAGATTTAGAAGCAAATCCTTTACATCGGGGAAAGTAGTAAGCGTAACACGACCGCCATACGTCAAATTCCTTATACTTCCCATTGAGTACGATGCTTCTTTTAACAAAGCTCTGAGGGGTAGATGAGTATATCTTCTCACGTTGACAGTCAAGAAAGCCTTGACCCAACTTCTGAGAATGAACGTTGAACGGACAGACGGAACTAAGTTTAAAAACTTTGGGTATAGTGCAACTGCTATTAACATAGCTCGCAACGTATGATGAACACTGACCTTTGGATATTTGACAGTCGACACGACCAAAGGTCCATGCCTGAGATATATTCTCTGAACATACCTGTAACGCTTCGTCCGATTGGAGGAATAATAAGATATGATAATGCGGGCGGAAATGGACGGGTCCATATTCTCCGACAGCAAAGTAACGCACTTTTTCCGAGGGACATTGTTTTGAAACATAATAACGTAATCTTTTAAAAAATAATTGTAAATCAGTTTTACGAAGATAGGGGACATCCCCAAAGAGATAGAACTTGTTTAATAAACGATCAATATCTTCTTGCTTCATATCAGATGGACCAAGAATTTCACCTGTTTCCTTATCTACAAGATCATTACCAAATGGGCGTTCAAGACTATCTACAAAAGTAGCACGAGGAATATAACGATTAGCATAAGTAAGAGTTATAAACAATGTGTGCTTAGCAGTATAAGATTCAAGATCACACTGAAAAGCATAACGTGAGTTTTTAGCCAACGTACATGCTTGACAGTGACCACAAGGAACAACCATAGATTCGTTAGTATAAGGATTAACGATTTTCTTAGGATGAAGACACTTGCAAAAAGGATTCTTAATCATATCAGAACTTAGGAGAAAGGTTAATATGAGTAGAATCTACTGAACTAGTAGTAGTCTGTTCCGTTTTCTGAGTACTATTCGAGTTGTTCTTCGAAACAGATAAGGACACTGTACAGGATTGCACAAACAAAGTTGCGGAAATTGAAAGGATCGCAGTAACGACAATCTTAATGATGTCATAAATTTGTTGATTAGAAAGTTTCATATTATTCTTCAATTAAAGTTATCATACAAACATGATCAGCAAGCGTATTAAACGATCTAGCGATCTTCATAGCTTCTGTCACAGTAATACCAAAAAGAGAAAACTTAGTGATAGGAATCAACTTAATAACACGAGCATAAGCAACACGAGTAACAATAACACGGGATACCGTGAAATCAAAATCGTTTTTCTGATTAAAACGTTCAGTCCATTTTCCTTTTTTCGCAGACATATTCAAATAGGTTTTAAATTTCTGATGCAAATAAAGGGAATAATTATCATTATGTTTAATAGAAAAATAGATAATACTTATAACTAATTTCTCTCTCTTCTCTCTCTAAAACCAAAAGAGGCATTCCAAATGAATTGGTATAGCCTCTTTTTCATTTTCTCACAAAAAGAAATTCATCATTATATATTTTGATAAAAAAAAATCAGAATCATCATTCAAGCTTCTTTATTTGTAAAAACAAAAAAGACTATCCTAATTTAAATTTTGGGATAGTCTTTTTATAAAAACTGAATATAATTATTTCATCATCTTATCGATTTCTTCAAATTCAGGACCCATGTTCAGATTATAGTAAACACGGTAAAGACCCTGTAACCACAAATCTTTCTGATCAGGTTTCAAAGCTCTGGCTTTTTCGTAGAATGGCTTAGCTTCTTCATAGAATTTCTTCACTGTAGCTTGTGCCTCTGCATATTTCGGATCATTGATATCTGTTGTAGCTTTATCAGCATAATCCTGAGCCTTCATCAAATACACTAATCCTACATTAGAATATGCCTCTGCATATTCAGGATCTGCAGCAATAGCTTTCTTGTAGAACTCAATAGCTTTATCATATTCTTTCATATTATGATAAAGATACGCTTTCACATAAAGATACAACTTGTTATTAGCATCAGTAGACAACATTCTATCAGCAAATTCCATTGCTTTAGAAGCTTGGTTAGAGCTAGTATAGTAATCTACCAAATTCGCAAAGAAATAATCATTTCCAGGGAATTTTAAAATACCTTCTTCCAATGATTTAACCCATGCTGCAGTATCACCTTTAGCTTTATATGCATCTGCCATCAATTGCATTGCAAACTTACCGCCATCTTTGTCATCCAAAGCAGCAGGAGCATATTTAATAATTGCATCTTTATCTCCTACTCTGTCAGCAGCCAATGTTGCGTAATATGCTATTTGTGCCAAAAGAGTATCTGTTTTAGCCAAATTTTGCTCTGCCAACATAGGATAAGAAGCTGATTCTACGTATGTTGCAAAGAATTGCAAAGCTTCCTTATTCTTATCAAGGTTAAAGAATTGAATACCACCGTTAATTAAGTTAGGACGTTCAACCAATATAGTTGAAGCATTTGCTTTTCTATATTTGTTTTTAATTTTACCTTTTTCATTAGGTACTTGAGCTAGATCATCACATTTAGTATAATACTCAAACATTTTTAAAATGCTGTTGTATGCCTTCAATGTGTCAAACGGCTGTTTCAGAACACCTTTCTTATCACGTTCTTCTTCAATAAAACGTTTCTGAATAAATCCAGCAACGTCCCATGTGTCAGGAAGATCCTTGGTCTCAGGGTTCTTAATGGCTTCATTAATCAGCTTTTCAGCTTGATTAAAATTCGGTTTTACATCACTGGCAATGCTTTTGGCTTCTTTTACATTCTTCATTTGAGCGAATGATAAGCTTACGGCCATCAATAAAACCATTGAAAATAATACTCTTTTCATGATTGTTGTTTGATTAATTATTAATATTATGTCTATTCCTCAATTTCGTTGTTATTTTCATTAACATCTGTAGCAGTATCTGCATTGTCAACATCCTGATCAGTAGTCAGATCACTGACAATAGTACCTTCTGCTTCTTCTGCGGGAACTTCATCCTCAAGACTTTCTGTCATTACTTTACATACAGAACCAATCTGATCGTTACGTTTTTCAAGATTAATCAGACGAACACCTTGAGTAGCACGTCCCATAATACGGACATCAGCAACTTTCAGACGGATAGTTATTCCGGATTTATTGATAATCATTAAGTCGTTCTCATCAGTCACTGACTTAATTGTTACCAACTTACCTGTTTTTTCAGTAATATTCATGGTCTTTACACCCTTACCACCGCGATTAGTCTTACGATAATCTTCAATTTCAGAGCGTTTACCATATCCCTGTTCAGAAACAACCATTACGGATTCTGTTTCCAAATCTTTTATACATATCATTCCTATTACTTCATCCTGACCATCATTATCCAATGTAATACCACGTACACCTGTAGCCGTACGTCCCATTACACGAACTGCAGCTTCATGGAAACGAATAGCCCGACCATTACGATTAGCAATAATGATTTCATTATTACCATTCGTCATTCGAACTTCAATTACACTGTCATCCTCACGAATTGTAATAGCATTTACACCATTCTGACGCGGGCGTGAATATTGTTCAAGCAATGTCTTCTTGATAACACCTTTCTTCGTACAGAATAATACGTAATGACTATTGATATATTCAGTGTCATCCAGGCTCTTAACACGCAAATATGCAGTAACACTGTCATCAGAGTCAATATTTAACAGGTTTTGTATAGCACGTCCTTTGGAATTCTTCGTTCCTTCCGGTATCTCATAAACTTTCAGCCAATAACATTTACCTTTTTGTGTAAAGAACATCATGGTATTGTGCATAGTAGCCGGATATATATGCTCTACAAAGTCCGCATCACGAGTTTCTGTTCCCTTAGAGCCTACCCCACCACGATTCTGCGCACGGAATTCTGTTAATGGCGTACGTTTGATATATCCCATATGAGATATTGTGATAATCATCTGATCATCAGCATAGAAGTCCTCCGGATTAAACTCTTCGGAAGAATAAACGATTTCAGAACGACGTTCGTCACCATATTTCGCTTTAACTTCCAATAATTCATCTTTCATCACCTTACGACATACCTCATCATCAGCCAAAATGCTTTCCAAATAAGCAATCTGTTTCATGATTTCTTCGTATTCAGCATGAAGCTGATCCTGCATCAGACCAGTCAACTGACGCAAACGCATCTCTACAATTGCACGTGACTGTATTTCTGTCAGATTAAAACGTTCTATCAAACCTGCAATAGCATCATTTGGAGTCTTAGCTGCACGAATAATACGAATAACTTCATCAATATTATCAGAAGCAATGATTAAACCTTCAAGGATATGTGCACGTTCCTTTGCTTTACGCAGATCGAACTGAGTACGGCGGATAACTACTTCGTGCCTGTGCTCTACGAAGTATTTAATCATATCTCTCAGATTCAATGTCTTAGGACGTCCGTGAACCAATGCAACATTATTCACACCGAAGGAAGTCTGTAAGGCTGTCATCTTATACAGCTTATTCAGCACTACACTTGCATTAGCATCACGTTTTACATCGATAACGATACGCATACCGTCACGGTCAGACTCGTCGTTTGCATTCGAGATACCTTCTATTCTCTTATCGTTAACAAGATCAGCAATATATTTGATCAGTTCAGCCTTATTAACATTATAAGGGATCTCAGTCACTACGATTTTATCATGTGTCTGTCCGGTTTCAATTTCCGCTTTTGCACGCATTACTACACGTCCACGACCTGTCAGATATCCTTCACGTACTCCGCTGATACCATATATATAACCACCTGTAGGGAAATCCGGAGCTTTGACATAAATCATCAGTTCCTCTACTGTGATTTCCTGATTATCAATATATGCTTCACAAGCATCAATTACTTCCGAAAGATTATGAGGAGGCATATTAGTTGCCATACCTACCGCAATACCGGAAGCACCATTAACCAAAAGATTAGGAATACGGGTCGGCATCACCTTCGGCTCTGTCAACGTATTATCAAAGTTAGGTTCGAAGTCTACAGTTTCCTTATACAGGTCATCCATCATCGCTTCACCTAACTTGTTTAGACGAGCCTCCGTATAACGCATGGCAGCGGGGCTATCACCATCTACAGAACCAAAGTTACCTTGGCCATCTACTAAAGGATAACGCATTGCCCATTCCTGAGCCATACGCACCATAGCATAATAAACTGAAGAGTCTCCATGCGGATGGTACTTACCCAGTACTTCACCCACAATTCTTGCAGATTTTTTATAAGGTTTGTCTGAAGTATTACCCAATTCCATCATTCCGTATAAAATTCTACGGTGAACGGGCTTAAATCCATCTCTAACATCCGGAAGGGCACGTGAAACAATGACCGACATGGAGTAGTCAATGTACGATGACTTCATTTCCTCCTCGATGTTAATCTTTATAATTCTGTCTTGTTCAAGCATTTAAAATGATTATTAATTATACATT
>OAUO01000775.1_pt1 | contig 12099 bp, 10 predicted proteins | sample 1495191 | NCBI WGS metagenome assembly OAUO01 (sample SAMEA2580046, study PRJEB22360) | human gut metagenome | biome: human gut; feature: human-associated habitat; material: faeces | place: Denmark | collected 2008/2010 | reverse complement strand
ACGGGAAGCCCACCTCGATCTCCTTGAATCCCATGGAGACGAGCAGGTTCCAGAAACGCAGCTTGCGCTCGGAATCCATCGGGTTGACGAGGGCCTGATTGCCGTCGCGAAGATCGACGGAGCACCAGCGCGGCGCGCGCTGCAGTCGCTTGCCCGGCCACGTACGCTCCGGGTAATCAAACGGGATCTGCTTGTCGTAGGCGGCGTACTTGTTGTACGGCATACGACTCGGCTTCTGCGGATCGCCGATGAATCGCGCCGGAGGCAGCAGCGGGTCGTTGTTCCCCCCATTGGACGCCGCAGCCACTGCCGCGAGATCAAAAACGGATGATTGACCCTGACCCATTGTTCCTCCTTTACTGGTTATTGCGCGGGCCCTCTTGCGGACGCGACTGCGGCGTTGTGCCAGGGCGGCGCCGGGCCACGCGGATTTGTCAATACGCACGTAACATCCTACAGGCCGGTTCGGGCAAACCCGCGGGAAATGCCGTATCGTGGCATTTGCTTATGCACCTGGCTGACATGAGGGCACTCAGCGTCGGCGCCGGGCCACGCTTTGACTCCGGCACAACACCCCGCCTGCGATACCCCACCAGATGGCCCTCCATACGTCGGCGGCGGGCCAAATATTGGTACTGCACCGACAGCCAAACGGCTCAGCGTCGTCAGCGGACCAACTTATGGCGAAATACCAACTCTGGGAAAGCTTATCGTCGGCAAATTGCCAGGCTATGGCACACTACCGACGCTACGAGGCCCACAACCATCGGCAACGCGACAAATATTGGCCCACCGCCGACGCTAGCCTCTTTGAGCGTCGGCGCCGGGCCATTCTATGAATCAGTAACGACGCCAATGGTCTCAGAACGTCAGCATAGGGACGCTGTCTGGATCTCCACCGACGCTGCATGACAAAATCGCGGCACCATCAAGCAACAACACGGCTGCGGCACCCCGCCCTGCCCCGTCCCTTGCTGTGCCAGTCCTGTGAACGCGCGGGCGATCCGCCGCCCGGCAACATAGACTGAAGAGCTATGACGAGCTTGCGATTCCGCGAAGACGGCAGCTTCCGCGTGCTGCAAATGGCCGACGTACAGGACGGCCCCGATGTGTTGCCCGACACCATCCGCCTCATCCGCGAGGCCATCCGCGAAGCCGATCCGGATCTTGTGGTGTTCACCGGCGACCAGATCCGCGGCTATGATCCCGCCTACATCGACACGTTCCTGCGCCGCCGCGGCGAAGAGCCGGGCGCTCGCGTGCGCGCGGTCACCGAGATCGAGGCCAAAATCCGCGGGATCAAGCGTCACCCCGTAATTCGCAAAACATCCGATCGCGTGGCCGATCGTCTCACCGAAGCCGGCAAGCCTGTACCAGCCGCGCTGCTTGACCCCGATACCGTGACGAACGCCGTCGCCGCTGCCGGCGCCGATTCGACCGACGTGATCACGACTTCCGAAGTAGGCGATTCCGTTGAGACCAGCCCCACGCCCGAGACGGTTTCCACCCTCGTATATTCAACGCAATCCGGCAAGGCCAGCCCCGCACACGAGACGCCGGCGACCCTCGACGAACTCATGATTGAGACCCGCGAAAAGGTCCGCCGCACGTTCTCCGGTTTCCTTGGTCCGGTCGTCGAGGCCGGCGTGCCCTTTGCCGCCACCTACGGCAACCACGACTTCCAATGCGGCATTCTGGCCGACGAACAGGATGACATCTACCGCGAATACCCCGGCTGCCTGAACCCCGACGACAGTCTCGAGCCCGGCACGTTCGCGCTGCCCGTCGAGTCCTCCGATGGTTCCGGCCGCGTGGCCATGTCCGTTATGATGGTCAATTCAGGCGATTATGCCGGCAAACCCGAAGAAAACGACGCCCAATACCCGGCGTATGTGGTCAATCCGCGAGGACTCGACCTGGCCGACGCCGACGGGTACGGCACCCCCACCCCCAAGGCCATCGAATGGCTGGGGTCCGTCCAAACCGAGTTGGGCGAGCGCAATGGCGACGGCAAGCCCGTGCCGAGACTGTCGAAAGGGGGCCGACAACCCCGTGCCGGCCATCGCCTTCCAGCACATTCCGCCGCAGGAATTCTACGATTGTCTGAAGGAAGTGCCCGCATGGACGCCGAACGCCGTGGAAGGCGCGCGCACGCACGCCGGGCGTTGCTATGTGCTCAACCATGAGGTCTGCCGCCCCGGCTCGCGGCTCGGCGAGGCGATCGGCTGCGCGGACGAGAATGTGGGCGAGGTGGATGCCTTGCGCGAGGCTGGCGGCTATTTCGCGCTGTTCTGCGGGCATGACCATAAGAACTCTTTCGTTGGTCATGTGCATGATATCGATCTGGGCTATGCACCCACGTGCGGGTTCGAATGCTATGGTCCCAAGTCGCGGTACCGCGGCATTCGCCTGTTTGAATTCCATGAGAGCAATCCGGCGGGCTATGTGACCCGCATGCTCACATGGGGTAATCTGGTCGGCCGCTACTCCAGCAACGAGCTGCGCGTCTGGTTCGAGGATCATTGCGTTACCGGAGCGGTCAGCGCACGCAACGAGCTGCGCCGCCCGCAGGTGTTCGCCGTGGTGGCCGGCGCGATGAGCCTTGGCTTTATAGCCATCATCCGTTCGCTGATCAAGGCCGCGCGCTAAACCTACTTAAACAGGCTCACCCCGCGACGGGCCGTGCAATACGCGTTGCCCAGCCAAGTATGGCGGGAATTGGGCCAGACGGCTCCCAGTCGCGGTGCGTTCTGGCTCATCCAGATGCTCGGCACGCGTCCGTCTGCGGAGCGTGAGCCGAGCAGATTGAAGCCGTTCTTTTCCAGCAGCCACTCCGGGTGCTGGGTGGCGATGGCCAAGCCTTCCTCGAGGGTGAGCGGCAGGCGCTCATCGGAGTCAATAAGTTTGCGGGCCACATCCGGCTCGCGATTGACATAGCACGTGCCGGTGTGCGGATTGACGACCAGATAGAACGGGCCTTCCGGCGGCATGAAGCCGTCTTGAGGCAGGAAGCTGGCGATGTCACGCGGCGGCATGGTGGTGAAGCCTGCCATGCGATTGATGGAGGTTCGTGCAATCAGCGACTCAGGCGAAACCAGTTCACGCGTGGGCACCAGCAGGATGTTCGATCCCAAATCGGAATGCTCGAGCGCCCCGATCAGAGGTCGGGCCAGCGAGCGGAATGCGGCGGCGGAAATATCCGCCACATCCGGGTAGCCGAGAGCCACGATACGGTCGAGCTGTTTTTGGGCCTCTACTGATGCGATAGACATGGCTACCAGTGTAGAACATCGCCTTCGCTTCATTGGGCAGCCACCATCTGGGAAGACCACTGCCGTTGTTCCGCGTGTTTCGTACAATTGCATTGTTTTACGGCCACCCGCATGACGGCCGTCCGACGTAAGTAATCCATCGAAACCCAGAGGTCATAGAGGTCATCATGTCCGAAAAATTGAAGGTCGGCATCCTTGGTGCCACCGGTATGGTCGGTCAGCGTTTTATCACGCTGCTTGAGAATCACCCGTGGTTCGAGGTGGTCACGCTTGCCGCTTCCGCGCACAGCGCCGGCAAGACGTATGCCGAGGCTGTCGGCGACCGTTGGAAGATGGAAACCCCGATGCCCGAATATGTCAAGAACATGGTGGTCGTCGATGGCGACGATGCCGAGTCCGTGGCCTCTGGCGTTGATTTCATGTTCTCTGCGGTAAACATGCCGAAGGACCAGATTCGCGCCATTGAAGAGCGTTATGCCAAGACCGAGACCCCGGTGGTCTCCAACAACAGCGCCCACCGCTGGACCCCGGACGTGCCGATGGTGGTGCCGGAGATCAACCCGGAGCACTTCGAGGTGATCGAGCACCAGCGCAAGCGCCTGGGCACCACTCGTGGTTTTATCGCCGTCAAGCCGAACTGCTCGATTCAGGCCTACACGCCGGCGCTGGCCGCGTGGAAGGAATTCGAGCCACGCGAGGTGGTCGTCAGCACCTATCAGGCGATTTCCGGCGCGGGCAAGACCTTCCAGGATTGGCCTGAGATGGTGGGCAACATCATCCCGTTCATTTCCGGCGAGGAAGCAAAGAGCGAGAAGGAACCGCTCAAGGTGTTCGGCCATGTGGACGCCGACAAGGGCAAGATTGTGCCGTTCGACGGCGACCTCAAGATCACGTCCCAGTGTATCCGCGTGCCCGTGCTCAACGGCCACACCGCCACCGTGTTCCTGAACTTCGGCAAGAAGGCCACCAAGGAAGAGCTCATTGATCGTCTGGTGAACTACACCTCCAAGGCGTCCGAGCTCGGCCTGCCGCACGCGCCGAAGCACTTCATCCAGTACCTCACTGAGGAGGACCGCCCGCAGGTCAAGCTTGACGTGGATTACGAGGGCGGCATGGGCGTTTCCATCGGCCGTCTGCGCGAGGACTCCATCTTCGATTGGAAGTTCGTGGGCCTGGCCCACAACACCCTGCGCGGTGCCGCCGGCGGCGCCCTCGAGTGCGCCGAAATGCTCAAGGCCCTCGGCTACATCACCAAGAAGTAGCTGCCATACTGCTTTGCAGAAGAGCCCGTTATTTCGTCGCTCGCGCGACGAAATAACGGGCTCTTGCGTTGAAGCCAACTATCGCATATGCCTTTCCTGACTTTTCCCCACCCAAAAAAGTCTCTCGCATCGTGTTTCAGCACCAAATCGCGTTTCGAGGGGCTGATTTAGCTTTCTCCGGACGTCTACTACCGCTTCAAGGGGCTGATGGGCAAGTAGCCGTGGCTCAATAATGGCGAAATGATGTTGCTGCAATGCCGTTTATACTTGGAGTTTCGCATTCGAGGAGCCCCTCGAAATGGAAGTAGACGTCCGGAAGAGGCCAAATCCGCCCCTCGAAACCGAGAAAGCCCTCCGCAAGGAGGGCTTTCATCGGATTTAATGCACGTATCGCGGCTCAGCGACCGGTTCCGCCGTACACCACGGCCTCAATCTGGTCGGCATCGAGGCCATAGGCGGTGTGCAACGCCTTGACGGCGTCGCTCAGCTGGTCGAGCGGCACAAGCGCGGCGATACGAATCTCGGAAGTGGAAATCATCAGCACGTTAATGTCCTCATCGCTCAGGGCCTGGAAGAACTTGGCGGCCAGACCGGAGTGAGTCTTCATGCCGACGCCCACCACGGCCACCTTGCCAACGTTGGTATTCACATCGAAGGAGTGGTAGCCCAGCACGTCCTGCTTGTCGAGCAGCGTGTTCTGCACCTGCTTGACGGCGGCCTCCGGCACAGTGAAGGAGATGTCCGCAGTACCCACGGACGCACCGGCCTGCACAATCATGTCCACATTCACGCCGGCGGTGGCCAGCTCGGTAAACACCTTGGCGGCCATGCCCGGCTCGTTCGGCACGCCGCGCACGGTGGCCAGCGCCTCAGAACGGTCGTGGGCGATGCCGGAAATCACCGGAGCTTCAGGACCCAGGTCGGGGAACAGGTCGCCCATGGATTTCGCTTCTTCTTCAGTCATGTCTTGCCTTGTCTTGCTTGAAATTACTTACGATTATCGTTCGCTGTAGCCGCGCTCAGTCGAGGTTCGGCAGCGTACGCGGGTCAATGCCGTCGGGCACCACCAATGTGCCGGGGCGACGGGAGAACGAGGAACGCACGTGCAGCGGCATGTTGAAACGCTGAGCGTATTCCACACAGCGCAGTGCCAGCACCTTGGAGCCGCAGGACGCCATCTCCAGAATGGACTCGTAATCGATGGACGGAATGCGGCGGGCGGAAGGCACGATACGCGGGTCGGCGGTGAAGATGCCGTCCACGTCAGTGTAGATCTCGCAGATATCGGCACCGAGCGCCACGGCAAGCGCCACTGCGGAGGTATCCGAACCACCGCGGCCGAGCGTGGTGGCGTCACCCTTGGCGTTGATGCCCTGGAAGCCGGCAACGATGGCGATGTCTCCCAATGAGAGCGCGTTCTTCACGCGGTCCGGTCTCACGGCCTTGATGTGGGCCGCGCCGTAACGGGCGTCGGTGAAGAAGCCGGCCTGCTGACCGGTGAAGGAGTGGGCACGGCTGCCTTCGGCGTGAATGGCCATGGCCAGCAGGCTCATGGAAATTCGCTCGCCTGCGGTCATCAGCATGTCCATCTCGCGCTCGGGCGGGTTGGAGTCGATGCTCAGCGCCTGATCGATAAGGTCATCGGTGGTGTCGCCCATGGCGGAGACCACCACGGCCACCTTGTTGCCCTTCTTTTCCGTCTCAACAACGCGCTTGGCCACACGTTTGATCGATTCGGTATCGGCGACCGACGAACCGCCGTACTTCTGCACGATGAGAGCCACTGCTGTCCTTTGTTCTTCTCTTAGGGGGAGTTTGCTCAATATTCTACGCAAACGCAACGATTATAAAGGTTGCCGCGTTCACCCCGCGACCCCGCGCCGACATGTGGACACGGGCATGGCCTACGTTGTTCAGCAAATATTCAAGTTTTCACCGGTGGTTCTTTGAGGCAGCCGCATCCATCCTTTGAGATTCGAGCGGTTAACTATCAATTACCGGCAAACGAAAGCAAACCGGCGAGGTTTCCGCAGACCCCATAACTGAATACCTTCTTCTTCCTCTCTCCTTTTCAAGGCCCGGTCCCGCAGCCCGGGCCTTTTCCTTTTGTGTTGGGAACGATGGGTCAAACGCACGATACGAGCTCACGGAGCAAGCGTGGCCAACGGCACTACCAATACCCCATCATCCCGGCGATAAGCGGCAGCCGTAGCGGTCAGCACCATCAAGAATGACGGACGGCCTTCGTGATCTTGATCAATTCTGTCAGCCAACTTTTTCAAATGGGCCGCCGCAATATCAACCTGCTTTTCTCCGAGCTTGACCTCAATGAGAGCCCATCGTCCATCATGCAGGCCAATGACCGCATCAGATTCCAATCCCGTCTTATCCCGATAATGGAACACATCTCCGCCAAGCGCATCAGCATACACACGCAGATCGCGAATACACATGGACTCAAACAGCAAGCCAAAGGTCTCGAAATCATTAAGGAGTTTCTCCGGGGTCGCGTGCAGTACCGCACAAGCTATCGACGGGTCGCTGAAGTGTCTGGTTGGGCTCGTTCTCACTGCAGTCTTAGAACGTAAACGAGGGTTCCAAGCTGGAAGATCTTCAGTTACGCAAGCTCGCGACAATGCATCTAAATAATCGGAGAGTGTACCTTCCGAAGGCGGTTCACCCTGCATATCCGCCGCGATAGTGGATTGCGACGCCTGAGAAGAAATATTGCGCGCATACGAGCGCATAATCAGACGCATCCAAGTTTTATTGCGCTTTATACCATCCATACGATTGATGTCAGAATCAAGTAGTTCTTCGACATAATCCGCGGCCATGCGCAAGGCAACATTTACTCGAGATTCGACTACTGCTTCAGGCCAGCCACCGCGGCATAGCGCAAACGCGGTGTTTTCAATATCGAAATCGGAGAAACCCGAAACATCATGGTTGCCATCGAACAACTCTCCCAACGAAACAACGCCCGTCGATTCCTGCGATTCAAATAAGGACATGGTACGCATGGTTAATCGGGCAATTCTTCCCACTCCGGAATGAGCTGGTTCCTGTTGAGGAGTCGCCGATCCAGTTAGGATGAATCGGCCACGACCGCGCCCTCGATCGATGGCGAAACGCACCGCGTCCCACAATTGCGGGGCCATCTGCCATTCATCAATGAGTCTCGGCTCCTCACCTCGCAGGATGAGAGAAGGCTTTGTATCAGCCAAGGCCAACAGCGTAGCACTGCGATCCGGGTCCTGCATGAAGACCTGACTCGCCGACTGCCTTTCTGCCGTTGCAGTCTTGCCACACCATTTTGGACCTTTAATCTGAACGGCACCAGAAGACTGCAATGCCTGAGTCAGCAACCCATCAGCCACTCGAGGAAGGTACTCGCCACGTTGAATCTCCGAGCTCTCCACTGCCATATGTGCCCTCCCGCAAACCGTCGAAACATCAACCTATAAATCACTCTATTGCGGAAGTTGGACCATTCTAATTGTGGAAGTTGGACTATTTTCGTTGTGGAAGTTGGACCATTCCTATTAGGGAAGTTGGACACTAGATTACGAACTAGACTTTTCCTTTTTGCAGCAACAGTGCCACCAACACGATGGGCGTCATCACCGCCTATCGCCAGACCCTTTTCCTTGACCTAAAAAGAGAGATGCCCAGACAGTGCCATCTTTTCTCTGATCACACTAGCCAATTCGGAACGCAGCGGCGAATCCGTGATCCGCGCATCCTCTGCAACCGCGCCTTTGACGTTCGGCAATCCGGCGAACAAGCTTTTGCTCAGGCGCTCTTCGCGATTCATTTCTTTGGTCGGAAAACAGAATACGCGGGAACGCCCCTCACGCCTACGAAACCAACGGCTCGACGACGAACCGACATCCACGAAAACAGCAATAGCGCCTCTTTTATCGAGGTAACATATTCCCTCTTTATGCATTCATACCCCCCTATTTGAAAGCTCTGCCAAATATCGCCGACGCTGCGACTTATCATGTTGCCATACTTTGCAATCCTTTGCATCCCCTTGCATCTCAACGGCTTGTCCGAAGTAAGCCGCATCACTGACAGCCGTAGCAACGTTGTTCGTATCGCATTTTCAGACTTCTTATGCCCCCTACATTGCCCCTATATGGCCCCGTCGGCATGTTGCATGAAAGGCTTGGTGCGGAGTAACGTTTCGCAGTGTGGCGCGTGCGGTGTTGCCATTTGCGACAGCACCTATGCCATGCACGACTAAGACGGACCCGGCCGTCTTGTATAAGCAAATCATGAGCAGATCAAGCGAAGGAACAGGCGACTATGGCATTGCTGCATCGACGTTCGACGAGTAAGCGTGCCTCACAGAAAATGTGGGAAAACAACGCGGCCATGCCGGATGACGCATCTGCAAATGACAACGTTTCCTCAGCGCGGCCCGAGCCCGCAGCATTCGTTCCAACACCATTTGACGAAGTCATCGATATCAGCGATCTCGTGGCCGAGCGCCGACGCCTGCAACGCAACCTGTGGGCGATGCGCATCATCACCATTGTGCTGCTGATCGCCGCAATCGCCGTGGCCTGCTTCCCGCTAGCGTTGCAATTCGAGTCCGACCGCAACTTGGCCGCCACCACAGCCACCACGGCCAAAGAAGTAGCTGGCTGGCCTTACCCGCAGGCGGAAGACAAGCTCACGGCGGCCCGCGCATACAACAAGAAGCTCGCTGAATCCGGCCAGCCTATCTTGGGTGAAGCCGTCGATCCGTTCGCCGCCGCTCAAGGAGGATCCCAAGCCAGCGGCGAGGATTCCGCCTCAAAGAAAGACAAGGAATACCAGTCACTGCTTAATACCGGCAACGGCGTGATGGGCACAATCAAGGTGCCCAAGCAGTCCATCAATCTGCCGTTTTATCACGGCACTTCCGAGGAAGCACTGGCTTCTGGTGCCGGCCACTTGTACGGCACGTCGCTGCCGGTGGGAGGTAAATCCACCCATTCGGTCATTACCGGGCACCGCGGGTTGGTTGAAGCGCTGATGTTCACCCGTTTGGACGAGGTGAAAGAGGGCGACTTCTTCTACATCGAAGTCATGGGCGAAACTTTGGGCTACAAAGTGGACCGCATTTCGGTGATTTTGCCGGATGACACGTCGAAGCTCAAGATCGTGCCGGGTGAGGATCGCGTCACTTTGATGACCTGTACGCCATACGGCGTGAACACGCACCGACTGCTTATCTCCGGGCACCGCGTGGCGATTCCGATGCCGGCCCCCGAGCCGAATGACGTGCTTGACGCGCGCAATATCGCCCTTGGTGTTGGTCTAGGCATACTGGCGGCAGGACTGTTCATTATCTGGTTGGCACGACGCCACAAGGCCGCGCGCATCATCCGCCACGGCGCATTCTGGCCGTGGATGCGCCGCAAGGGCGAAAGCGCCAATGATACGCTGGCTTAGGCCTCGCGCCGACCGGCCAGTGCCCTGCCCAGCGTGATTTCGTCGGCATACTCCAAGTCGGAGCCCACCGGCAGGCCGCTGGCAAGTCGGGTGACCTTGACACCTACGGGTCGCAATAGCTGGGTCAAGTAGCTGGTGGTGGCCTCGCCTTCAATATTCGGGTCGAGCGCCATAATCACTTCCTTGACCTCATCGCCTTCTAAGCGTTTGAGCAGACCGGGAATACGCAGGTCGGCAGGGCCAACGTTGGCCATTGGGTTGATTGCGCCGCCGAGCACATGGTATAGGCCGTGGTATTCGCGCGTGCGCTCGATGCTCATCACATCCTTGGGCTCTTCGACCACGCAGATCACCGAACGGTCGCGTCTCGGGTCGGCGCATACCGGGCAGGGGCTGGATTCGCACACGTTGCCGCAAATATCACAGAAGCGGATCTTGGCCTTGACCTCTTCGATGGCCTCGGCCAAATCGCGCGCTTCATCTTCGGGCGCGGACAGCATGTAGAAGGCGATACGCTGCGCGCCCTTCGGCCCGATGCCGGGCAGCCGCCCGAAAGCGTCGATCAGTCGTTGTATTGCGCCGTCATAAGCAAGTGCCATGGGTATTCCTCGTTATTCGTCCTCATTATTCATCCGAGTGCTTCTTGGCAGGCTGGATGTTCTTGGGGTTCTTCGGATCATCTGCCGCGAATTGCTCGACTTTTTTGACCTCGAATAGCTTTTTCAGATCGTCGAGATTCATGGCCGTCGCCTCGCCGAGCGACTGGTCGCTCATCGAGTATTCGTCATCCTCGGCCGCGACTTGCGGTTGTGGTTTCGGCTGGGGCTGGGGCTGGCTATTCCACGGGTCGGCATTCGGGGTCGGCTGTGCGGGTTGCGGTTGATTCCACGGGTCATCGTGCGGGGTGGCCTGCGGAGCCGATTGTGGAACTGCCTGCGGTTGATTCCACGGGTCATCGCCGGCAGCCGGCTGCGGAACCGATTGGGGCTGGTTCCACGGGTCATCGCCCGACATATTGCCCGACACTGTCTGAGGAACCGAAGAAGCCGGAGTCTGGGACTGAGGCTGATTCCACGGGTCGTCTCCTGGCTGCGGAGCCGCCTGAGCATGGTTCCCCTGCGGTTGATTCCACGGATCATCGTGAGGAGACTGCTGATATGGCTGGTTCCACGGGTCGGCTTCGGCCGGTTGCGACGCCGGTGAGACCGCGGCCTGAGACTGCGTCTGATTCCATGGATCGTCGCTCGCGCCGGCAACTGCCGTAACGGAAGATGCGGTGGCTGGCTGCCCAGTGGACTGTCCAGTGGGTCCAGCGGACGCAACGGACGCAGTGGGTGCAACAGGAGCAGCCGGAGCGGCCCACGGATCAACACCGTCACTGATGTCCGGAACCGCAACATGCTTCTTGTGATGCTCTTCGGGCGCAGGCATAGCAGCGGGCTCGTTAGGCGCGAACCCGTCTGCAGATTGCGGCGAAGCGTTGCTTACGGCCGGCTTGGCCCAAGGGTCATCGTCACTCCAGTTCTTCGCTGCCGTGGATGCACTGGATTGTCCGGCTCGATGGCTGTCGTCTGCGTCCTCGGCTTGGCCTGTTGCAGTCGGCTTCGGAGCTTTCGTCTCGCTCCCCATATGAATGCCCAGGCTCGCGCCCAAACTCGACGCGGCCAATCCAGCCTTGGCCATGGCAATCTGCTGCTTGACCTTGGCCAATTGCTCCGGGCTCATACGTTTGACGGATTCGACTCGCTCGCCATTCGCCGCGACCGCAGAAGGTGCAATAACCGCATTGGCGCCGAACTCGTTGCGCACGGCATCCATCACCACGGCCGCCGCCTTCTTACCGCTGTTATCCACGGCCAAGGCGAAAGCGTGCTGGCTCAGCGACTTGTCGAACGTCATCGACAAGCAAGGCAGACCCTTACGGTTGGGGCCGAATTTTACGGTCGGCACCTTGTCTCGTGACACATATTCACGAATGGTTTCCGGCAAAGCGGCGACGGCTGCATCCCACTTCTCGTCGATGGACCGATTATCCGATGCCGCAGGCGAGGTCACCGGTTGAGCCGGGACGGCCGGCGACGCGGCGGGCGCGTCCCACCCGGCATTGGCGGCAGGAG
>OAUO01000732.1_pt1 | contig 12753 bp, 5 predicted proteins | sample 1495191 | NCBI WGS metagenome assembly OAUO01 (sample SAMEA2580046, study PRJEB22360) | human gut metagenome | biome: human gut; feature: human-associated habitat; material: faeces | place: Denmark | collected 2008/2010 | reverse complement strand
TTCACTTCACTTTTTTCAAATACTGATGCCGTCTCTACATTTTTCAGCAGCGCTCTGTATCTCTCTTCGTGGTGCTTTTCGATCTCCGCCACAAGACGGAATTTTTGAGCAAGTTCCGGAAATCCTTCTCTCTCGGCAGTTTCCGCAAAACCGGCATACATTTCTGTCCATTCATAGTTCTCGCCTTCTGCCGCCGCTTTCAAGTTATCTGCCGTATCTCCGATCCCGTTCAATTCTTTAAACCACATTTTTGCATGTTCTTTCTCGTTATCCGCCGTATCCCGAAACAACGCGGCAATCTGTTCATACCCTTCTTTTTTCGCCACAGACGCAAAATACGTGTATTTATTGCGCGCCTCCGACTCTCCCGAGAAAGCGTTTCTTAAGTTTTTTTCCGTCTCTGTTCCTGCATATTTACTTCCCATGTTATTCACCCTTTCTGCTCCTCTCAAAAGAAACAGCCTTTCCTTTTTTATATCCTATTATAACACAGTCAGCTTATATTAAACAATTAACATTCAAATGCCGGATATTATGTCAGTCCTTCCTGTATATTCTTCTTTTTCTACATAGAATTATAAACGCTCCCGAACTGAATATCAGTAAAAGCAATGACAAAGCCGCCGAGCTTGTATCTCCTGTTTTCGCTCCTTCCGTCTTCTCCGTTTCCGTATTTTTATCCGGCATTTCAGGATGCTGCGGCGCTTCCGTGATCCACTCGCTTTTTGGTTTCGTTACAACATCCCATATATAGCTGCCGTCTATTTCTTCCGGAATACTGATCAGATACGGCGATGCCTGATAACTGCCCTGCTTCTCATCGGTCCACACCTTTGTCTGGGCAATCAAATACAATCCCTGTTCTAATCCGCCGATCATTGCGATTCCATTCTCGTCCGTTTTCAAAGCGTTTCCCTGTATACTTTGCCGAACCGCATAGTTGTATAACTGCTTTGCCTGTTCGTTTTTTTCAGAAGATTCGATTCCTTCCAGAGAAACTCCCGCATTACCGAAATCTCCTGCAAGCGTCCACTTTCCATCCTCCATCTTTCCGACAAAAAAAACAGAAAAATCCGCATTCGCAAATACAACCTCTTCATTTTCCTGTGTCCTTCCATGATATTCAATCTGGATAGAGCCTACATTTTCCGCCCTGCAGGATAAACTTGGAATCAGTATTCCGAATACAGTCAAACAACCTACAAGAATATTTTTCCATCTATTTTTCATTTGAAACATGATCTTCCCTCCGTGTTTTTTCTCTCTTTTTCTTTCTCTTTTTCACATACGCAGCAACACCGCAAAAGAACAAAATAAGAAACAAAATGAAAAGTCCTATAAATAAAACTTTCATCTGGAACGGTAATCCTATTGCGATTTTTTCATCCGGAACTTTTTCCACTGCCTCTTCATAAGGAATCCTATACCCCCTTACAAGAAGCCTGTGTGTATTCACCGCATAGGGTGTACAAGTAACTAATGTAACATAATCTTTTCCCGGTACGATCGTAAGCTCCTTTGTATTTTCCGGCAGCACAGTAAGTATCTGATCCACTTGATAGGCAAATGTTTCACCGAGAACTTTAATATAGAAGATATCTCCTTTTTCCAAATTATCCAGATCCGTAAACAACAACTTACAAGGAAGTCCCCGATGCCCGGTTAAAACTGCATGGGTACTTTCCCCGCCTATCGGTAAAGACGTCCCCTCAAAATGGCCTACCCCCGACTGAAGCACCTTTTCTTCTGTTCCGTGATAAATCGGAAGTTCTGCATTAATCTTAGGAATACGGATATATCCGATCATTCCCGACCCGTTTACATTTAACAGGCTTTGATATCTCTCGTCTACCTCTTTCTTTATAGATGAAAAAGGATCTAATAACTCAATATTTCCCAAAAGCTCTTCGTTATACTGTCTTGCTGCCTCGAGCATTTCACGCTTGTCACTTTCGCTTAACCGCACTGCGTTTTCATCATAAGCCGAAATCACTTTTGAGCCGTTCTTTTCATAAAGATAGTTGCTGACTGTCGGATATAACAGTACGGAGAATGCAATAATCAATCCTATCACGCGAAAAATATCCCCAATATAAAATTGTTTTTTCTCTGTCTTTTTTCTGCGCATCTTTATTTCATTCTCCCTGCTGTTATAACGAATGGGAAGACTGCCCGAAGGCAGCCCTCTCATCCATATGTCTGAATTATAAATGATTAAGCACGTTTTCTTCTGCTGATCACGAAGCTTACCGCAATACCGAGAATCATCACAACTGCAATCACTGTGAAAATTACAGTACCCATTCCACCTGTTTCCGGAAGAAGTGTTCCTGTAGTATTCTCAATGTCGATGATTTTATCATCCACCACCCCATCATTTTGCTTGATTGTCCAGTCATTCACATTCGTAGTATCAGATTTTGTAATTGTAATTTTAACCGGAGCTGTCAACTTGTTGTAACCGTCCGGAGCCTGTGTCTCCACTAACCAGTAGCTTCCTTCCGCAAGACCGTTTAACTTTAAGTTCATTCCTGTGCCTACTGTTGTCCCGTCACCGATAGATTCCATATCGTACATCTTATTATCGCCGACCTGTTCCGGGTCTACTGTGTAAGTACCGTTAGAACCTGTAACTGCGATTGCATTCTGATTATTGTTTGCATCCTCTTCGCTTCTATAAAGACGGAATATTGCACCCGCAAGGTAGCTATTCTGCTGATCTTTGATTAATTTGTGAATCTGTACCGGATAAGTTGGTGTTGTTACTACGTCCGGTGTTGTTGTAGTTATGTTATCCGGATCGTTACCATACTCTAAGTGAGCGCTGTTGTTTGTCTGTACTACGGCATCAGCATTAACTTTTGCATAGTATGTTACTGTAAATTCCTGACCCTTACTATTCTGATTGTTTCTAATCCACTCAGATAAATCCAAAGTCATTATGCGGTTATTTTCTCCGCTTAATGTAGCTGCCTTTGTCTCAGCCTGGCCTTCACCAATCTTTACAGATACGTTATAGGATGTGCCTTCCTGTGCTGTACCAACTGCATCTTTTACAAAATCAAGACCTTCTGTCAATGTATCGTGGATTTTATATGTATACTTATCATATCCTGTTGTATCCGGAATTGTTCCTTTAATCGTATAAGTTACAACCTGTCCGATTTCAACAGTTGTAGCATTTGCTGTTTTGTCAATACTTGGAGCCTGACCTTTCAGGTTCACAGTTACGTCAACGTCATCTACAGATACGAGAGATGACTGAATCTCTTTTGTTCCTGTCTGATATACCAGGTAGTAACCATAGTCTAAGTTTTCAAACTTATATTCTGTAACCTCGCCTAATTTTTTGGAAGTTCCAGTTTCTGCCGTTCCTGCTTTCAATGCAGCTGCTGTAAAGTCATTTGCGAATTTCTGAATTCCTGAAGGATTTTCCTTATACTCAGCAAGTTTGTTATATAATTGTTCACTTGTTGCTTCCTTCGATAATCCTAAAGCTGTTGCGATTGCATTTTTATAGTCCGCATTGACTGTATAAGCATAATGTGTATCGCTTACACTCAAATCAAAGAGCTTATAGACTTTAATTGTCTGACCCTTTAACGTGTTTCCTTCATTGACGTTTACTGTCAAATTTCCTGTTTTTATTCTGTCTGCGGCAAAAGCAGTTGTTGCCATTGCCAGTGTCATGATGGCTGCTAAACACAATGTCATCATCTTTTTGATTGAGTTTTTTACTTTTCTCATTCTTTGTGTCTCCTTTTCTTTTTGTTCTTTATTTATAGCTACTCTGACTTCTTGTGCTTTTTCTCTTCCTGTATTCCGTAGCTGTCACTAAGCAAAGAAGCAGAACACCTAACGTGTAGAGCAAAGCTTTTCCCATTCCTCCTGTTTCCGGAAGAAGGCTGTCAAACCAGTTTTTCGTATTTGTCACCGTAATACTGTATTGACGATCGCCTTTGTAAGTTATTTCTGTTGTATATCCGTCCACTTTCATCTCGCTGACATGATATGTGTAATAATATTTCTTTCCATCCGTGCCAACATGATATGCTGTATATTCAGCTCCCGTAAGAACCTTTTCCCATATGTCCGATGTTTGTGCATCTTTTTTTGTCAAAATAACTTCTTTATTGAAGTTTGTATCTACAACCGGTTTTCCGTCTTTTTCATAGCTTCTTGTAATGTTAAAGATGACCTCATTCGGACGATCTTTTTCCTCGTCCCTTTTCCAAACCTTTTTCAGACGAAGTTCAATAAGATCCTTACACGGGTCTTGAACATCCGGCGCTTCCTCATTGCCACCCGGTTCTGTCGGGCTGCTTGCCGTATTGTTCATCAGAACAGCCATCGCGCCGTCCTCCTGATAAACATTGACAGGTATTTGCCCTGCGCTGCCGCTCATCATAGCGTCTTTCAGATCGGTAAACTTCACAACTTTGTCTTTCGTCATATGCCGGATTGTATATACATTCTTCCATGCATCAGATGTTTCGTAGTTGTGCTGAAGTTCCTTGCCCGATTTACCAAACAGCTTCTCATATGCGGTATCACCATTACGATAGATCCGGTAATAGTTTTCATTGCCTTCAATGCCTTTCACATCGTTAAATTCCCAGTTGGAGTTCAGACTTGACTTTCCGGTAAACGGTCCGGTCAGATCCTTTGCACCTCGGATAACGTCTGCAAAGAACATGTTGTTGTTCTCAAGTAAGCCTTCGTTATTCCATCCGACGAAACCTCCGGCAATACCGTATTGACCTGTGCCGTTGGCATTGTTTCCGGCGCCGCCTCCATAGACGTCATAACCGTCTGCAATACCTGTCACTGTACATTTATCAATCTTTGTACGATTTGCCTTTATGAGTGAAATATTGATTTCATTTTTCAGGCTTTCTTCATCGATCGTACCGCTCTCTGAGCAGTTGATCTCAATCTTACTGTCTCCGATATAGATGGTTGCAAGACTCTTATCCTCTGCTAAGCCAACCTTAATATCCAGTCCAAGCAGATTCAGAGATACCAGTTTCCCATCATATAAAGCATCAATTTCAATAATGCCTAAATCAATTTTAATTACCTGACCTTTTTGAAGTTCATCTAACCAAAGCGCCTTCAAAATCTGATTCACAACCGTCACTAATCCTTTAACCAACTCGGAATCCAGATTAATATTTGCAAGATAAGCAAAGGTTGTCTTTCCTGCGAACCCTCCGGCGATCTGACCACTTGTCACCTGTTTTAACCCGGTGACTTTATTTTCTGACAATCTTCCAAGATCTGCATATCCGGTAAATCCTCCGGCGATTTCTGATTTATTTTTCTGGTCTATCGTATTATTACTGTGTACAGTAAAGCCTTCGTTGACACCTTCGACACTGCATCGGTCTACATGAGAACCGAATACATCCATTACACCTGCACCTGCGCTTAATAAATCACCCAACGCACCTAAATTGTCCAAATCGACCGTACCACTCTTTCCGAGATGTCCGATAAATCCTCCGGTGTAGTTCATACCGTTGACCTTGCGAAGATTTGTCACTTTGGAATCTTTGACAGAACCGTTAAGCAATGCGCCTCCGAATCCTCCGGCTGAACCCGAATAAACAGGATCGTTGACATATTCTGATTTTTTACTGTCTCTTGCCTGCACTTCCAGTCCTGCTTCCGCCGAACCCGACACATCGGAATGATAAACATAACTTCTAAACGTATCTAATACGCTCGTTCCTCCGAGAGTCAATAGGGCGCTCAATATACTTGTATTCCCATTACTTACTTGCAATATTGCAGATACATCAGCCAGTCCCAAAAATCCTCCGGCGTATTCTCCGCCTGTCACACTTCGGATATTTACTACATGCAAGCCACTATTCGGATCATCTTGTTTTCCGATCACTGCTCCGTTGATCTCTCCCGCGAAACCACCTGCCGCCTTTGCATAAGCAGTATGATCAGAGTCGTTTGTATACGAACCATTCACAATGATTCCCCAGTCATCCCACGCTTTGACATCTGCGCCTCGCACTGTAGAAATAGTTGCATCTAATAACCGTGCAAGATCTCCCGGAGTTCCTATCAGATACTGAAGCAATCCGCCAAGTAATCCTTCACTGCTTGCCGTGTCTAAATTCGCTGCGCTTGCCGGATCGATCTGTCCTGCAAATCCGCCGATTGCTTTCGTACCTTCCACTTTTCTCAAATTAGCCACGAAGCATCGCTTATTATTCGGATCAGGTACGGCATCTGTTGCACTGTACGTATTCGCTTTTTCAGACCAGTTGCCCCAGATCTGTCCGCCAACCATATGACCGACATACCCTCCGGCATAACCGACTTTTTCTATTTTCAAAGTTGAATCCTTAACCGGGATTCCTGTTGCCTTCACCGTCATTCCTGACTGGAAACCTGTAATATCCGAATTTCTTATAATCGGAACGAAAGTCTGCACGGCGCTGATAGAATTTGCAATATCCAAACCAATCAACTCTACTTTTCCGACTTCTGCAACGCCGCCGGTTTTCATTTCTCCGGCAAATCCTCCGGCGCTCTTGTATGCCATCACAGATTTCGCATCCCATGCATGAGCATTGGTAACCACTCCTGCTTTCATGCGTCCGACGTAGCCTCCGGCTACGCCTGCTTCCATATCCTGTGTGCCGACGCTCGTTCTGCCCGCCTTAACATTGTAACCATAGGCATATTGTGTGATTAATGCCTGTAACTGTTCTTCATTCTCAACAGGTGTACTTGTGAACTGATCTCCGTAAACACCGTTGTTGCCGACAGCCTCCGCCCACTTGTTCCATGTGTCCATATCCACTTTTCTAAGCGGTCCGTAAACGGCTGTGTTCGTTTCTGTCGGATAAACAGCTCCGAGAAGACTTAACACATTACTTGTTTTCAGTAAGCCAAACAGAAGCTGTAAGTTTCCTGTTCCTGCCAGATCCGCCGTTTCCATCAATCCGGTAAATCCTCCGGCAAACTCGCCGCCGTAGACCGAACGAATACGAATCGTGGCACATTCCTTCCCGCCGCCTTCTGCCGCATATCCTTTAATTCTTCCACCATGGTTATAACCTACATAGCCTCCGGCAAGACCTCTCACACACTGGGTGTCAGTGATGCCGTCGGCACGAACCGCGCCGCCGCAAGGCACGCTGCTCGTCTGACTGTCTTCTATAATCGGAATGAAAGACTGCACCAGACTGGCAAGACTATCTGTTACATTTAACAGTCCATCTAAAATACCGGCATCTTCGATTACGGAAGCAACATTTCCCGGTTCCATGATACCGGCATAACCTCCGGCTGCCTCGCGTCCGATAATATAGTTGAATAAATTCGCATCACTGTTTTTGATGATGGTACCGGACATTTCTCCGATAAATCCACCTGCTTTTCCTAACTTCTGATTCTTATCATCTCTGCCATCTGCCAGTACGGAATAACCGCCGACACATCCGTTGACATCGGAGTTTTCAATGGTAGACGCCACTACATCCAGCGCCTTCAAAAGATTCGTCAGCTCGATGTTCCCAAGAAGCTTTAATCCGCCTCCGACTGCTGCCGCGGAATCAATATCCACACATCCTGCATAACCTCCGGCGTATTTTCCACCTTTGACTGCATATTGTGAATTCGTTCCGAAATAGCTGTCTCCATTTGCAGATTCCAGACTATCGCCCGGCGGCGTCACCTTTGTATGCTTTAAGGATGTCACATCCGAATCTTTAATCTGCACACCGCCGCCATATCCAAGATAACCTCCCGCATAGCTGTCTGTATCCGTCGCTTCTACAGTAAATCCTTTTTCTGTCGACTTCACGCCCGCCGATTGAATGATCGGGATGTAAACTTGAAGTACATCGAGCAGCTGACCGATATCAAGGTTTAAAATACCACCAAGAAGATTCAGTCCATTTGAAGAAGCCGTTGCCCCTGCGTCAACTTTTCCGGCAAAGCCTCCGGCGTGAGATTCACCCTTGACTTTTTCCAGACCATAAACTGCATAAGCCTCTGTCCTTGTACTGTTATCGACCTTACCGCTTTGCATTTCTCCAAAAAATCCGCCGGCATAATCAGCCTTGACCTGAGGTTCTTCATTAGCTGAGCAAAATGTAACGGTAGTATTTGTATATTGAGGTATCAAATACGGAACTAAATCTAACAGCCCGCTGACATTTACAATTCCGGGAAGTTTCAATGCTCCGTCTTTGTCTTCCTGGGCCAGACCTGCCAGCCCGCCTGTGTGGCTTCTTCCCACAAAGCCTCCGGCATAACCTTCTTTATTATCTTTTGCAGCTTCTGCATAAACTGCCTTCAGATTTGTCACATGTGAATCTGCAATTTGTACCCCTTCTGCTTCGGAAATAAAGCCTCCGGCAAGAATAGATTCGCCTTCCGTTATCTCAACCTGTCCACTGGCTTTGATGACTGCGCCGTTCTCTGTTCCGCTCACAGATACATTGGAAACTTTTGTGGCAACACCATCAACCAGACTAAGTAAGCTGTCAACTTTAATCAATCCCAGGCCCAGAAGATCCAGACCGCCTTCTTTTGCAAGACTGCCTGTTCCTGCCCGTCCGGCAAACCCGGCGGCATAATTTCCGGCAGTCACAGATTGAATACCTTCAATTTTAATCTGCTCTGCTGTTCCTCCAAGCATTAAACCTGCTCCGCCGGAAGCATACTTATTCGATGCTTCGATTTGAAGATCATTACCACCTAGATCTACATTCGATACAGTAAACGAAAGATAACTTCCGATTCCCAGTGTATCGTTCAATACGCCGACCGCATCAGCTACAGTAACTGCTCCTGAAATTCCGCCTGCATAATTATTTGCTTTTACAAAACTTACCCCTTGTAGCGTATTTTTCTCAGTTCCAGAGGATGTGATCTGTACGCCGTCTCCCTGTCCGATCAGACCGCCGGCATAATCTGCCGCTGCCTGAACACTAAAGTTTGTTCCACTGACAGAACTTCCTTTTATTTCAGAAGGCTGTGCACCGCTTAAGGAAAGAAGCACACCTAGTTCTTCTTCATTTCCCGAAGCAAGTAACTGTTCCAGTAGTTTTGATACAGATTGCAATAAAGTATCATTTTGTTCATCGTTTGAACCTACGGCCATTCCATAGCCCAACGTAGCTCTTCCCGCAAAACCTCCGGCATATTGATTGGCTTTAACCAGTTTCACTCCCGAAACATTTGATTCGATGCTGCTACTATTTGCCATTACGCCATTAAAACCTCCGGCATAACTATCTGTCGCCGTAACTGAAAGGTCGCTTGCGTCTACATGACAATTTCTCTGTGTAGAACGAATATCAAACGTTTTGATTTCCGCTCCCAGATCACTTAATAATCCTTTAACCTGTGCATCTTTTTCGATTCCGGCAAAGCCTCCGGCTCCGATATCTGCCACTACCTGATTCAAACCGGTTACAGAACAGTTATTTATATCTGTTCCTGTCTGGCTTCCCACAAATCCGCCGTTGTAATTGACAGTTTCTTTCCCCGTTCCTGTCGTTCCGATCGATCCCTCTGAAAGAGAAACACTGCTGTTTTGGATCAGTGGCTTATAATAGCCATTCGGCAATAACTGTCCAAGAGGAACATCATTTTTCAAAAGAATCGTAATCAAATCTCCCAGTCCCACGCCCGGAAGAATATTCAGCAAGGTTGATAATAGCTCTACGACTCCCGCTGTCACATTTCCGAGAATATAGGTTGCTTCTCCTGATGTATATCCGACAAATCCTCCTGTCATTCCTTTTACATTCGTTACAGAAGCGTTGGTTACCGTACAGTTTTCAACAGAAACATCCCCTACAATACGTCCTGCAAAGCTTCCGGTCGCAAACATATCCGGACTGCTTTGCTTTAATGTCAATAAGTCTTTAATGACATCTCCCAGTTTTAAGTTTCCGATTACCGGAACCAGTCCTTCAAGGATTCCACTTATCAGATCCAGAATTCCACCCAACAATCCACCCAGCACTTCCAACAATCCTTCTACTAATGATTTTGGATCATTATTTACTGTCACAGATTGATTATTAACTGTAACTTGATCTAAATGGAGGTTTTTTACTCCCGCCTTCCCCGCAGACTCGAAACCACCATTCCCACTTTTTTTCATTTCATTAGAGATCGTTCCGAAAAATCCAATTCCGCTGTCTTTTTGGATATCCAGTTCCCCTGTCTGATTCACTTGAATATTACTAATGGTAGGCACGCTGCCCTCCTGCATATTCAGGCGTCCTTCCATTTTTCCCGAAAAGTGAAGCGGTGTCCAGTCATCCTCTTTTCCGTCGGAATATTCTCCCTGCAATAAATCAATATCTCGAAAAATAATATAATTGGCATCCGGAGAATATTTTAGCGATTTTAATTCATTGCTTGCTTCTGATAGAGAAGGATAACTTTGAACGTTGTTTTGATTAAATTCCTTATCCACGATAACAATATCATCTGTCCGCTCACCGATAAGACCTGCTAAAAGATCCCCTAATATCGGTATATCAAACAAAGGTCCTAACAGTGCATGTAAAATGTCACCAAGCAGCTCTCCCAGTGGTCCAAGCAAGAATCCAACTAATCCTTCTTTATCATATTCGATATTCATCAAACCTTCTGTTTTGTTTGTATTTGCTTCTGAAAAATAGATGAAATCTTTTTGTTCAATTCCACTTTCTCCCAAAGCCTCACCTTGTTTTAGATTGAAGTCGGCATCGCCGGGATAATATGGGGTATATGTTATTTTATCATCCCACGGCCAAGGCAGGTCTACTATGGATTTCACATACAGCATTGGGGTTACTTGCATATACTGATTGCCTTTTTCTTTAGGCTTCGCATCTTGTCCGATTGCTCTAAGCTGCCATTCGTTTCCGATAAGTATATATGGCTCTCCTTCAACTTTGGTATAAACCTGACCAAGATACTCACGCCCTCCAAGCTGTCCCGCATCTGCCTGAACCGTTGCTTCTTTCTTAATCTTTTCCGCCTTTAGTTCCGGCATCTGTTCTGTAAAGGACGGACTTAACACATAATTATGTTCTTTGCTGTAAGTCAGATATTCCTGCGCCGCTTCCGCGCTCTCATCTGCCAAAGTTCCGTCTTTATACAGAAGCTGACCTATTCCCACTTTTTCAGGGATCATATCATAAGACATGATCGGTTCTTCCGCCGAATTTTCCGAAGCGATCAAGAGAAGCTGATAGTTATTGTAAACATAAACCGTATCGCTTTCTTTATCATACAACGGAGCATCCTCTTTCGGAGCTTCTGCAAATGTTCCGGTAAATCCCTCCGGCAAAGTCCACATCGTTTTCGCAGTCAGCGGGATTTCATTCATCAGCATGTAATCCGCATCTGACGCATATGTAACCGCATTTCCGCCGTCAACAACTTCTTCGCCTGTGCCGAACAGTTCTTTCTCTGTATCGTTCATCCGTACAGAACTTCCTGTACCGATCGCCTGAAGCTGTTCGATGTTGTAAATCTTAATAATGCCGTTTTCATATAAATCTGCGTCTTCTGACTGCTGATCCGATGACGGATCTGTCTGTCCGTTTTCTGCCGAACCTGACTGATCTCCTGACGGCTGAACTGCCTGTCCGTTTTCTGCCGAACCTGACTGATCGCCTGACGGCTGATCTGTCTGTCCGTTTTCCATCGAACCTGACTGATCGCCTGACGGCTGACCTGTCTGCCCGTTTTCCATCGAACCTGACTGATTGCCTGACGGCTGATCTGTCTGTCCATTCTCTGTCAGCTCTGACTGCTCACCCGACGACTGAACGATCTGTCCTTCTTCTGACACGTCTGACTGCATCGGCATTTTTGCTTCCTGCAGCTGCTGTGCATATCGATCGGCGGCCCTTTCGCTATTCCCTGCGCCGAAACAGTCACCGTCTGCAGCAATACAGAAAATACCAACAGACATGCAGTTCCCTTTTTCCATATTTTCCACTTAAATAATTTTTTTATGTCTCTATTCTTCACTGTCTTTTTTTCACGCTCCCTCTTGTTCCAAAATTTCTTTCAATGAAATACTGAAAAATTGGGTCTCTAATTTTTCCTGAACTTTTGCGTAATATCTTCGCACCGCACAAAAATCTACCGCCTTTCGACTACAATAAGCATCATCCTCCAGACATCGGTTTATTTTTGTCGTGCTTTCCATAAGGCGTATCACATCTCCCAATGTAATATCTTTTAAAGTCTTATTAAGTCGATATCCGCATCTGCGGAAATATATTCTGCCTTTTTCAGTTTTGAAAGCACTTTCTCAAGATATCCTCTTGGAATTCCCATTTCATTCGATATCTCTGTAGCGGAAGCAATCTTTTTACATTGCCCCAGATATAAAACAGTTCTGATCGCATAATCTGTTGTCACGTTAAGCTGCATAGTCCGCCTCCTCATAAGTTATATACAAAATAAAAAAACGACCTCCATGTGAAAGAATGCCGCCATCATACTTACAATATATAAATCTCTTTTTATATAATACCTCTCAGGTAGGTATTATATTTTTTAACATAACAAATGCCCACATATCTGACTATGTAGGCATTTAAAAGCTTTGATCGCTGAATTCTTTCCTCTGTTCTATTTTTATACTACAGTAAAATTATACCCCCCCCCATGAAAAATTGTCAAGTTTTCGCCCTCAATTTATGTAAAATAATTTATTTTTTCCTACTATTCCACTTTTTACTTATACGAAATGTGAATTTT
>OAUO01000720.1_pt1 | contig 12925 bp, 9 predicted proteins | sample 1495191 | NCBI WGS metagenome assembly OAUO01 (sample SAMEA2580046, study PRJEB22360) | human gut metagenome | biome: human gut; feature: human-associated habitat; material: faeces | place: Denmark | collected 2008/2010 | reverse complement strand
CCATTGCCGGGCCGGGCGCCGCCGAAAGCGGAGCCCCCTTTAGCCACAAACCAGATGTCGTGGCCAAGCAGCTCGTCATCGCCCATGGAGGCAACGGCAGCGAGCATATCCTCGGCGGAAGCTCCATCGGAAGACGTGGCACCGCCCTTCCAGCCGTCGTCGTCATCCTCGAAGTTATCCCACGAGCCGATACCGCGACCAGACTTCTTGGCGTCGTAATCATCCTCGACACCAAGCCAATCGCTCATGCTGTCCTGCTCGTTTTTCTTTTTGCGACCGAACAGACCGCCCAAGCCGCGCTTTTGCGGCTTGGCGGGCCGGGGGGGCGGGGGGGGGGGTCGCCGCGCGGAGCGGCAGGAGCCGAGATAGTCTCAAGCGGCTGAACATCCGAGCTGACCGGCATGGGGGGAACAACCGGAGCCGATGTGGGCTCGGGCCCCTGTGCCGTCGCGAAGGGATCGTTAACCTGAGCCGAAGGGTCGGGAAGGTCGAACAGCGAGGTGCGCGAGGCGACATTGGCCTGCTGCATCGAAGGCATCGAGGGATCGGGGACCGAGGCCAGCGGAGACGCAGAGGGCATGGGAGCCGGCGCGGATGCCGGGTCGGGAACGTTCATGTTCGGGCGCGGCGACGCCTGAGACGAGATTTGAGCCATCAGAGCATCGACCGTCTCGGCCTGCGACGGAGCAGCATTGGCAACCGTGGCGCCGGGATCACTCGGCGCGGGCATGGTGAAGATCTGCGTAGAGTAGGGCCTCGACTCATCCGCCTGCGGAGCTTCGGGGGCCACGGGCTCAGGCTCTTGCTCGGAGCTGTCCGCAGCGACCTGTTCCGCCACAGATTGATCCTCGACCGTATCGGGCGCAGCGGGCTCGTCCTCGACAGGAGCGGAAAGGGGCTCGGCGATAGCGGTGCCCTGCTTCTCAAACGTCATCGTGGCATCAAACGACACAGTGCTGTCGACCGGCTGTTGGGTTTCGAAAGTCGCCGTCTCCCCGGCAACATCCGCAGGCGAAGGCTGCGGCGCCTCGAAAGACGTCGTGGCGTCGGCAACATCAACAGACACCGGCTGCTCGGCGTCGTTTTGCTCAAATTCCTGTGCCGCGCGCTCGCGCTCGGCCTCGGCCGCCTGTTGCTGGGCTGCAGCCTCGCGCTCGGCTGCCTCGCGGGCAGCGGCGCGCTTTTCCTCAAAGTCGTCAACGAGTTTCTTGCCCTTTTCGAATGCCCCCTTAAAGAAATGGGAGGCGCTGGCACCGATCGAAGAAAACGCGGAAGCGATATCGGCATGGGGCGTCGTCACCGGAAGCTCGGCAGAAAAATCGGTGTCGCTCTCGTAGGACACACGCTGCGGATACGCATCGTAGTCGTCCTCGATATTATCGAGCTCCTCGGGCGCCGGGGCAGGCGCCATGACGTCCAGACCGGCTGCGGGATCGATAGCAGTCTCCGCATCGGCTTCCGTCTCGACGGCATTGGCCTCATCGGGCTGCGCAGCCACGACCGGATCGGGCTGGGGCGCGGGCTCGAACGTCGGCTCCTCGCCCTCTTCGTAATCGAGCGTACAGGACTCGGGAAGCATTCCCAGGGCACGGATGGCATCCGAGCCAAACCGGATGTTGCCGGCGGCATTGCGATAAAGCTTGGGCTCGGGCTCGGCCTGCTCGGCCGCGGCAGGCTCCTCTGCCGACTCGGCAGCGGACTCGTCTGCAACGGGCTCCTCGGCCGGAATATCTTGGACCTGGGACTCGGGTGCAATGACGCCAATCAGGGTCTCGTCGGCAGAAGCACCTTCGAATCCATCGATTTGCTCATCAAAAGCCTCGCCCTGCTCACCCTCGGGAGCGACCGGCTGGCCATACTCATCCTCGGTATAGGCAGGCTCTTCGTACTCGATGGTATTGCCGTAATCGTTTTGCTGCTGGGCCGCGGCGTACTCGGCTGCCGCGCGCGCCATCTCCTCGGCGCGACGCTTCTGCTCGCCAAAATACGTGTCAAACGGAATATCGTCAGGGAACTCGTTCTCACCCTGATAGGGGGCGACGTTATCCATGACACCCAGCATGGCGGCAACAGAGGACTTGTTGCAAACCGAGCCGGACGTGTAGGGAAGGACAAAACGATTGGAAATGATATTGGCGGCATTGGCGAGCGCCACGAGGGAGGCAAGGATCGCGACAATCCACAGCAGGACCTTCAACGCGCCGGGAAGCGGCAAGATGCGCAGGATGGCAATAGCCGCGGGAGCAATCGTGGCAATCGGGAGCAATTTGGCGATCAGCGCTCGGTACGGCGCATAGGGCTCGCGAGCGAGCAGTTCGGCGCGCGGGGAGTCATAGTGCGCGACGACGACAACCGGGCGATTGCGCGGAGAGGCAAGCGGGCCAGAGGCCTTGTGATAGGCGATGACATTTTGGCTCACGCCCGTCTTGCCCAGGCGCGAGATCACGGGGCGCCCGGTTCGCTCGAGCACATAGAGCACGGCTCCGACAATGGCCAACAGGGTGCCGACTAAGCCGATACCGCCACCGATGCCCATAAGCAGGGCACCGGCGAATGCCAGAATGCCCGTAACGGCAAACGCCATCCTGCTCGGCGCGGGAGCATTAAACTCCTGCACCTCGGGATCAAAGCCGTGGTTGCGGAAAATTTGAGCGATATCTTCGGCAGCCAAGCGCTCTTCTTCGCTGCACGCCGGCGTGATGCCAGTGTTCTGCAACAGGTGGTTAATATAGTTCTGGGTGTTCGCCATATGCGCTCCACATCCATAATCCGACAAATAGGCCCAATGTATGCACATTAGAACCGTATATAGTCGAAAGTATACCCCGAGCGGGCGCAAACGGCCGAATTCTGGGCATCTTAACGCCCCAAGCGGACAAGGATATAGCCTAATCTCCATATCGGACTAAAATCATGGCATCAAACACCTTCCCATGCGAGGATTCTATGACGGCAAGCGATACAACCGTAACGAATAAAAATGGGGCGCCGGAACCCGGTTTCGACAAGACCGCCCAGCGCATCCTCAATCTGTTCTTTGTCCTCAACAGCTCTCCCGAGCCACTGACCACAGAGCAAATTGTCCTGGATTCCGATCTTGGCTATGGGTCGGGCAATATCGACTCGGACAAGCGCAAGTTTCGTCGCGATCGCGAAAAACTCCTCGAACGCGGAATCACGATCAAGGAAGTTCGCGCAGCAGGCGCCCAAGAAACCGAAGAAAGCGCGTGGACCATCGATCGCGAGCACACGTTTGCGGCCGGTGGCCTCATCACCGCAGACGACGCGGACATCTTGCTCGACGCTATCGACCAGACCCTTGCGACCGGTTCGGCCGCGTTTGCCACGCCGCTTGCAGACATACGCTCCAAGATCGCCTACCTCACCGGCGCATCGACCGCAGAAGAGCCTCCCGCCCGTCGCTTACCCGCCGTCGATGCGGTGTGGAGCGCTTTCGCCGAACGCTGCGCACTGCGCTTTTTGTATCAAAACGGGCACGGGGAGCAAAAAGAGCGCACCGTCTGCGTATACGGCATGTTTGAGCACGAGGGTGTGGCGTATTTTTGCGGACTCGACAACGCCACCGATGAAATCAGGACGTTTCGCTGCGACCGTATCGTTCGCGCATGGCGCCCCTCGAAGGCCTACTCCATCCCCGCCGACTTTAACCTGAACGATCGCCTGTTCTTCGAGTTTGATTTTGCCGATTGCAAGCCCGTTATGGCGACCTTTTCGTTTGCCCCGCAAGCCCAGGCCGACATGGTCAGCGGCCTAACGCGCGGTCGCGGGGAGCTCACGCACACCGAAGAGGGTTGGACCTGGACCGTCGGCGTGCGCGACCTTAATGCCGCTGCCTCGTTTTGTATGGAGCACGCCATGGACGGCATGAGACCCGTTGCCCCCGATGCACTTAAACTGGCGTGGAACCACCTCATCGAAAGGACGGTGCACGAGCATGCCCGTGCGTAAACTCACCAGCGAGCAAAGGCTCTCGCGTGCGATTGACATCATGGAGGCCCTCTACGCTGCCGGTGAGACCGGTATGACACGAGGGGATATCTGCAGCCGTTTTGATATCACGGGTGCGGCGCTCGACGAAATTATCGATATCGTCTCGACCCTCGCTGACCGTGAGTCGGGCGCACGCATCATCTGCGAACGCCACGGCGAGTGCATCATCCTGACAGGCGATGCGGGGCGTGTGCTGCCCTTGCGCCTAAGTGCCGCCGAAGGTGCCGTGCTCAACCACGAACTCGAATCGATGGGAATCGACTCTCGGGCAGCAGAGCGTATCCGACACGCCCTCCTACCCGAGAAACTCGGCTACAACCAGCGCGTCGTCGACACCATTGCCCGAGGATCGCACTGGCAACAGCTGAACTGCGCGATTCAAGACGGCGTTCGATGCCGCATCATCTACCGTTCGATGGACGACACACGGCCGCGTGAGCGTCTCATCGACCCCCTGCGCATCGCGACGCATGGCGACCAAACATATCTGATTGCCTGGGATGTCGAAGTTGATGCGCAGCGCTCCTACCGCATGGACAAAATCGAAGGCCTTGCCCTTACCGACGATTCTGTGGAGCGCCACACATCCGCGTCCTTGTCCCTCCACGAATCCCTTTCCCAAGCGGAGCAGAGCGCAAAACTCCTCATGCCGCTCGACATGGCAGAGTGCCTAGACTGGGCCGGCATCATGTCGATTGAGCCAAACGGGGCAGACATGGCGACGGTGACCGTGCGTTATGGGTCAGAGCACTGGCTGTTCTGCCAGGTAATCGCAGCGGGCGGAGCCATCCGCATACTGGATGACCCCGCCCAGGCATTGCGTCTATGCGATATGGCGAAGAGCCTGACCTGCCCGCTTTAACGGCGTCGCTCGTGGCGTGCACGCCACAGCTGCAAATAATGACCGATCTGCGCCGACTCGATACGCTGGTAGGAAGTCGTGGGCAGCGACGTCAAGAACTTCTTGCCGTAGCCCTTTGTCACCAAGCGCGGATCTGCCAAGATGAGCACGCCGCAATCAGTCGACGAGCGGATGAGACGGCCGGCGGCCTGCTTGACTTCGAGCACCGCCTCGGGCAGCGAGTAGCGCGCCCAAGCGCGGTCCTCGCGCAGGTTGCGCTCACACGAAAGAGGATCCGTGGGGCTCGAGAACGGCAGCTTGGGGATAATGACGCAACGCAGTGTCTCGCCGCTGGCGTCAAAGCCCTCCCAAAAGGCCTTGAGCGCAAAGAGAGATGAAGTCGGCTCGTTGATAAACCGATCGCGCAGACGACGTGGGGACGAGTTACGCTGTTGGCAATTGAGTTCCAGACCCGCTCGCGCCAATTTGGGCTCGACACGGGCATACAGATCCTCCATATCGCGCCTGTTAGTGAAGAGCGTGAGCACCGATCCACCCATGGCGAGATGGGCATCGACCAGCACGCACTCGAGCGCCGACAGATAGCGCTCACGATCGCGCGGATCGGGAATGTCCCCCGCCACGACCACGGCCATATTCGAGTCAAAGTCATAGCTCGAATCCAGGTGCAGCGATGAGGATGTCGACGCACCGATGCGATCAAGGCCGACGGCATGGTTGAAATGCTCAAAGCTCTTGGACACCGTCATGGTCGCCGAAGCGAAGATGGCCGTGTGCACCTCGGGCAACCACTCGTTCGCCAGGGCCTCGCCGATATCGATGCGCTCGGCGGTCATAGACTCCCCGCCCGCACGCAGCCGACGGTTCACCTGCAGCGAGTACACGTAGTGCTCATCCGTGCCTTCAATGATGAGCTTGAGATTCTCGACCAACTCGTGCAGACGGCGCGAAATGTCGCCCAGGTCGACGACGACCTCGGGCTTATCGGCAGCGACGGCCTGCACCAGCGCGTCTACGCTTTTATCCGCCTGGTCCAGTGCATCAATTGCGGTATGGGCCGGCTGCAAAAAATCGTGCCAGTCATCCGACTCGCGCAGCTCGGGGCCAATCCACAGATTCGCGTTATCGTAGCTCCCATGGGCGCGACGGCCGAGCTCGCGCACACCATCGAACACATCGGCAATCGCCATGCTCGCGCGGGCAACCGTCGACGTCGCTTTGGCGGTGAGTCCCAGGTAGAGCGTGGAGCCCTCGGAAGCGGCCAAATCACGGGAAACCTGACTCAGCGCGCCGGCACTCGACCCACCCAAGCGCTCAAACAGCACGCGCGACTCATCTGCCGAAACCACGCGCGCCCATTGGCGACGGGCCTCGCGCTCGATGGAATGGGCCTCGTCGACCACCCAGTGACGAATCGGGGGCAAAATCCTCCCCTCGGCGGCCACGTTGCGGAACAACAGAGAATGGTTGGTGACCACCACGTCGGCATGTGCCGCACGACGGCGCGCCCCGTGGACCAGGCATTTGTCAGGGAAGAACGGACACAGACGACGAGCACACTCGCGCGAAGCCGTCGTAAAGTCGGGACGGTTGACGCTGCGCCAGCGAATGCCGAGTGAATCGAGGTCGCCATCGGCAGATTGGCACACATACGCCATGATCACCGCAACCGCCGTGAGCGTGTCAGCAGGATCGCGCTTGGTGGTGATCTCAACCTGACCACGGCTCATGCGCTCGAGCTTGCGCAGACACGGATAGTGGTCATAGCCCTTGAGTGCACAAAACGACAGGCCCCCGTCCAGCTGCTCGGCGAGCTTTGGTAGCTCATGGTACATAAGCTGGTCGGCAAGATTATTCGATTTGGTCGCAATGCCGACGGTAATGTTGTTTCGGCGGGCGGCCTCGGCGAAGGGCACGAGATAGGCCATCGACTTACCGACGCCCGTGCCCGCCTCGATCACGCGATGGGTGCCCGTGACCAGCGCATCGCGAACCTCAACCGCCATCGCGATCTGCTCGTCGCGCGGCTCATAGGTGGGGTACATGCGATTGACCAGGCCGCCGGGGGCGTAATCTGCCTCGATCTCTTCACGACTCGGCATCTTAAGGACCGGCAGCTCGTCCGCATCAACGCGATCGTCTGCGCGATCGGCCTTGAGCACATCGGCACGAGCGGCGCTGAGCGAAAATATCGAACCCGGGTTCTGTCCAGCCAAAAAAGAAAAAATGGGGCGATATGACCAAGGCACGTCCGCGCGCATGTCCGCCAAGCGCGCCATAAGGCCCGAAGGCAGGTCGGTAAGTGCGACCAACAGCACGCGCCACACACCGCACAGGGCATCAACGTCGGCGTTCGCACGGTGCGATACTGAATCGCACCCAAACAAGTCGGCCATAAAAGACAGCTTGTGCGAGGCCAGGCGCGGAAGTGCGATGCGCGACAGTGCCAGCGAATCGATCCAGATGTCGCTGACGTTGACACCGCCCTTGACCGACTCGATAAACGACCGGTCAAACGTGGCGTTATGCGCGATAACAGGACAGCCGCCCACAAAGTCGGCGAGTGCCACGACGGCCTCGACGGCCGACGGAGCATCTGCCACATCGGCGTTCGTAATGCTCGTGAGCTCGGTAATCTCTGCAGGAATCAGCTGCTTGGGATGCACGAACGTATCAAAGCGGTCAATGACCTCGCGGCCCGAAAGGCGGGCCGCGGAAATCTCAATTAACTCATTGTCCTGCACCGAAAGACCCGTGGTCTCGGTATCGAGGACGATTACGTCCTCCTCGATGAGGCCAAACGATTGCGTCTTAGCGCGCTCGGCGAGCGTGGCGTAAGAATCGATGACGAACTGCGGCGTTCCAGGAGATACGGCGTCCTCGATTAGCATGCAACGCCCGCCCGGCGGAGACCCATACGGATCAGGCTGTCGCACACCTGCGGGAACGTCATGTCGTCGGTATGGCGAATCTCATCGGGATACAGCGACGTATCGGTCATGCCGGGAATGGTGTTGGTCTCGAGAATGACAGGGCCGTCCTCGCTCACGATAAAATCGCTGCGCGAAACGCCCAGACAGCCGAGGGCCTTATGGGCCGCACAGGCAAGTTCCTGGGCACGCGCATAGTTTTCGGGCGAAATCTGCGCCGGAATGCGGTGGATGTCTGTGGGGTCGACGTACTTTACATCCAGGTCGTAGAACTCGCAGTCCTCAGGCTTGCGAATCTCCACAATCGGCAGCGCGCGCACGTCGTACTCGCCGTACACGCCCACAGTGATCTCGGTTCCCTCGATGCACTTTTCGACCAGCACTTTATCGCCGTACTCAAAAGCCTTGGCGATTGCCGCCGGCAGCTCTGAGGGCTCGTGGACGAGCGAAATGCCGTAGCTGGAGCCGTTGACGGCGGGCTTTACAAAGCACCGCTCGCCACAAATCTCGACGATACGATCGATATCGACCTCGTCGCCCGCCTCAAGCGCCAGGCCGGGGGCAATGGGGATGCCCGCCTTGGCATACAGAAGCTTTGAAACCTCTTTATCGGCGCCACATGCGCTGGCGAGCACGCCTGACGCCGTGTAGGGGATACCCAGCGTCTCCATGGCCCCCTGCATGGCGCCATCCTCGCCGCCGGCGCCGTGCATGGCGATAAACGCCACGTCGAAGCCACCGGTCGCCATAGTCACCATAAAGTCATCGGCGGCGGTGTCGAGCAGCTCCACCGAGGTGTAGCCGGCCTCCTTCAGTGCCACCACGACATTCTTTCCAGAATTGAGCGAAATCTCGCGTTCGGCGGAATGGCCGCCCGCCAAGACCGCTACGTGCATGTTCTCTAGGCTTTTACCCGGCATGGGCAGACTCCTCCTCTATAATTCCTGCAGCTGATACCATATTGTAGCGATACCCTCTACGTTTCCCCAAAATCGAAAGGCTTCCATGAATCCCAGGACTAAATCTCAAGACATTCGCGACTTGAGCCAAAACGATATTCGCGAACTTGTCGCCGAACTCGGCCAACCCGCTTTTCGCGCAAAGCAGCTCATCGAATGGGTTTTTGAGAAGAACGTTTGTTCGTTTGATGACATGACCAACCTTCCCAAGGCCTTCCGCGAGCAGCTGAAGGAGGCATTTGCCTTCGACACGCCGACCGAGCTCGCCAAGCAGGTGTCTAAGGATGGCTCTCGTAAATACCTACTCGAGTACCACGACGGTATCTCCGTCGAGACCGTCGGCATGCCTCGTCGCAACAAGCTGTCTGTCTGCGTATCTACCCAAGCCGGCTGTGGTATGGGCTGCGCTTTTTGCGCTACCGGTCTGAACGGCCTCAAGCGCTCACTGACCGCTCAAGAGATCGTTGACCAGGTACTCCACGTTTCCAACGACTTTGGCGAGCGCGCGACGAGCGTAGTTTTCATGGGCCAGGGTGAGCCTTTCGCCAACTACGACGAGGTCCTCAAGGCACTGCGTATTCTTAATGACCCCGATGGAATCGGTATTGGAGCACGTCATCTCACTGTCTCCACCAGCGGCGTCATTCCTGGTATTCGCAAGTTTGCCGACATTCCCGAGCAGTTCACGCTCGCCGTCTCGCTGCACTCTGCCATTCAGTCCACGCGCAATAAGCTCATGCCGGGCGTTAAGAAGTACACGCTTTTGCGCCTTCACGAGGCCCTTCAGCTCTACACCGAAAAGACCGGCCGCCGTCCGACATACGAATACGCCATGATCGAGGGCGTCAATGACACCAACCCCGAGATGCAGGCGCTCTGCGACTTCTGCGAGGGCACGCTGTGCCACGTCAACCTGATCCAGCTCAACGATATCGAGGGCAGTCCTCTCAAACCGTCACCGATTCATAAGGTTGAAGACCTTCAGCGTCGTCTTGAGTCCCGTGGCATTGAGACCACGATCCGTAACTCTCGCGGCAACGATATCGACGCTGCTTGCGGCCAACTCAAGCAGCGCTTCAAGGTTCAGAAGAACGCGTAGGGGAGACCAACCTAAACGTTTCATGTGAAACATCGAACAGCCCCGGTTGCTTAATTGCAACCGGGGCTGTTTCATATCTATCGCTAATTCGCATCGAGCGATTGTTCAACAACTTTTTCGAAAGAAATAAGGGTCCTTGTTCTGGCGTTCGGACAAGGACCCCTTAAAAAAGGCTAGTAATTGTTAGGTACCTAAAAGCCTACATTTTCCCATTGATGGTTAACCCAATCTTGATTAATCTTGGGATTCTTAGTTACCTGAGCTGTACGCATAGCGACATCCTCAGTCATAACATCCATTTTCTTTTTGGACGTATCGACGATATCTTGCGCTCCGCGAAGCAGACGACCACGCAATTCATCGTCTGTTGCGATCTTAAATCCCGCAAACGCACCAACCGCTACAGTTGCAGCCAAAGCAAGAGCAGTCAGAACTTTATTCTTCATCCTGATCTCCCTGGTCAAATTGAATCATCTCGCCAAGAATGCGAGACAGCTCTTCCTCATCCTTAAACTCGATCTCGATTTTATTCTTGCCGCGCGAGCTCTTGACGCGAACGTTCGTGTTAAACACCTGACGCAGAACGCGTGCAGCCTTCTTAAAAGACTGAGGCGTTGCAGGGCGAGGTGTTTTAGGCGTCTCTCCGGCAGAAAACAGTGGGGCAAGATTTTCTGTCGCACGGACAGACAATCCCTCTGCAACAACCTTCTCAGCAAGATTAATGCGCGCATCTTCATACGGAACCGCAAGAATTGCACGCGCATGACCAGCAGTCAGCTTGCCTTCGAAGATCATCTGCTGAACTACCTCTGGAAGATCAAGCAGGCGCAACGAATTGGTGATTGCGGAACGAGACTTGCTGACAGCCTTTGACAAGGCTTCTTGAGTCATACCGCTCGCATCGATGAGCTGTCGATATCCCTTTGCCTCTTCGACGGGGTTAAGGTCAGAGCGCTGAAGGTTTTCAATCAGCGCGAGTGCAAGCATCTGCTCATCATCAACATCTTTAATGATGACGGGGAGCTCCTCAAGACCCGCAAGTTTCGAAGCCTGATAACGGCGCTCACCCGCGATAATCTCATAGCCATTACCGTGCTTGCGCACAAGAAGCGGCTGAAGAACGCCATGCTCCTGAATTGACTCACTCAACTCTCGAAGCTCGGTCTCGTTGAAGTGAATTCGTGGCTGATTTGGGTTCGGAACGATGTCTTCGATTGGAAGCTTAGTTTCCGAAACGGCATTTGATGCTGACGCTGCAGATCCACCAGTCTCATATTCAGCTTCTGAGACCAGTGCATTGAGACCACGACCCAAGCCGCCGCGCTTCTTAGGACTAGGCACGCTTAATCACCTCTTTAGCAAGGTTCATATACGCCTTTGCGCCCTTGTTCTGTGGCGCATAGGTAATTACTGGCTCACCGAACGAGGGTGCTTCTGAAATTTTAACTGTGCGTGGAATCAAGGTCTTGAATGTCTTGTCACCAAAATACGATTGAACCTCTTCCACAACCTGGTTCGAAAGCGATGTGCGCGAATCGTACATAGTCATGAGCACGCCATAAGTATCAAGGCTCTTATTAAGGCGTGTTTTAACCATCTTCATCGATTCAAGCAGCTTTGTGACACCTTCGAGTGCGTAATATTCGCATTGAATAGGAATCAAAACACTGTCTGCTGCTGTTAACGCATTGATGGTCAGCAAACCAAGCGATGGCGGGCAATCGATGAATATAAAATCAAACTCATCCTGAACAGGCTCAAGCAGATCCTTTAAGCGAGTCTCACGGGCAATCGCACTGACAAGTTCGATTTCCGCACCCGCAAGCTGGATAGTTGCCGGGATTACAAATACCTTATTGCAATTTGTATCAAGAACGAGCGATTCCGCCGGAACATCGTTCAGCAATGCATCATAGATGCAGTGATCGAGTTCTTCTTTTTCGATTCCAAAACCACTCGTACTATTACCCTGCGGGTCAAAATCGACAATTAACGTCTTTCGGCCCAGTTCACCCAACGCTGCTGCAAGATTTACAGCCGTGGTGGACTTACCTACGCCGCCTTTTTGGTTGATGATAGCAATGACACGCGTGTCTTTTGCACTCTTAGAACGCTTAACGTCGCGAAATCCCACGGTCCCTCCTGGTGTATTTAAAGCTGTTGAATGGAGGATGTTTCACGTGAAACAATCCGATTCGACATCGATTGTTATGTTTCACATGAAACATAACAATCGACACTATCCATTATGTTTCACGTGAAACATCTAGGCAAGCGGATTCTTTTTTGCCATGCCATTAGCACGCGGAAGGGAAACAGATGCCTGACGAGTCTTTTTAAGGATAATAAATTCACGGTGACCCAGACCATTCGGCAAATCAAGGTCGTCCGTCATAAGCGTGGTAAAGCCGCATATCTTTGCAGCAGCAATACCAGATTGAAACTCTTCATCAGATGGATTCCCCTTCGTAATAACAAAGAGACCACCATCTTTTAGAAAAGGAGAAGCATATTCAACGAGAACCGGTAATGGTGCGAGCGCACGGGCGGTCACAACTGCAAATTGCTTCTTATGGGATCGAGCATATTCCTCAAGACGATCGTGAACGGCATAAGCATACTTGAGTCTAAGCGCACTAACAAAGGAGTTAACAGCATCTACTTTCTTGCCAACGGAATCGATATAGGTAGCCTTTCGCCCACTTGCAATAGTCAACGGAATACCTGGAAATCCAGCACCGGTACCCATATCAAGCAAAGCACCTTCAGGAGCTTTATCAATATAGGGCAGTAAAACAAGTGAGTCCAGAATATGAAGGACGGCTGCATCATCAACATTCAGGATGCGCGTTAGATTAGTAGTCTTATTGGCCTCCAGAACAAGATCAAGATGCTTGATACAGACACGAAGGCTCTCGTCGGAGACCTTCAAAGAATAGTCTTTGCGATACGAAATAAGACGGCCCAGCATTTGGCTTGCCTGCTCATCAGTTAAAACAAACAAGACGACTCCTTTCTGACAAAAATCAGTGTATCGAGAACTTTTGACAAAAAAAGGGGACGT
>OAUO01000713.1_pt1 | contig 13040 bp, 8 predicted proteins | sample 1495191 | NCBI WGS metagenome assembly OAUO01 (sample SAMEA2580046, study PRJEB22360) | human gut metagenome | biome: human gut; feature: human-associated habitat; material: faeces | place: Denmark | collected 2008/2010 | reverse complement strand
CTTTTTTACTTGCTTATTTCGTTTGATTTCCATACTTTTAGCCTTCGTAAACCCTTTAAAAATTGATCCTATGGACAACATTCTTTTCTGGCTGGTTCCGGTCGCTTCCGTGTTAGCCCTCTGCTTTGCTTATTACTTCCATAAGCAAATGATGAAGGAGAGTGAAGGTACTCCCCAAATGATAAAAATTGCCGCTGCTGTGCGCAAAGGCGCTATGTCTTACCTGAAACAGCAATACAAGATTGTAGGCTGGGTGTTTCTGGGGCTGGTCATTTTGTTTTCAATCATGGCCTACGGTTTCCACGTTCAGAATGCTTGGGTGCCTATCGCTTTCCTGACGGGTGGTTTCTTTTCCGGCCTTTCCGGTTTTCTGGGGATGAAAACGGCAACTTATGCATCAGCCCGTACAGCCAATGCGGCACGCGGTTCGCTGAATGCCGGATTGAGGATTGCCTTTCGGAGCGGTGCGGTAATGGGACTTGTCGTAGTCGGTCTCGGCCTGCTCGACATTTCTTTCTGGTATTTGTTGCTGAACGAAGTGATTCCTGCTGACGCACTGACACCGACTCATAAACTCTGTGTAATCACTACCACCATGCTTACTTTCGGTATGGGGGCTTCCACTCAGGCACTCTTCGCCCGTGTCGGCGGTGGTATCTATACGAAAGCTGCCGATGTGGGGGCCGACCTTGTAGGTAAGGTAGAGGCCGGAATCCCCGAAGACGACCCGCGCAACCCTGCCACTATTGCCGATAACGTAGGTGACAACGTGGGTGACGTGGCCGGCATGGGAGCCGACTTGTACGAATCTTATTGCGGTTCGATCCTGGCAACTGCCGCGCTTGGTGCTGCTGCCTTTATTCATTCTTCGGACACGGCTATGCAGTTCAAAGCGGTTATTGCTCCGATGTTGATCGCGGCTGTCGGGATTATCCTTTCTATTATAGGTATCTTCGCCGTCCGTACCAAAGAGAATGCGAAAATGAAAGATCTGCTTGGTTCGCTGGCGTTCGGTACAAACCTCAGTTCTGTACTTATCGTCGTTGCTACTTTCTTTATCCTGTGGCTTTTGCAGTTGCAGAACTGGGTTTGGATCTCCTGTGCGGTGGTCGTCGGCCTGCTTGTCGGCATTGTGATAGGCCGTTCTACTGAATATTATACTTCCCAATCCTATCGTCCTACTCAGAAGTTGAGTGAAAGCGGGAAGACGGGACCTGCTACGGTCATCATTTCCGGCATCGGTCTGGGAATGCTTTCTACGGCTATCCCCGTTATTGCAGTTGTGGTGGGTATCATTGCTTCTTATCTACTGGCTGCTGCCGGCGATTTTGCCAATATCGGTATGGGGTTGTACGGAATCGGCATTGCTGCCGTCGGTATGCTTTCTACGCTGGGAATCACTTTGGCAACGGACGCTTACGGCCCGATTGCGGATAACGCAGGCGGAAACGCGGAAATGTCCGGCTTGGGTGAAGAAGTTCGCAAACGTACCGATGCGCTCGATTCTCTCGGAAACACGACTGCCGCAACCGGAAAAGGTTTTGCGATTGGTTCTGCTGCCTTGACGGGATTGGCTTTGCTCGCTTCTTATATTGAAGAAATACGTATCGGACTGACTCGTCTCGGCAATATGGATCTGACTTTCTCGGACGGAAATACAATCAGTGTGGCAAATGCTACTTTCATTGACTTCATGAACTATTATGAAGTGAACCTGATGAATCCGAAGGTACTTTCGGGGATGTTCCTCGGCTCTATGATGGCTTTCCTGTTCTGCGGGCTGACCATGAATGCCGTGGGACGTGCGGCGGGACACATGGTGGACGAAGTGCGCCGCCAGTTCCGTGAAATAAAAGGTATCCTGACGGGAGAAGCCGAACCGGACTACGAACGTTGTGTGGAAATCTCTACGAAGGGGGCACAGCGCGAAATGGTGCTTCCTTCATTGATTGCTATCATTGCCCCGATCTTTACGGGACTTGTCTTCGGTGTTCCCGGTGTGCTTGGTTTGTTGATCGGTGGTTTGAGCAGCGGTTTCGTGCTCGCTATCTTTATGGCAAATGCCGGTGGTGCCTGGGATAATGCAAAGAAATATGTGGAAGAAGGCAATTTCGGAGGAAAAGGAAGTGAGGTTCATAAGGCAACGGTGGTGGGCGATACGGTGGGCGACCCGTTTAAAGATACCTCCGGTCCGAGCTTGAATATATTGATAAAGCTTATGAGCATGGTAGCCATTGTAATGGCAGGACTTACGGTTGCCTGGAGTCTGTTCTAAGGATTTTGTGTTAAAAAGATAAGAAAATGGAGACCGGAATCTAGGTCTCCTTTTTTATTTCATTTACCTTTGCAGAGATAAAAACGATAAAGATGCTATTACCTTATTTAAATGAGAATCTGATAGAAGCAGGGTGCGATGAGGCAGGCCGCGGCTGTTTGGCGGGTTCTGTCTATGCTGCTGCCGTCATTCTTCCGAAAGATTTTAAGAATGAGTTACTGAATGACTCCAAGCAACTGACGGAGAAACAACGTTATGCTCTGCGTGAGGTAATAGAACGTGAAGCGATAGCATGGGCGGTGGGTATCGTTTCACCCGAAGAGATAGATGAGATAAATATCCTGCGTGCTTCTTTCCTGGCCATGCATCGTGCTGTCGATCAACTGTCCACCCGTCCCGAACACTTGCTCATTGACGGAAACCGGTTCAATAAATATCCCGGTATCCCGCATACCACGGTAATCAAAGGCGACGGAAAATACCTTTCGATAGCTGCTGCATCTATTCTGGCCAAAACGTATCGTGATGATTATATGAACCGTCTCCACGAAGAGTATCCCTATTATGACTGGAACCGTAATAAAGGGTATCCTACCAAAAAACACCGTGCCGCCATTGCCGAACATGGAACAACTCCTTATCATCGGATGACGTTCAATTTGTTGGGAGGTGAACAACTTTCTTTGGACTTTTAATTCCCGTTGTTCCTTTCTTAAATTATATTTTCTACATTTTTTTGCAGTATAAGCACGATTTTAGCCTGTTTAGTGCTTGAATTGTTCTGTTTAGGCTAAAAAAGTGTTGCTCCGTGCTTTTAATTGTTATTGAAATGCTATATATTTGCAAACAATAATAAGAATTAAAAAGTTTAAAATCATGGCAACGAACAAGCTACTAAGCTCTACTAAGCTCATTGGGGTATTTTTCATTATGTTAGTTTGTGCACTTCCTGCAAATGCACAGTTCTTGCGTACTTCTTATTTTATGGAAGGTACGCATTATCGTCAACAGCTGAATCCGGCTTTGACACCGACTAAAGGTTACTTCAATCTTCCGGTGGTTGGTGCAGTTAATGCAACCGTGGGGTCTACTTCATTAGGATATCAGGATATTATTGATATTATTGATGACGGAGATGATTTCTATACGAAACCGGATTTCATGAACCGGCTGAAAGATAACAATAAGTTGAATGTGAACTTTAGTACGGAAATCCTTTCTGCCGGTTGGTACAAAGGAAAGAACTTCTGGTCGTTCAACATTGGTCTTCGTACCGATATTGGTGCGAACTTGACTAAATCTATGTTTACTTTCCTGAATGAGATGGAGACTGTTGAAGAAAACTGGAGAAACAGTAACTATGATATCAGTGGTCAGCAATTGAATATCAATGCTTATACTGAAATTGGTTTAGGACTCTCACGTCAGATTAACAGTCGTTTGACAGTCGGTGCCAGAGTGAAAGCTTTGTTGGGTATCGGTAATATGGAGTTAAAACTCAAAAATGTGGCAATGAGTGCTAATCTGCCCAGTGATGCAGAGATTGCAAAGTGGTCAGATGAAAATTATTGGAGTGGCTTAAGCCAACAAGAAGCTATTAAACAAGCTACTGAATTGAAAGCAAAATTTGATAATTACCATGCAAATTTGAATGTTGGTGCAGAATTGAAGAGTTCTTTCAAAGGTTTGGAATTACAAGAAGAAGAGGGTAAGGATTATGTAACAGACTTCGAATTTGATAGTGGCAAATTGGGTATCGCTGGTTACGGTTTTGGTATTGATTTGGGTGCTTCTTATAAAATATTGGATAATCTGACTGTATCTGCATCTATTCTTGACTTAGGTTTTATCTCTTGGTCAAAATCAAGTACGAAGATTGCGTCAGCCAATCCGGATCCTATTGATATTAAAGGAAGTACTTATGCAGCAATGGTCGATCCCGCTAATCCTGAAACATCTGTGATGAATGCAGTAAAGCAGTTGCAGGATGATACTCAAGGGTATATGGATCGTGTAACTAACGGTGATGTACTCGACTATGATATGTTGCAACTCGAAGTAGGTGATGCAAAAGAATCTCGTAAGTCCCGTCTGGCTTCTACATTGGTGTTGGGTGCAGAATACGGTTTCTTCAATAACAAATTAGCTGTTGGTGTATTGTCTACCACTCGTTTTGTACAACCTGACGCTCTTACAGAGTTGACATTCTCTGCAAATTATCGTCCGAAAAGCTGGTTTAACGTTGCACTTAGCTATTCTGCCATTCAGTCAGCAGGAAAATCTTTCGGTCTTGGTCTGAAATTAGGGCCGTTGTTCCTCGGAACCGACTATATGTTCTTAGGAAAGAACTCTAACACTGTTAATGGATTTGTTGGAGTTTCTATTCCGTTGGGTGGAAGAAAAAGTAAACAAGGATAAAAAATAATTTCTCTCTCTAAACATTCTCTTTTAATTAATTCTCTATAGAAGAAAAAACGTATTATTAAATTACGGCCTGTCATTTACTCAATAGTAGATGACAGGCTTTTGTATGTTAGAACCATTTGATCTTTCTGAATATCACAAACGCCAGCGTGGACAATCCGATAGAGAAGAGTACAATCAAAGAAAAAGCAAAGGGCACTTCTTCCAGATGAATATCTACGTTCATGCCATAAAAACTGGCAATCAATGTAGGGAGCATTAAGACGATAGACAAGCTGGTCATACGTTTCATGATAGTGTTCACATTGTTTGAGATAATGGAGGCGAAGGCGTCCATTGTCCCAGTGAGAATGTCGCTGTAAATGTTCACCGTATTGAGTGCTTGTTTCAATTCGATGATAACGTCTTCCACTAACTCTTTATCCAGAAAATCCGTATCTTGGAAAATAGTCTTAAGTTTACCTATCATCACTTCATTGCCACGAATGGAGGTGTTGAAGTAAACCAAGGTTTTCTGCAATCTCATCAGACGGAGCAGGTCTTCATTACGGATGCTGCGTTCCAACTCCTTCTCTGCTGCACTGATATCTATATTGATTTGTTTCAGATATTTCAGGAACCATACGGCGGAAGAGTAAATCAACCGGAGAATCAGATCGAGTTTATTACGGACTACAATACCTTTCCTACGGGTATGTTCGATGAAATCCGGTAGTAAATCGGTGTTATGGTAACATACGGATACTATAATCTCGTTGTTTGTGATTATGCCGATAGGTACAGTGGCGAAAGGCAGGCTTCCGTTCTGCTTGTTTTGCACAGGGATACGCAGGATCGTTAACAGCCAGTTACCTTCCGTATCCGTACGCGGACGTTCATCCGTGTCGGCTATGTCATCAAGAAATGATTCGGGTACGTTGAGTGTTTTAGTCAGAAATTCAAAGTCATCATTGTTCGGGCATACTACGTTTACCCAGCTATTAGGAAGCCATTGTGCTTTTTCCACAAAGCCGGCCTCACAATAAAGATACGTTCTCATCTTATTGTCTCCTTTCGTTTGTTTAGCACGAGCAGAGACATCAGATTTCAATGACTCTGTTCGCTTTAATTAATACTAGTTGTGCACGTTCGCGGGTTTGAATCGTCCATATTTCTATGATTTTAATGTAAAAGCGGTGCAAAGGTACGGAAAATCAAGCTGGCTTCCATTCTTTTGCACCGTTTTTTTCGAATTTCTACTGTTTGCAGTCCGTACTTACTCTGCGTGCTGCTCTGTTTCCGAAGGTTCGGAAGTACCGAAACGTTTCTTCAAATATTGTCCGATACTGTAACTACTTAATTTTTCATTGGAGATACTGCCGTCTTTCTCTACGAGTTCGTAATGAGGAATGCCGTTGAAATGGAAAAGTTGGCGGAGGTAATTATATTCCGTTCCGGTGACATAATAACTTGCTTCTCCTTTCAGATGCTTTTCGACATATTGTTTGTAAGCTCCTGCCGGAGATTCTCTTTCTCCGGTGATATAAATAAACTGGAACTCCGGATGATCTTTGTACTTCTTGCGCAAGTCTGCTGTTGCTTCTATTCCGCTACGGCAAGGCCCGCAGCTAGTGGCCCAAAAGTCAACAAATAGTACTTTGCCCGGATGATTCTTGATGATATTGCGGAAAATGTCGGTTGCTTTGCCTTCCGGGAGTTGGTATGATTTAGCATCTTCCGAAGGATAAGCATTTTCAAACAATTGTTCAGTTTCGGCAACTAAGAAGGGGGCGGTAAATTCTTGCTTGAGGCTATCTATATATTCACGAGCAATTGTTTTTGTTTTTATATTTTGTAGGTCATAAGTGAGACGGCGTACTTTGGCTATTTGCCAGAGCAGAGGATTGGGAGTATTGCATAGCCGGGCGATAATGGCATTTTTCTTCTCTTCATATTTCTGTTCCATTGTTATGCTGGCCCTATCTTCTTCTTGCTGTGACTTTTCTTTTTGAGAAGGTTTCTGTTTATTGATATAGTCCATGTATTCTTTTACCAGTTTTTCTTCTTGTTTAAATAGAGCACTGGTCTTCCTGTCATCTTCTTGAAGTTCTGCAAGCGTTATTTTTATTTCTTGTCCGGCAAGTTTTTCCTGTTTTTGCCTTATCGCTTCTTGTTCAGCATTAAGTTTCACTCCTTTTTCTTTCAGGAATGTCAAGAGAGGCTTTTCTGGGTAAGTAAAAGGAATCTCCACCGATCCTTCGACTTCGTCCGAATAAGCTTTTCGGAGGGGAGCCATAAATTCAAAGCGATTGGTGAAGATGTCCGCTTTCTCATCTGCGAGAATTGTTTTATCGTCAAGTGGCATCTCTTTTAGGAAATCGTAATACGAATCATCTTCCTTTACTTTCAAGGCTTGATTGGCCGTATCTTGTTTGGCATAATAATCCCTGCTCATTGCAAAATCGAAGAATGCATTTCCTGTTTGCAGTTTTACTTTGTTTTTAATCAGGCAAACTGCCTTCAGGGAGGGGTGGTAGACCCGGCATACGGAATCGGCAATATGTCTCCATTGTGCGATGATAGGTCTCATGTGTTCCTTGTATTGGTTGGGAGTAAGTGTCTTTTGTGATTTGGATAAATCTTCGTACCGATAAGGAATAGACTTGCTAAAATCGGATAGTATATAGGAGAAGGGAGCTGTCGGTCCCATATATGCTATATTGTTAATCGGAAAATAATGATCGCGTGCACGGCTTCGAGCCATGATTGCTTCCCAGTCAATGTACATGGTGAGAGTTTGTCCAGGCTCAATATAGAATGGAATCCAGTCATTGTTGAGGGTTAATGATTGCTCTACCGGATGATGAATAACGAACTTGCATGTAAAACTTCCGTCTTTATCTATTTGCACAACAGTAGGATAATCTTCACGGGTGAGTTCATTTGATAGATAAACAAGTCCTGTCTCGAATCCCAAACGCGGGTCGTAGCCATCGATATATCCTTGCAGACAGGCGGTATCTTTACGGAAGAACTGTTGAAAACCATTGTCCGGCTCTATTGTGCTTATGGCAGCCTTTTGGCGGGTATACGATAATTCATTTGTTTGGTCTGTTTTTATAATACAGTTGCCACTCTTTTGCGGGGTTATCAACAATGTACGGATAGTCCCATTTTGTTTGTCTTTAACGGTCATCTCAATTCGTTTCCCTTTCTTGCGGATACTTTCATTGGTGTATATCCGATTATTCATGATCGTGATTGAATCGTAAATTCCGTATTCCCACTGACCGGAGCCGTCTGTCTTGAACCAGTTACCCTTGACGGCAGCTAGTGGAGGAGTATTCTTTCCTTTCTGCGGAATCAAGGAAATATCGTATGTATTCCCTTCATAATTAGTCGGGCTGAGAAGGTGGATCGTTTGAGTTTCTTCAGGCAGGGGTTCGAAAATAAGCACGTAGTCTTTTTCACCGGAATCAGGCATATATACTTCTTTATTGATTTCGATACCTTCTGCACCTTTAAACTTATATTTCTTTCCGGTGGTTGCATCTTCCAGGTAACTTGTTCCTTTTTCTTTAATCCACCAGTGCGGACGAAAAATAGCATGTATGTATACTCGTGTACTTTCTGGAGTACGTTCTATGCGGGTAATGTTGGAGATACTTCCCGAACGGGCTTTGAAAGGAGGATTGTCGATTGTTTGTGCACTTAGTATGCCCGATAATACAAGTAAAATGCAGAATAAGGTTGCTTTCATAATAATAGTTTTTTGATGAACGTGTTTAATACTATCCTTACAAAGTAAGGAAAATATCCATAGCCTTGTATTCTTTTACTCTGCAACTTAACATAGATTAAACGTTCAGGTAATCATCTTTTTTGTACCTTTGCAGCCGGAAAATCAGAGTGATAATTTAAATATTGAAATATTATGAGTAAGAAAGCCCTTTTAATGATCCTCGACGGTTGGGGATTAGGCGACCAAAAGAAAGACGACGTAATCTTCAACACTCCCACTCCTTATTGGGATTATCTGATGAATACTTACCCTCATTCCCAGCTTCAGGCAAGCGGTGAAAACGTAGGTTTGCCCGACGGACAAATGGGTAACTCGGAAGTCGGTCACTTGAATATCGGTGCCGGACGTGTGGTTTATCAGGATTTAGTAAAAATCAACCGTGCTTGCGCTGATAATAGTATTCTGAAGAATCCTGAGATTGTCGCTGCTTTTTCTTATGCAAAAGAAAATGGAAAGAATGTTCACTTTATGGGGCTGACTTCTAACGGTGGCGTACATAGTTCACTCGTTCATCTCTTCAAACTTTGCGACATCGCTAAAGAATATAATATCGACAATACATTCATCCACTGCTTTATGGACGGTCGTGATACTGATCCGAAGAGCGGTAAAGGTTTTATCGAAGAACTATCTGCGCACTGTGAAAAGTCAGCAGGAAAGATTGCTTCAATCATCGGTCGTTATTATGCTATGGACCGTGACAAACGTTGGGAACGTGTGAAAGAAGCCTATGATTTGTTAGTAAAAGGTGAAGGTAAGAAAGCTGCCGATATGGTTCAGGCAATGCAGGAATCTTATGATGAAGGCGTGACAGACGAATTTATCAAACCGATTGTAAATGCTAATTTCGACGGAACAATCAAAGAAGGAGATGTAGTAATCTTCTTCAACTACCGTAACGACCGTGCGAAAGAGTTGACAGTAGTATTGACTCAACAAGATATGCCGGAAGTTGGTATGCGTACAATCCCGGGACTGCAATATTACTGTATGACTCCGTATGACGCTTCTTTCAAAGGTGTACACATCTTATTCGATAAAGAAAACGTTTCTAATACGTTGGGTGAATACCTTGCTGCTAAGGGACTGAATCAACTCCATATTGCAGAAACAGAAAAGTATGCTCACGTAACATTCTTCTTCAACGGTGGCCGTGAAACTCCGTACGATAACGAAGACCGTATTCTTGTTCCGTCTCCGAAAGTTGCTACTTACGACTTGAAGCCGGAAATGAGCGCTTACGAAGTAAAAGACAAACTGGTGGCTGCTATCAATGAAAACAAATATGACTTCATCGTAGTAAACTTTGCTAACGGTGATATGGTAGGTCATACCGGCATTTACGAAGCAATCGAAAAAGCTGTTGTTGCTGTTGATGCTTGTGTGAAAGATGTAATCGAAGCCGCTAAAGCACAGGATTACGAAGCAATCATTATCGCTGACCATGGTAATGCTGACCATGCTTTGAATGAAGACGGTACTCCGAATACTGCCCACTCTTTGAATCCGGTTCCTTGTGTTTACGTAACAGAAAACAAAGCTGCGAAAGTAGAAGATGGCCGTCTGGCAGACGTTGCTCCAACTATCCTGAAGATTATGGGACTGGAAGCTCCGGCTGAAATGAACGGGAATGTTTTGATTAAGTAATTTAGATTTCTATAACTGGGAGGGCGGAGTAGAACTCCGCCTTTTTTGTCTCACATAAGTTTTATGATTCAGATTAATGATGTAGTTGTATCGCTTGATGTACTTCAGGAGAAATTTCTTTGTAACTTGGATGCCTGTAAAGGTGAATGTTGCATTGAGGGAGATGCCGGAGCACCGGTAGAACTGGATGAGGTGATGAAACTGGAGGAAGTGTTGCCGGTTATCTGGGATGAACTGGCTCCGGAAGCGCGTGCGGTGATAGAAAAACAGGGGGTGGTATATACTGACCAGGAAGGAGACTTGGTAACTTCTATTGTAAATAACAAAGACTGCGTCTTTACTTGTTATGACGAGAAAGGATGTTGCTACTGTGCTATTGAAAAAGCTTTCCGGGAAGGAAAAACAGATTTCTATAAACCGATATCATGTCATCTTTATCCTATTCGCATTGGAGATTACGGACCTTATAAAGCGGTGAATTATCATCGTTGGGATGTATGCAAGGCTGCGGTTCTGTTAGGAAAAAAAGAGAATGTCCCTGTCTATAAATTTCTGAAAGAACCTTTGATTCGTAAATTCGGTGAAGAATGGTACAAAGAACTTGAAGCTGTTGCCGAAGAATTGAAAAAGCAACATTTTATCTAAACTTCCTATTTCTTACGTGTGCCAAATACCTGATATAGCAAGATGCATAGTGCTACGGCCATTACACATACTGGTGCTATCCATGCTTCCGGATGAATGATGACCAGAAAGATGCAGGTAACGATAACGCACAATGTCAGGACAATAAGAAATAGTCTGATCTTTGCGAATAACGGGTTAGTAGTTTTCATCTTCATAGCTACTGTTTTCTATGTTTTTTGCAATATAGTGATTTAGCACTGAAAATGTTACTGTCTTTAGTCTTTATTAAGATATGGATAAAGAAAAACGCCGATCGAAGGATGCTCTTTCTCCATCGGCGTTTCCTCGTTGTAAGATGTGAGGTTGGTTTATAAAAACGTAAAATTAATATTATGTATCGATATTCGCATACGTTGCGTTTTCTTCAATAAACTCTCGGCGTGGTCCTACGTCTTCACCCATTAACATAGAGAAGATGTAGTCAGCTTCTGCAGCGTTATCGATATTCACTTGTTTCAGCATACGGTTTTCAGGGTCCATAGTTGTTTCCCACAACTGTTGGGCATTCATTTCACCCAAACCTTTGTAACGTTGTGTATGGATTGCATTTTCCGAACCGCCGCCGTAAGTATCAATAAACTTCTGGCGTTGTGCATCTGTCCAGCAATATTCTTCTACTTTACCCTTTTTGCAGAGATAGAGCGGGGGAGTAGCGATGTACAGATAACCGTTTTGAATGATCTGCGGCATATAGCGGAAGAAGAACGTCATAATCAGTGTGTCGATGTGAGAACCATCGACATCGGCATCGGTCATGATGATAATCTTGTGGTAACGCAGTTTTTCAATATTGGCCTCTTTACTGTCATCCTCGGTTCCGATAGTGACACCCAATGCGGTATAGATGTTACGGATTTCGTCACTTTCCAGCGCTTTGTGATACATCGCTTTCTCAACATTCAGAATCTTACCGCGAAGCGGAAGGATTGCCTGGAACATACGGTTACGTCCTTGCTTGGCGGTACCACCTGCCGAATCACCCTCGACGAGGAATAACTCGCATTTTGACGGATCTTTATCCGAACAGTCTGCCAGCTTACCCGGCAAACCACCACCGGACATCGGAGATTTACGTTGTACCATTTCACGGGCTTTTCTTGCTGCGTGGCGTGCTGTAGCAGCCAGGATCACTTTGTCTACAATCGTTTTTGCTTCCTTCGGATGTTCTTCCAGGTAGTATGACAAAACTTCACCTACGGCCTGGTCTACGGCACCCATGACTTCGTTGTTACCCAACTTCGTTTTCGTTTGTCCCTCAAACTGAGGTTCAGCTACTTTTACGGAAATAACAGCAGTTAGACCTTCGCGGAAGTCGTCTCCCGAGATTTCTACTTTTACCTTTTCCAACATCTTGCTGTCTTCGGCATATTTTTTCAGTGTACGGGTCAGTGCACGGCGGAAACCGGCGAGGTGCGTACCACCTTCAATCGTATTGATATTATTAACGTAAGAGTGAACGTTTTCCGAGAACCCTGTATTGTACATGATTGCTACTTCAATGGGGATTCCCTGTTTTTCGGAGTTCAGGTAAATCACGTCATTAATCAAGTGTTCGCGTGAAGACTCGATGAAACGTACAAATTCTCTCAGTCCTTCTTCCGAATAGAACTGTTCACTTTTGAAGCTACCGTCCTCATTCACTACCCGGCGATCTGTCAGCGTGATACGCAGGCCGGCGTTCAAGTAAGCCAACTCGCGTAGTCGTGAAGCCAAGATCTTGTAATCATATACCGTTTCTGTAAAAATGGTATCATCCGGCCAAAACTGTTGGCGGGTTCCCGTAATGTCGGCAGTGCCGACTTCCTTTACCGAATATAGCGGTTTGCCTATTTCATATTCCTGCTGGTAGATCTTACCGTTGCGGAATACTTGCGTAGTCATGTGAGTAGACAGCGCGTTTACACAAGACATACCTACACCGTGCAAACCTCCGGATACTTTATAGGAACCTTTGTCGAATTTACCTCCGGCGTGTAGGACAGTCATTGCTACTTCCAGTGCCGACTTCTTTTCTTTTTCATGATAGTCGACCGGAATACCGCGTCCGTTGTCCTGTACTGTGATTGAATTGTCTTCGTTGATCGTTACTTCGATATGGTCGCAATAGCCGGCCAAAGCTTCGTCGATAGAGTTGTCAACGATTTCGTATACCAAATGGTGAAGTCCCTTTATACTGATGTCACCGATGTACATCGCAGGGCGTTTTCTCACTGCTTCAAGACCTTC
>OAUO01000708.1_pt1 | contig 13145 bp, 10 predicted proteins | sample 1495191 | NCBI WGS metagenome assembly OAUO01 (sample SAMEA2580046, study PRJEB22360) | human gut metagenome | biome: human gut; feature: human-associated habitat; material: faeces | place: Denmark | collected 2008/2010 | reverse complement strand
GAGGGAGCCACTGGTTAGCATGGCCAACATCTACTAAAATATCCCGACCGGCAACTTTAAACGTCCTCCCGGCCATCTCAAATCATTGGACACAAAAACCAAACAGCCTCTCAGGGGAATTATAATCCAGAATTATCAGGTATTTATGTAAAAATATCCGTCCGCGAGACGATTTCAGGGAAGCCGGATGGTTCCTTACCACAGGAGAAATCAATTATCGCATTTTGCCGAACTTACGGATGGGAGCCGGCTATATGTCGTTAGTCCGCTACAAGGCATCGGAGGAACTGCGCAACCGGTTCTGATTCAGGCAGGAAGACATCTATCCACAAAACGAAAGGAAACGTACCGATATGCATTTATGCAGAAGCCATTTTACCGTCCTAAGGCACTTTTTTACTAAAGACAAGCAGAAAAAGAGCGGAAAGCAAGCAGAAATGGTTGGCAACACCCCCATCTTCCGGCTTTCTACACCCGGATGTTACCACCCCCCACACCCGGATGTCCGAAAAGGGTACACCCGGGTGTTCGGAGCCATATCATACTAATCCTTTGTAATTAAGATACATACTTAGCAGAAAGATCATATATATATTGCTAAAATCCCAGTCGGATGTGTGACACAGTGTGATACAGGCGTGATACATGAATCCGGTATGTATCACACCTTGCACAACATGGATATCAACACATACAAGACAAAATGTGATAGAGTGACAGAGAAATGGCGATTCTCTTTCTGTCGGTTTTAAGGCTGCTTATCGCCTCATTCGGCTGTCACATATAATAGGCATAAATAAAAATATCACTATCTTTGCCCTCGGAATCCAAAAACGTTCCTTTATATTATTCACCGAGTGCTTGATAAACCTCGTTAAAAACAAGAAATATGCAGAAAACATCTACTGTAACCGTACCATTCATGCTGTTAGGCATCCTGTTCAATATCTGCCTGGTAGCTTCAAACCTGTTAGAAACCAAAGTTATCCAGGTATTCGGCATCACAGCGACTGCCGGACTGATCGTTTTCCCGATCTCATATATCATCAATGACTGTATCGCCGAAGTATGGGGATTCAAGAAGGCACGCCTGATTATCTGGAGCGGGTTCATTTCTAATTTCCTTGTAATCGGATTTGCGCAATTGGCGGTGATGTTGCCTGCCGCCCCATTTTGGGAAGGCGAAGAAGGTTTCAACTTCGTGTTCGGAATGGCACCGCGCATCGCCATAGCAAGCCTGATGGCTTTTCTTGTCGGTTCGTTCCTGAATGCTTACGTGATGAGTAAGATGAAGATTGCTTCAGCCGGAAAGAATTTCTCTTTACGGGCCATCGTCTCCACTTTGGTCGGCGAGAGTGCCGATTCGATGATCTTTTTCCCGATCGCTTTCGCCGGACTGATACCGATAGGCGAACTTTTCATTATGATCGGAACACAGGCGGTTCTGAAATCCCTCTATGAAGTAATCATCCTTCCCGTTACCATCCGTGTTGTAAACTATATCAAGAAGGTGGACGGTAACGATGTGTATGACGTAGGGACATCATACAATATATTAAATGTGAGAGATTTATGATTTATGATTCATAATTCCAAACAAATGCGACCAGTCTTCACGAGGTTGCGGCGTATAGGTATGGAATCCTAGTGATTCCGCCGTACGGCAATTGGGGACGGCATCATCTATGAAAAGTGTTTCTTCAGGACGGATATCGGCATCTTGCAGGACATATTCGAAAATTTCGGCATCGGGTTTCAGCAGATGGAGGCGGTAGGAAAGATAAATATGATTGAAAAAGTCGGAAGCATGGTGGCCTTTATAGGAAAAACAGGTCTTTTCCGACCACTCCCAATGAATCTCGTTCGTATTGCTGAGCAGCATCGTATTGTAACGCTTGCGGAGGTCGAGCAAAAGATCCAGCTTATAATCCGGAACATCATCGAGCATGGCGATCCAGGCGGCATCTATCTGTTCGTCCGTCAAAGGCTGTCTGGTCAGATGACGGATACCCTCGCGAAACTCTGCTACCGTAATGGAACCGAGCTCGATCTTCATGAACAGATCCTTATGCTGGTAGTTATTGACAATCTGCTCGCGTATATTCGCGACCCCCAAACTCTCGAATGCCTCGATGCACCGATTACGGGTGAGATTGATAATCACGCCGCCAAAATCTATAACCAAATTTTTTATGCCTTCCATGACCTTCTTTTAATTGACAATTGATAATCGACAATTTTGATTCTAACTATTTACTACCAGCGGCGGCGACGCCGGTGATGCCGTTGCCGCTGTTTATATTGACGTATCCTGCGATATACCAGCCAGACAAATAACACTCCGAACACGGCAAAGATCAGCAAGACGATCCCTGTATTCAAGTTATCTCCTTTCACGCGGCTCCACATTTCCAAAACCAGTTCCGTCCGATCTCCGAAATCGCGGATCATGGCACAACGTTCTACCACCTTGCGGTCGGGGTATTGTACCGGATTGATCCGGATGCTATCCGCACCGGGACCGAAGAAATAACTCAAGTCGGAAACTTTCTCGATTGTCGAATCGATCTTGGCTTCCATAATTTCGGGAGTCGCAATGGCACTGACGTAACCGATGGCATCCATATTCCGCAAAGCGACGTCCGGACGACAAAGATAATCAATAAAATAACTGGCCGCCTTTACATTACGGGCATATTTAGGGATCGCCCAGCCGTCATACCAGATATTGCTGCCTTCTCGGGGCACTTCATAGTCCAGTTCCACCCCGACAGCCTCCGCTTCGTCCATCGCCCAAACCGCATCGCCACTCCAGGTAAAATTGAGCCAGGCTTTGCCTTTCGTCATCATTTCCTTGCCGAAATCGGCTTCCCAACCGGCAATGTTGGGTTTCATCTTTTTCAGAAGTTCTTCGGCTATGTCGATCGCTTCGGGAGAATTGTCGTTCATCAGTTGCTCGACCGTCACGGTCCCATCTTCCAGTTCCTTCGCATGGGCGTAGATAATGGCCGTACCATAGGAGTCACGATAGCTGTCTTTCATCAATATCTTGTTTCTGAACTTCGAATCCCAAAGACACTCCCAGCTTTCGACCTCTTTCTCCTCCACGAACTGCTTGTTATACAAAATCCCAGCCGTTCCCCACATATAAGGGACGACATAGTCGGTCGTTTTCCGTCCCGGCTGGCTTAGCTTGTTCAGTTGCCCGCGGATATAGGGAGAGACATTATCCAGATAATCCGGTGTCTTTCCGAAATTGCGGTCTATCGGGACAAGAAGGTTTTTCTTCAACATCCGTTCGATTATATATTCGGACGGACAGATCAGGTCGAAATCTTCATGCCCGCGTTCGATCTTGGTAAGCATGATCTCATTGATATCGAACACCTGGTAGATGATCCGGATATCTTCTCCGGTCTGCTCCTTGTACCAAGCGGGAAATTCGGCCAAGACATCCTCGTCGATATAGTCTGCCCAATTGTAGACTTTCAGAATATGACTGCGCTCCTCATCCGTACGATTGCATGAAGACATGAAAGTCAAAAGAAAGAGGCAACTCGCTATTATTGTAATCAGTTTATTCATTTCCTGCTTTTCTCCATTAGCTTTTGGACTTCTCCGCCCGTTTATTAATCACAATCAAAAGGACAAGCACCGTCACGAAAATGATAGTTGACAGCGGACGCAACTCCGGTGTCAGTCCCCCTTTGCGGGCATCCGCATAAATAAAGGTCGATAGGGTTTCCAGTCCCTCGTTGCCGATCGTAAAGATGGTAACGGCAAAATCATCGATCGAAAGCGTAAAAGCCAGTATAAAGCCGCTGATCATGCCCGGACGAATCTCCGGCAGGATCACCTTGCGCAACGCCTGGAAAGGAGTCGCCCCCAAATCGAGCGCCGCCTCATAGACATTCTGGTTCATCTTTTTCAGGCGTGGCATGACACTCAGCACCACATAGGGCGTGCAGAACGTGATATGCGCCAGCACGACCGTCGTGAATCCTTGTGAAACGCCAAAACTTACGAACAGCAGGAAAAGGGATACGCCCGTAATAATATCTGCATTCATCATCGGGATCGCATTGGCAAAATTCATTACCTGGCGGGTCCGTGATCGCAGGTTGAAAATACCGATAGCCGCAATACTACCCAACAGCGTGGAGACGGTCGCCGCGATCATCGCAATGGCGAACGTATTCCACAACGCACTCACCAACGAACGCTGCACGCCTCCTGTAAACAGCGAACTATACAATTTGGTTGAAAATCCCGTCCAGTTTCCCAAGACTTTCGCTTCGGTAAACGAGAAAATCATAATAATCAGAATCGGGGAATATAGCAGCACCAACAGTAGCCACAAATACCCTTTTGCCATCCATTTCGTCATCATATCACACCTCCCCCTTCGTTCGAAGCACTGTCCTCTTCATTCGTAAAGAGGATGGTAACACCAATCAGCAACAGCATAATAAGAGAAAGCGCCGCTCCATAATTCCACATACCGTTATAGATATTTTCTTGCACGGTCGTACCGAACAGTTTGATGTTATTCATCGTCAGTAATTCGGCAATGGCAAACGTGGAAACCGTCGGCATGAAAACCATGACGATCCCGCTCATCACGCCGGGCATCGAAAGAGGCAGAATCGTTTTCATAAAGACCTGAAACGGATTGGCTCCCAAGTCCTGGGCCGCCTCGATCAGACTGCGGTCCATCTTTTGCAACGTATTATAAATCGGATAGATCATGAACGGGAGAAAGTTATACACCATACCGAAAACCAACGCCCCCTCTCCCAACTACTGACGATGGAAATCGAACAATGCTACCGTAGCCAGCGTACGGATCAGGATATTCACCCACATCGGCAGGATGAATAGCACGACCATCGTCCGGGAAGTGTTAAAACGCTCCTGGCTCAGGATATAAGCTGCCGGATAGCCAAGGATGAGACAGGCAAGTGTGGTGATAATAGCAATCCCGATCGAATAGACGAACGTGTTCATTGCTTCAGGGTGTACCATGAACTTACGGAAATTAGCAAAAGTGAACGCTCCGTCGGCATCTGTAAACGCATATAATACGATCAACAACAAGGGCATTACGACAAAGACAGCCAAAAACAGGGCATAAGGAATCGTCCAGTTCTTACGCCGCATAAAAAAAGCTGAAATCTTACTTATCACTTCCTTCCTTTTTAGTTGATTGAACAATCCGTATATTTTCGGGAGCGATCGTGATTCCGACCCGGTCGCCATCGTCCCAAACATCATTCGTATCGACAAAGATATCTTCGTCCCAGTCGGTAAACACCGTCAGATGATAATGGTTGCCTTTGTAGAGGATAAATTTTACTTCACCGGTCAGACGGCCGTCTTCCTCGTTGTCTTCCAGAATGACGCGGTCAAAATCTACTTCGACCTGCACGGGTGCTTCCGAGTCAATGCCGGATACCTCTCGGCATTCGAACGTACAGCCTAAAAATTCCACATGCGTAGCATCCACCATCTTTCCTTCGAACGTATTGCAGATACGTTCCTTTTTCATCACATGGATATCAAATGGTTTGACCAGCAAACCGACTTCCTGCCCGGCATCGAAACAATGGTAGTCCTGTACCATGAACTCATAGCCTTCCGGCGTCTGCACCATCATCTCGTAGTGAACGCCCTTGAAAATGGAAGAGGTAACCGTTCCGGTCAGCATGGCGGCTTCAGACGGCTCGAAAATATAAATGTCTTCCGGGCGGAGCACGACATCTACCGGGGTCTGTTCGCCGAAACCTTCGTCTACGCATTCGAACTCATGCCCGGCAAAGGATACCAACTTATCTTTGATCATCAGTCCGTTCAGAATATTGCTTTCGCCGATAAAGTCGGCGACAAAGGAGTTGATCGGTTCGTTATAAATGTCAATAGGCGTCCCGATCTGCTGGATCTTCCCTTCGCTCATCACGACGATCGTATCGCTCAGGGTGAGTGCTTCTTCCTGATCGTGAGTAACATAGATAAAGGTGATTCCGAGAGACTTATGCATTTCCTTCAACTCCATCTGCATATCCTTGCGCATCTTGAGGTCAAGAGCCGCCAGCGGTTCGTCCAGCAGGAGCACTTCCGGTTCGTTCACGATAGCTCTGGCAATCGCGACACGTTGTTGCTGTCCGCCGGAAAGGGAATCCACATCACGGTACTCATAATCGGTCATTCCTACCATCTTGAGGGCCTGCTTCACCTTTTTCTCGATCACGACAGCCGGAAGTTTTTTCAGCTTCAGGCCGAAAGCGATGTTATTGAAGACATTCAGATGAGGGAAAAGAGCGTATTTCTGAAATACAGTATTAACTGGACGTTTATGAGGGGGTGTTTGCGTAATTTCTTTTCCCGCAATGGTTATTATACCCTCAGAAGCAGTCTGGAATCCGGCAATCAGACGCAACAATGTCGTCTTCCCGCAACCGGACGGCCCCAGAATGGTTACAAACTCGCCCTTACGGACAGACAAATTCACATCATTCAATACGGCCTTGTCTCCAAAGAATTTAGACACATGCTCCACACCAATGATGCAGTCAGATTTTTGCATAGACAGATTCCCCTTTACCAATACTGATTAAACATATTTCCGCTTCTTCACGTAAAAAGCGGCACAAAGGTAACAATTAATTGATAATTGAGAGTTGAAAATTGAAAATTACGGTAGAGTCTTGCTCTTAGGCAACACCAGGTTCAAAAAGACTCCCAGTAAAGCCGAAAGCCCGATACCGGCCATCGTGAAACCGCCAAATTCAATGGCAGCACCACCAATCCCGAAAGTCAGGATCAATGAGACGATGATCAGGTTGCGAGTGTCGCCCAGATTGGTCCGATTCTGGATCAAGCTGTTGATGCCGACAGCGGCAATCGTTCCGAACAGCAGCAACATGATGCCCCCCAACACGGCGGCGGGAATCGATTTAAGCAACGCGCTGACCTTCCCAAACACAGAAAAGACGATACCGCTTACAGCAGCAATACGGATAACGGCCGGGTCTGTAATCTTTGTCAGCGAAATAGCTCCTGTCACCTCCGAATAGGTCGTGACGGGAGGACCGCCGATCAATCCGGCGACGATACATGCCAGGCCGTCTCCCAACATCGTGCGGTGAAGTCCCGGATCTTTTACGAAATCCTTGCCCGTCACCTCGTTGATTGCGTACACATCGCCTATATGTTCGATCACCGGAGCAATCGTCACCGGAATCATAAAAATAACCGCTTCCCACGACAATGAAGGCTTTACAAATTGCGGAAATGCAAACCAAGGAGCTTCTATCACAGGCTTGAAGTCGATCAAGCCGAACAGACTCGCAGTCAGATACCCGACGATGATTCCACAGAAGATAGGGATCAATCTCAACATTCCCCGGCCCAACATAGAGGCGAGAATAGCGGAAAGCAGGGCTACCAGCGCCAACGGCCAGTTCTCTTTTGCCATATTCACACCTGAGCCTGCCAGCGAGAGGCCGATCAGAATAATAACCGGCCCGATCACCACCGGCGGAAAAAGCCGCTTGATAAAACCGATTCCTCTCCACCGGACCAACAAGCTCATCAACCCATAGACGGTCCCCACAGCCACCAGGCCGGACATCGTACCGGGCAACCCATACAATTCCGTCGCCTTTATGATAGGCGCCACAAAAGCGAAACTGCTTCCCAGAAAAATAGGAACTTTCCCTTTCGTCACCAAATGAAAGATCAACGTGCCGATACCAGCAGTAAAAAGGGCGGTAGAAGGATCAAGGCCAACCAGCAGAGGAACGAGAACAGTCGCACCAAACGCCACAAAAAGGAACTGAACGCCAACAACCGTTTTCTGAATGGGGTTCAGGGGTTTCATATTATCCATTCGTTCTTTATTTACTTTTTGCAAATATAATATAATCCAGACATCCAGCAATTCAATTCACTCACCTATTTTTTATAATAAGCAGCCGTTCATAATCCACCCCTTACTTTTAACTTAGTGCAACCCGGATAAAAAGTCCCGCCGTAAATTAAAACACGGCGGGGCGTCTCTACGTTTTTTTCCAGTTTACAATCAAAAAACGACCTACCCCTACTTGGGACTCTTCAATTCCAGGAATGCAGTCGGCAGGCCTTCCGATTTAACAGCAACCACGCTATTACCCTCGTTCCGTTTGATACGGATCAGGGCACGACCATTATACGCCTGTACTTTACGACTACCGGTCGAAGTTCCTAAATTGCAGATCAGGCTGCCATCTCCGGCAATCTCAAACGTAATCTGCTTTTTGGAGCTGAGACAACGGATGCCGTTTTTATCGATCAGTTGTACCTGTACCAAAGCCGTATCTCCCTCTTCGGAAAGCAAGCTCACTTGGCAAGCGGCTTCTTTATCCCATTTAGCAGTCTGGTATTCCTGACGAATGACATCAGAAACCTCCTTCTTCTCCTTTTTCTTTACACCGACAGCCCGTATTTCGTTCATGCCTTCCCGATAAACACAATTCCAGCGCAACCCGGCAGCCGGATAATCCTGACTATTACGCCGTTTCACACCCTGGCTCACACCATTGACAAAAAGCTCCACTTCGTCGCAGTTAGAATATACCAAGATTTCCTTGCGGTCATCTTTTCCACCCCAGCGAACCGGCCAGGTATGACCGTAGATATGGATCATCGGCTTCTCCGTCCAGTAAGACTGGAACACATAGTAGCTTTCTTTCGGAGTAAAATCGCGTTCAACCACCCCCTTCTGATTGACATAAGGGACAGGATTGTCGGGACGGACCGGAGTCGAAAAATCTTTAAAAGGCCAGTAGGCTGTACCGGTCAGCCACGGCATCGTCTCCTGCTCTTTCAGATGCCAGTCGATCAGACGGACCACATAACTTTCCGACCAATCGCCATCGCGCGAAGCACGTGGAACGCCACCATACAAGGAAGCATCGCCGGCACGTTCATCACCGCCCTTTCCTGCCTCGATGTTCTTCAGATTATAAAAAGCATCTTCCGAATGACGACGGGCATGGCTGTCACCTCCCCACTCTACATGCAGGAAGTGTTTTACCTTCTGCATCTCCTGTTCTGAGATCGATTTATAATCGGTAAAGACACCCCGATACCAACCAGCCCAGATTGAAGGTGAATAGACATCAACAATATCATTACAAAATTCACACCGGCGGATCGCCGTCATACGTGTGTCGTCTAAACGGTGCGCCATGTCGTGCAACTCTTTCATGAAAGCACGGATCGCACTCTTGTCGAACGTATTGAAATCGTTAGGCCAGTCATTCTCATTACCCAACCCCCAGATGATGACAGCCGGATGATTATGATGCTGGACGATCATATTAGCAAGCATCCGACGGGCTTGTTTTTTGTAGACATCGCCTCCAAGACCGCCCCGACACCAAGGAATTTCTTCCCATACCAGAATGCCCAATTCGTCGCAAAGGTCCAGAATGATTTCAGATTGTTGGTAATGTCCTAAACGGATAAAGTTCACGCCCATATCTTTCATCATCCGCATTTCACGACGCATCATATCTTCCGTCATGGCTTGTGCCACACCAGCGTGATCCTCATGGCGATGCGTACCTCGCAACAGCAAACGTTTGCCGTTCAGGAAGAATGGACCTTTGTCCTTAAACTCCGTATGGCGGAAACCGAAGCGTTCTTCCGTCGTGAAAGTCTGATCCGGTGTCTTTACAGTCAACTCGCAAGTATAGAGTTGTGGCACATCCACGTCCCACAATACCGGATTCTTGATCTTCATCTCTGCTAAAAGCTGGTCACCCAAAGGAAGTATTCCTTCCAGTGTTTTCGAGAAGACTGGTTTACGGTCCGCATCGTAAACGGAAACGGTCACATCCGCCTTCCTTATATCTTCCGGATTATAAAACGAAGTTTTCACCTTCAATATACCCTCTTTCAAGTTAGAAGAGAGGGAAGATTCCAAACGAATCTGTTCAAAAGAAACTTCAGGCAGGTACACCAAGTTCAAATACCGGTACAGACCACCATAGATATTGAAATCAGCCAGATCGGATGGTATCATTTCCAGATCACGTGAATTATCGCAACGGATCGACAAAGGTACTTTCCCTTTGAAACGTTTCGCATCTTTACTGCCGAGAAATGCTTTTACCGCATCCGTAATATCGACATTCCAACTGTCATAACCGCCAACATGGCTACCGACATGAGTCGTATAGACATAGACATCCGTCTTCTGTCCCGCCCCGTCGAAATCGAGTACGATCCGCCCGTTCCGATAGGGATTGTCTATCGCCAACAAAGTTTTATACCATCCCGGACCTTCATAATAATTCACGTCCGGATCAACAGCATCTTCGGCATTAAAACAATGAGGTAACGTAACAGGCTGCCAGATAGGAACCGCCTCCGAACTGCCGGGTGCGGCAGGACGTACAGCCTCCCAGATTCCCCCCAAATCACCTTTCAGATATTCCCAATTGTTCGTCAGCCGAATTATTCATAGCAGGCACTTTCGCCACAGCCGACAGAACGGACAAACACAATAAGCATGCAACAAACAAGTACTTCATATTCTAATATTCAATTTAAAATTCAATTAATTTTACAAGAGAGCAGTTCCTTCTTTTTCCAATTTGGCTTTTCGCAACAAGGCTTCCAGATAGTAATAATCCGCATATACGATCGGCACATCCACTTCCGAACCGTGAGTCTTGGAACCGGTACTATGCAAAAGCAGGAAACCACAGTCTTTCCCTACACTCGCCCGATAACGGTTCGTCAGATTTTCCAATATCCTATCAGCCCTATCCACATATCCGGTTCTATTCGTTTCATCATACATACTCAACTCGTAAAGAGCAGAAGCCGTAACGGTGGCCGCCGATACATCACGCGGCTCGTCCGGTATTCCTGGAGCATTATAATCCCAATAAGGTATCAAATCGTCCGGCAATGTAGGATTGGAAAAAATATAAGAGGCAATTTGTTTGGCACGTTCCAAAAATTCAGGCAATCCAGTTTCTCGATAGCACATCGTATAGCCGTACAATCCCCACGCTTGTCCACGCGACCAAGCCGAAGCATCGGAATACCCCTGATGGGTGTTTTTATGCAAGACTGCGCCGGTCAACGTATCATAGTCGATAACATGATAGGAACTGTAGTCCTTACGAAAATGATTCTTCATCGTAGTACGGGCATGGTCGACTGCAACCTGGTAGAAAGTGGAATCACCATTCGTACGGAAAGCCCAGAAAAGTAGTTCCAGATTCATCATATTATCGATGATTACGGGATATTGCCATTTATCCCTGTTATGATCCCAGGAACGGATACAACCCACTTTTGGATTGCAACGTCTGATCAGGGTGTAGGCAGACTGCAACAGAATATCCTTATAACCAGAATCCTGAGTTAACCGATAACCGTTACCATAGCTACAATACATTTTAAAGCCCATATCGTGGGTACTCCCATTCCATTTCTCCTGTTCAAGCAGTTCAGTCTGTTTCCTGGCCTTCTCCTTCCAAAAATCATCTTTAGTATATTCATACATATACCAAAGTTCGCCTGGGAAAAAACCGCTTGTCCAATCATGGGATGCCACCATGCGCAGGAAACCGTTCGGATCGATATTGCGAGGATTGGCAAGCAGCTTGTCCGTACTTTTATAAACCGAATCCATTTCCACGAATGCATGTTTCAACTGTATATCGGCAAAATCAAAATTCGAACTGATAATATCCCTCTTGTCCAAAGCACAGGAACTACAGACAAGCAGAAAAACAAAAAAAAGAATTTTCAGTTTCATTTTGTCCATTTTGTGTTATAAGAAGGGGTATGAAATCATCAGTCATTCCATACCCCAAGATTATTTAAACCTACTCAAAAATTTTCTTACAAATTCGGATTGATCAATGAATCATGCTCCGGACAAGGGAAATACAACCGTTCTTCCGTTACATTCTTCACCTTTTCAGGAAAATTTTTCTGGAAATATTCCTTCATTACCGTCAGATAAGTGCCCCAGCGAACCAAATTGAAACGATAGATCCGTTCGTGTGTCGTCTCTAACGTCCATTCTTTTTGGATTGCCTGACGGAAAGTCTCTTTAGACAAACCGGACAAGTTATCCAAACCGGCACGTACACGCAGTTGATTCACGGCATCATAAGCTGCAGCCGTCGGACCATTGGCTTCGTTTTCCGCTTCGGCAAAGATCAGCAAGACATCGGCATAACGGATGATAGGAATGTACATATCCGTACGCTTGTTACGCTGTGAGAAATTTTCACGACCTCCATCACACCATTTCTTTCCATGTGGATACGGACTACCGAAATTCTCAGTCGTATAGGTTTTATTATCAACTGTACTGACAATTTCGGTCAAGAAGGTAGCGGCTTTCCGTTTATCCTTATCATCAAATTTATCGATATAGGATTGTTTCGTATAAAAGAATCCCCATCCTGATTCGGACCCGATACTGGTCGGACGCCACTCGGCTCCACACTGGTTATCTCCTAACCCATCTGCAAAATTCAGGGCAAAGATCGATTCTTTGTTATACCGATTGTTGACCAGCCAAAGATCGGCATAATTTTCTTCCAGCTTAATACCGTAAGTAGCGGCATTATCAATGACTTCCTTCGCTTTGGAAGCCGCCTTCGCCCACATGGTATTGTCTTTAACTTGTTCACCGGCCATCGTGATATAAACCCATGAAAGCAAAGACTTGGCGGCAGCGACAGTCGGACGTTCCGTTCCAGAATCCCATTTTACGGGAAGATTGGCTTCTGCATATTCCAAATCTTCAACAATCTTATTATATATTTCTTTAGCCGGTGTCTTTGTCATGTTATTCGCACTGGTAAAGTCATTCACCGGCGTGTCCAGATAAATAACATCATTAAAGATACGCACCAGATAGAAATAGGACATCGCACGCATATAACGGGCAGCTGCGACATAACGTGTCTTGACCTCATCCGAAACTTTCGAAGCATTCGGAACTTTCTCGATCATGATGTTAGAAGCATTGATACAAGCATAAAATTGCTGCCAGGGCTTATAAAGGCTCTCGTTATCGCTTTGCCAAGTCAAAGAGTTCATTTCATCGCGAGCCATATTATTGGCTG
>OAUO01000695.1_pt1 | contig 13334 bp, 11 predicted proteins | sample 1495191 | NCBI WGS metagenome assembly OAUO01 (sample SAMEA2580046, study PRJEB22360) | human gut metagenome | biome: human gut; feature: human-associated habitat; material: faeces | place: Denmark | collected 2008/2010 | reverse complement strand
CTTAAAAAATACATATTTGAAATCCACATGAAAATCCTTTAGAAATATATTATAAGAATTGATTATCATCCAATTAACTGTCATTTTTTAATAATTCTTTAATCAAATTAAACTTTCTTTAATATGATAGAATACACAAAATAACATAAGCCCCCTTATTTTGCCCCTTTACCAAAAATCTCTTTAACTTCAGCAACTTCATAATTACCACGTATAAATTGAGCAGTAGAATAAGATTTATTAAATGTCACATTACCAGTACTATGTGGCATAATAGATGTTGTGACTACTTCATTATAAGTCATCTCACGATGCCATGCCGAATCAAATACTGTAATAGTAAATATTACAGTTACACTAATACTATAATCTGAACTATTTTGTACTGGCAAACTGCAACTTGCCATTAATGTACGTCCAATCTGTTGGTTATTCGAAATAGGTTGTCCAAAATGTACTGTTGATTCACTTGCATGAATTTTCTTCTTATCTATATCAACTTCAACTTGATTTTTAACAGCCGTAGTATTAACTTTTTGTTGAGCAATATCTTTATTTTCAATTGCGGATTTACTATCATCACCTGCCTTAAAAATATATAATACATATACAACTACAACTATAGCTATCATCATAAAAATGGTAACTATAGTTTTTTTATTATCAACATATTTTTTCATTATTAAATTCCCTTTAATTTAATAAACACACTAATCAAGATATAAGTTTTGACCCCTATTAAAAGATTATTTATTTTAATAAATTCAAACAGATAAAATAACCAAACGAACACCACGTCAAGCTTCCATCCCCATCAGAAGTTAATTTGTATAATTAATATCAGTAAAGTCTACATCACATAACCTATCTGTAGTAAAAGTAACTATTTAATAACTTACAGAACAATACAATCCTCCTCTTTTCTTTCTCCAATCCCCCAAGTATAGATATTTATAATGTCATCAAGGACATAGACTCGTAAGGAGTCCTCTATAGGATTAATCATCTTACTAGCTCGCCGCATCATAGCATCATATTGTTTCCTATTAAGCAATGCTTCAAACGCAGACTTTTGGACACGAACGCCATAACGTTCCAGGCATTTAACAAGACGGTTACGTGTTTTGTTATCCACCACATCATAGATAACTAAGACGATAAACTTTTTCATATCAGTGAATCTCCAATGGCGTATACAAATCTACATCTTCGTGTATAATTGCACTAGCAAATTGCTTACACTGTTTATAGATAGATTCACGATAGCTTTTACAATCATCAATATATTGATTTTCAGAACGAATTTTCTTATTATAGGCCATTAAAAATGCCTTACGCCCCTCTGCTGTCAGGTAGCACCCTTTATCAGAATTATCAAATTCGGATAAATCTACCATATTACGGCTCACCATAGATAGCACCATAGAATCTATAATTGGCGCCCGCCATTCTTCAATTAAGTCAGATGCGAGGGCTGGATGGCCTTTAGCTAGGCTATGCATGACTCCTACGAATGGATGGAGACCAGCATTAATAACACCAGCTAAAATTTCATTAAACAGCATGCTGTAACCTAATCCGAGCATAGCATTAAACGGATCTCGAGGCGGTTGTTTTGTTCGTTTTGTAAAAGCAAAGGCAGATGGCACAATTTTACCGAGTGCTTCAAAATAAAGACGACTTATCAGTCCTTCATAGCCCATGAGTTCAGATACACGCATACATTCACCAATATGGCTACGTACAGATTTAATATTCGCAATTTGCACATCTATATTGATATCCTCTTCTAGATTTCGTGCGTAGCGACGAAGAATAGTCAGCTGATTACGCACCTTTGCCCGAATAATTTTACGTGACATAGCCACTCTAAATGTATTATCATCTAATAAATCAAATTGCTTCTTATGTTTGTTAATGTCAATAGTATTAGTATTGATTATAGTACCAAAATACTTTCCATAACCAGATAGCCATGTAATAGGTACGCCACGTTCAATAAAATCAGTTACCAATGAGCTTGTTATAGATACTGAGTCAAAAACAGTAATATCTTCAATTCGCTCTAAAGGAACCTCGAACAATACCTCATTATTACGACCAACTACAACATGACCACCGTCACGCTTGATAAACGATCCTGCTTCTGTAACATATAAGGATGACATATAGTCGCCTCCTTTTATACAAATGAATACGCTAAGGAATCAATTTGGGTCTAAAGATGATGATCTATAAAATGATTTAAAATATAATCTACTATTCTATTGGATTTGCTCTAAAATATGCTTATTAATAACATCATAAATTAGTTTATTCTGTTTTTGTTGTCCAGTAATAACAAAGAATACATCTTTAATCTGATGTAAGAAAGATTGTAATGATTGAATGTCTGCAGCACTACAGATATCTTGTTCTGTAAATACAACAACTTCATGAGCCATTTTATTGCGAATTTTTTTCTCAATTCTACGTATCTCTTTTAATTGCTTCAATAAAGAACTATCAACTGTATCATAGTCTTCTAACATATGTAACATATGATAAAAAGATACTTGAAGTTCTTTTAGATACGGAGTATCAGAGTTCTCCTTCCATGATTCATAAAGTTTAGGATACTGATTTTTAAACGCTACCATGTCAAGTCGCACTCCCTTAGATGTTTTTTTCTCAACTTGACCCCAGTTTACACGGATCTCTTTAGTAAAGTAATAACGCATCAACTCATACATAAATGGAGTAGTTTTTAAAACAAAGTCCTCAATTTGACCTTGTTTTAAGCGCACTTCCATAAGCATTAAAAACTCATGTAATTTGCGTAGCACCTTATCGGTAAATATAGAAGATAAGTTTATAGAGCCTACTTTACGAGACTTTTGTAAAGCACTATCATAATCTAAACCCAATCGCAATTGAGCATGTTCTAAGAGTGGTAATACATCAATAACAACACCATCTTTAAAGGTTCTTTTATAGCCATGATAAAGACTTATAGCCTCTTTATATTTATAGCTATTAATAAGTGTATGAAGAGATTGTTTAAGATTGTTACGCTTAATATATCCCATTTGAGGTTCATGACATCGATTTTCTGCATCTTCTTGATCATCAAAGTTATTTTCAATAACAATTTCAATATCTTCGTCATCATTAACGGCAGCCTCAGAACGATTAGAGCCTCGTTGAGGGGTATCAACTTGAATACCAAGTACCGCATCATGTTCAACACTAAGATGGGACATAATCATCTTCATTTGAGGTGTTCCAGAACTTAAATTAATAAGTATCTCTGCATCTGGATATTCGGAAAGCATCTCATAGAAATGGTTAATAAATGGTTGTAAAGCATCAATATGATGCACATCTTTAAGACCAGTACGTACGAGCTTAATATGTAAATCGGGTTTCACATGCTTTAAAGCCTTAGAAAAACGACTATCAGAGGCTTCCTTTTGCTCCATTTCCTTACTCAATACCAGAATTGCCATATCTGGGTTATAATGCCTTACAATATGAAGCATCCCTCCATCATAGCACCCACGAATAGGATCTGTATCCCCTACTGGGGTATAAAGAATTCTCATTGTACTACCTCACTTTGTACGCCACCCATACCTAATGCGGTCTTAATTCCGAGCCCTGTGAATTGGCTATAGTAGGTCAATAGAGATAAGATGCGTTGCATCACTAAATTTCGCTTAAATTGCATAACAATCTCTCCGCGGAAACCACGGATTTTAACCCCTTCTAAACCATACATACCCATGCGCAAATTATAGTCACGAATGAAAGCTGCCGATTCAAGCGCAGCTAATAAATCATCGGAATCCATCATTTCAAATGTAGTGAACTGATTCCATTGGCGCAACAAATAGCGATAGATACGAAATGCTTCAGGGAATATTGTATATTGTTGGTCTACCTTAAAGCTTGTTGTAGTCACACACCGTAATTTAGCTTGCGTATATTCTGCTTCACCACTCCAGAACTTGGACATTAAAGCTTCATAAGAGGTTTCCTCTAAAATGGTTCTATCTTGAATATAAATATGCCCTCGTTTTTGTTTCAAAAAAATCTTTTCAGGCATGTCTAGTGCTGGTCGTAATATACGCTCAACAGCCTCTGCTGTTACAGCAGAAAGGCGCCAAATATATTGACCTTTTTCTTTATCAAAATAGATATATTGGCTATAAGGACGCAGGCCCGTTTCATGCAACTGACCTGCATATTCTGTCCCCACTAACTCCATTAAGACGCCATGTAGCACGCTACCTATGGACTGTACAATTTTAATCGATGGATCTGCTGTTATTGCTAACTCAATGGCCATAATTTCAACATTATCTGCCAATATGAATGCCCCCCATTTCATAATAATTGCCATTCCACTTCACTAATTTAATCGCTCGTGGTGCCATAATTTTATCCTTACTATCATGTTTAGCCTTTTGAAAATTTACATCTAAAATAGCTCTAATAATATCAATTCCTGTTTTTTCATCATCTGTAAAAGCAGCCATGATAATTGTCTTTTGAATAAACCCTGTATTACTGCCAATATAAGCATTAGCTGATTCTAGAGCTTTAAAAATAGATGGACTAACTTTCTTAAATTTAGAGGCTAATAACTTATGAGTAGCATCAAAGTCTTCCTGTAAAATATCTAACACTTGATCAATACTAGTAATCCCTATTTCTTTAGTCATAGCTGTATCAAGGGTTAATGTAAAAGAAAACTGTTGATTTGGTAAAATGCATTCACGATGTACAGAAATATCATGAGTTCCATCTTCTTCAACACAAGAATCCTCTTTCTTTAAAACCTCTGTTTGAATCACACTCATAGGCATAGCATCAGAAACAGAAACACCTCGGAAAGCGCTAGCTAAAATACCTTTAAATGGTTTTCCTTCATTGTTCGTAAGGACATGAATATGTTTAAGAATAGCTAGATTTACCATCTTAAATATATCTTTGAAAAGGCTTCTAGCATTCTTTCTTTTATATACATCTAAAACTTTTCTTAACTCTCTTTGTACATTACTCCTAAATGCTTTATTATTACGAAGCATATGTGAAATAATAGCACTATCAATAATACCTTTAATAGAACTACCAGGAATATAAATATCCCCATTTGCTCCACGAATCTGAGGAGTAATGTCATTCAATGAGTTTTTACGCCCTTTATTATATATCGATGATTTCATAATTGAGCTAATAGCAGGACCTAATGTATCTTTTGTTAGTTGAGATGCACCAATAGTATTTTTTGCCCAATCATACATAGTCCGACCATTTGGCCTTATCATTTCATCCTGCATATATAATTCAAACTCTGCTAACTTATTATGACTTGCTAAAAAGCGAAACCACTCGTAGTTATTAAGTAGATATACTTCACCAGCATCGTAATTATACATATAATCCTTAGTCGTTAGATTTTCAGGGCCACCAATATTGGTAGGACTCACAATAGTGAGCGATAGTTGTGCATGATCTATACGATTACTCATAATCCACCCCAATCCATAAGCCCATACCATTACGATATACAGGGTGAGGTAAACTATCCCCTGTAATAGTAAGCATTTGTCCTACTAATGCTTTTGGACAAACAGAGCCTTCTTTAACAACATAATAAGAATTACGTTTCACTTGAGTCATGCTTCCAGCAGATCCAACAAAGCCACCACGTTTTTGTAATTTATAAGAACCTTGTTTTAAAGTAGCGACTTCCTCATGAGTCGGAACACAAGCACTAATACACATCATCTTTCCTTGATTATTGTGAAGCAATTCATATAAAGCAGAGTCATCTTTATAAATGCCTTCAGATTCCAACTGAATGGGATCATCGGCTAACTCAAATTTCCCATAACCACCGCTGCGCTTGCCACCGATACCAGACAGGCCTAGTAGCTCAAGAATTGCCTCAAATAACTCACGACTATCATCATCAATAAATCCAGCTATAATATATAGTCCCGTATGTGACATGAATTGATAGTTCCCCACATAATATGGTCGACTCTTCTCTCCACGCATATTTACTTGTGTCACGGCTTGCTTAGTTCCAAATATAGGCATATGTTTTTGTGATGTATCTGACTTTATATATTGACTAAAATTTTGTAGCTGTGATGTTCGGATATACTCAATCTTCTTAATCTTCTTTTGCTCTGTCGCTAAACGTTTTGTCTCTGCAAAACTTGTAATAGGCAGCTCTTTTGAATCAATTTGCATAATAGGTGAAGGTACATACAATTGATATTCCCCATTATCTATGCAGTACGGAAACAAACTAGATAGTACAATATGTTGTTCTTTTACAGAGTCGACAAAAGATTGTAGTAAACCTGTATCATGGCTGATTTCATGACAACATGCACCAAATAGTGCATCAGAGCCTAATGTAAGAGAAATAGTTTCTAAACTACCGCCTTCTGAGGTATCCCCGAAATGTACCGGTGTAAGAAAACGCAATGGATATAGATAGTAGTTCATAATAACAACCTACTTTCTTAATATATCTAATAAATCCTGCGTATTAATAGCACTATTACCTACTGGCTTCACATCATCAATAGAAATATTTACACGACCGTAGCCACGAGACCCATGACCACCCAAATAGTCGATACCTAGTAATGCAAGACCTTCTTGTAAAATCTTCATATCTTCAGTAACTTCGGCTTCATTTTCAATGTTATATGCGACTTTAAATGTAAATACAGTACCTGCTGGAACACGTTCAATTTGACGAGGATTAGCACTACCATCAACACGATTAATCGTGTTTTCAAACTTGATTTCACCCATATAAGTATCTGTCTCTATATTAGCAAACAGTTGACGAGTTTCATCTGTGATAAATAAATCATAAAACTGTAAACGAGCTGGTTTTACAGGATTTACGGAGCCAAATAAACGTTTAATTTCTTCTTTATCCTCTTTAATATCATTCATTATATAATCGTTACAATGACTTTTAGCTAGTAAGGTACGTAATTTGCCTTTAATAGAACTACCAGGAATAATTGGCTCTTGAGTAACTACATCACGAATGAATGGTGTATCAACAGAGCCAATAGGTGCAAAATCATTACTAGCCCCAATATGCATACCCGTTTCTAGTTTAATAGTACCTGTAATTAGTAATTTACCACGTAAGGATTTTAAATTATCATTATTCTCCATGTTATACCCCTCCTATCGGCGATTTCCATTTGATTGATTGTAATTTTGATTACTAAATGGTTTATTTTTGTTCCATGCTTCATTAGCAGCTGCAATAACACTGACAGCTCTATATTTATAAAAAGCGACTAATGCTTCTACATATTTACAGAACATATCAAATTTTTTAACATCAGTACCAATGCATTCAACCATCTCTACCAATTGACTATCTTCAATAAAGTTTTTTACTGGGTATTTATTATCTTTATCTCGACCAGCTTGATATAAGAATGTAGTTTTTAGAAAACGAACCTCCATCGCTATATTTTCAGGTAGCTTATCAAAGGATTTGCTTTTACGTTGTTCCACACCCAATTTATTTTTAATAGCCACTACACTAGATAAAATTTTACGCACTTGTGCATACTTTACGTCAAATACTTCATCTGTTTTTCTGCATTTTGGATTATATCTTAAACGACCGATAGTTTCTTCTGCCTTATTGACAATATCTATATCCCAATTAAATTTACCTTGTATCATATACTATTCCTCACTTTGTATCACGCATATAGTAAACAATGAGGTTGCAAGCTGTTAATAACGCTTTGCAATCTTCTTCTGATTGAATCCACCTATGAATAGCTGTAACAAAGTTTTTATATGATTCATAGGTAGGATTATTTTTCTTAGGTTCTAATCTAGCTAATAAATAGAGTATACGAGCCACATTAATATGTTTGCCTAAAGCTCTATCATTTAATATACCTTGTAACAACTCCATCAGCTTATAAATTAGACCTTTGCCCAATTTCATTTTGGATTGTTGAATCTCATTAATACCTGGAATAACAAATAATTGATCCAATGTATTGAGCTTATCTACAATGACATTTTTAATGAGCTCCTCCCACTTATACACATGACGACATATGCGCTCTTCACCATTAGCATTTTTATTTGTTTCAAATCCAAATAAAGCAATACTATCTTTGCCATCATTATCTTTAGCAACACTTTCAAGTAAGCCTGTAATCGCCGCCATTTGACTAATTGGATAAGATGGGGAGAATAAGGCTAATCCAGCAGACATAGTGATTTTATTATCTGTAACCTCTGCCAATTTCTCACGAATATCAATTGCCAATTCTAACAGTTCGTCCCATGCACCAACAAGAAATACATCATCACCACCGGAGTAAATAACGTGAATTTTTCTAGTCGTAACTTTTTTATTAGCCCAAATAGTAAATGGTGTAACAGATCTACCAAAACCTTGCACATCACCTTGAGCCATTTTATTAACGGCAACCTTAAAGAACATAGCCAAATCACGAGATAAGTCAGCATATCTTGATAAAGTACCATATTTAAATTTATCAGAGCCCTCAGAAATAAATCCTCCGATAAAGGCAGCACCTAGATTATCTACGTCTGCTCGCAATACACCAAGTCGCTTAATACCTTTATCATCCCCTAAGCCACTAGATGCGGCAAGTTCTTCAAATTCATAAACTTGACCATTATCCTTGCGCGCTACATAATCTGCTAGCCAAATACGGTTGAATACATTATGTCCTGTTTTAGCTGTATTCTTAGAGTAAATTCTAAGAATCTCATGACTAGATTCGAACTTTTGTAATGATGATTCAGGAACAACATAAAGATATAGCTTACCTTTATCTGCATCACTACTCAAATTGTTAAGATATACTTCAACCTTAGGAACACTTTCACTATCATCACTCGTATTAGGGCTAGCTAATACAAAGACCGTATCTCGACTGTCAACAATCTGTTCCCCTAAGCGATACAAGCCATTACAAATTGGACACGCCTCAGCATCTGTATCCTTACCATAAGGCGATAATGTCGCTGTCGAAGTATGACAAATGGAGCATTCCCGTTCACCATGAAGAACTGTATTATACGTACTATTTGGATTAAATAGATCTGTTAGGTGCTGTTCAGAATATCGTTTAGACTTAGCCTTACCAACAGATTGACTCACCTTGCGGAATAATGTACGTTGTGATTGAATTAACTCGGCAGCTGTTGCAGTAGCGGAACCAAGTGCTAAATACAATTTAGTACCAAATACAGTTAAGAACCATTCGTTAATGGATTTTTCCATAGATTCAATAGCAGTGCAAGTTTTTATTGTATTAGGAGCCAATACATAAAAATGACCACCACCATTGTAAATAAGATTTGCCCGAGTTAACTGCAATACATCTAATAGCTCATCTACAATTTGTTCCATCAAAATCTCTAAATAAAATGAGCGACCACGTAATGATTTCAATGCACCTTTAGACGGAATCGTATAAATAAAATTCTGAATGCCAGAAATATCTCCAGATATTAATCGAAACGCTGGCATTTCGCGAAACTTTTTAGAATTCTGATAACAGTATTCTTTATAATCAGTAATGCCTTGTTCCTCAAAATAATGCACCATACTATGTGCCACTGCGGCTGTTATCTTTGAATGCATATACAAAGAGATATCATTAGCTTGATCTGTTGCTGTACTAGATGGCATATAGGACACAGTGTCTTCATAAATTCTCAACAACTCATTAACGGACATCTTATCTATTGATTGTTGCTGAAAGTTCTGTACTAATACATCATATAGTGCCTTATATTTATCACTTGATGCACGTATCGTTTTATCACTTTCAGGATAATTAAAGTGATCAGACACATCAATACCACGTAGATAATACTGTAAGGGTTGAGTACTAGTTTTACCCCCAAATACACGGAAGATTGATTGGAGCGGTAACTCTTTATCAAACTTCTGTGTAAAGGTATTTTCACCTTCCTCAAGATCTCGACGGTCTACTGCAGCAGCAATATTATCCGCTTCGTACACAATGTATGCATAATCATCATTTTTTAGTTGAGCCGCACTAAGCTCTTTCCCATGGTGATACTTCAAACAATGAGTAATACTTTGCTTTAAGCCCATATCGGAAAAATAGGGCTCAATGAAAGCAGCGCCGCGCTTAGAATGTGCATCGGTTCCCTGATTAGCTCGATACACGACTTTGCCGATATCATGAAGCAATGCACCCTTTACCAGTGCATCCCATTTACCCATCACATCGCCTCCAAACTCTACTTAAGAAATAAAAAACCTGTTGTCTTCATTATATATTCATTTCTGATTAAAACCAATAGAAAAACCATCCGATTTATACAAAAAAGCCAGTATATTCACTAAAAAGAATATACTGGCTATATTTTTGTACTTATATGAGTTTTTGAGATAAGAACCGGCCCCGTAAGGGGATTGTTTAATTTAACTTTTTGATGACGGAATGAAAACATACATTAAATTACATAGAGAAAAGTTTCCGCCCCCTAATGGAGAATCATTGAATCTAATGTGTTTGCTTCTATCTACACCGAAGCATTTTGGGATTTGTTCCCGTTTCCGTCCCCTAATGGGGTTCATTTAATTTAACGTAAATAAGGAGAAAGAATTATAAATGGCAAACATTAATCCCTTTCCGTCCCCATTAGAAAATTATTTAATTTAACAAACTCTATGGACAACAAATTGTTGAGAAACTAAAAAAGGCTGTGTTTCCGTCCCCATCAGAGGATTATTTAGTTTAACGTGTAATGGGTAAACACTGTAGCATATGTGATGAGTGCAATAGTTTCCGTCCCCTAATGGGGATCATTTAATTTAACTATGATTTAGTTTTAAACCCATACAAGAAAAATGGTGTTAAATGGTTTCCGTCCCCATCAGGGGATTATTTAGTTTAACCTGACTTTATTCCTGTTAATAGCCAAACAATTAAATTGATCGTGTTTCCGTCCCCTAATGGGGATCATTTAATTTAACGGGCTTTTCAGAATTAAAGAAACAGCTATCACTCATTCGGACGGAATTTCCGTCCCCTAATGGGGATCATTTAATTTAACAAGCAACAACGAGAAAGCGTTGAACTCAATAGAAGCATCCAAGTTTCCGTCCCCATTTGGGGATCATTTAATTTGACGCTCGAGAATACAATCGACAGTCAATTGAATACAATCACAGAGGTTTCCGTCCCCATCAGGGGATTATTTAATTTAACACCAAATGAAAACATATGCAATCAACTTCACTCCAGACTTCTAGTTTCCGTCCCCATTAGGGGATTATTTAATTTAACTGGAAAAACAGAAATTGATTATGGGAATTTGAATGAATTGGTTTCCGTCCCCATCAGGGGATTATTTAATTTAACCAACTTCATATCCGCACTGGTGATAGTGGCGGACTAGCTAACTAGTTTCCGTTCCCATCAGGGAATCATTTAATTTAACAAGAAATAAGGAGACAGTAAAATGGCTAAATTAACAACTGATGTTTCCGTCCCCTAATTGGGATCATTTAATTTAACCCAGTTTTAAAGATGTATAGTTCATTCCCTACCTTGTCGGAGCGTTTCCATCCCCATTTGGGGATTATTTAATTTAACGAAAAGTTTTACAAACAATACTAAAAGAAAGGCATGGATATGAGTTTCCGTCCCCATCAGGGGATCATTTAATTTAACAAAAGAGCAAGTTATTCCAGAGGTTGACACTTACCGCTACTCGTTTCCGTCCCCTAATGGGGATCATTTAATTTAACCAAAAAATTCCCTAGATAGATTTCACCTAAAAATATATAGAGTTTCCGTCCCCATCAGGGGATCATTTAATTTAACTGCTACTGTTAATGGCGAATACTTAGCTAATTTATTCGAGCAAGTTTCCGTCCCCATCAGGGGATCATTTAATTTAACCTTCGGTACTTCGTTATTCGGTGCATGGTTCGCCATAAAAAAGTTTCCGTCCCCATCAGGGGATCATTTAATTTAACATCGTCCAGAATGTTATGATGGAGATACTTCACCATTGTGGACGCGTTTCCGTCCCCATCAGGGGATCATTTAATTTAACAACTCAGGTGATTGACTTTGATAGTCCGCCTAACCTTTCAGATGTTTCCGTCCCCATCAGGGGATCATTTAATTTAACGAAAGCACAAAATCAAATGCTAATGCGTATTATGCAAGAAAAGGGAGTTTCCGTCCCCATCAGGGGATCATTTAATTTAACTTCTATTAATCGTATCTCTGATTTAGATAGGGTAGGTTTCCGTCCCCATCAGGGGATCATTTAATTTAACGGTACATTTTCTATGTAGTCATCTTCATCGTATCCAATTTCGTTTCCGTCCCCATCAGGGGATCATTTAATTTAACATAAAATATTCGACCAATGCAATACACAAATTGATTTTAATCGTTTCCGTCCCCATCAGGGGATCATTTAATTTAACAGTGCTAAACCAAATAGCATCCCTTGTGGAAGACAAAGACGGGTTTCCGTCCCCATCAGGGGATCATTTAATTTAACCCTGTCTTTGAAACAACAGGTATTTACTGGTTCTAAAATGCCAAGAACGGCGGAGATTGTAAATCCACTCCAAAAAGCACTTTAGTGAGCTAAAATAATGCCGTTTAACCGCGCCACTATCACAACGGCGCAGATTTGATTTTCAAAAAATTAAATCTAGGTCTATTATAGCACATCACTAGCATTAACGAAAAACATATGAAAATAGAGCCACCTTATATAAGGTAGCTCTATTGAGGTGCAATATTTAACTTGTTTTTAATAATTCATCTGCTTCTGCAGTTTCTTCTTTTTCTTATACGCCTATCCTCCTTTTCCAGATTTCTCTCCACCCTCTTACTTGTGCTTTCACCATCCAACGAATTATCTCGTTAGGTCTCTCCAGGCGATAAATAGTTCGGCCACGACTTGAGGGTTTTGGCTGAGTTTGATGCGAGCTAGCATTTTTCGGACATAGTTACAGTGTTCTAGCATCGCTTCATTCAGTTTGTGTTTGACATGACGCGGGGATTGGTACACCAAGATCGGTGCAAAGTCCGCCACATGAATATAGCTCGTATCCGGTTCCGGACCTTCCGTAACGATATATTCATAGGGTATAGCCACGTTAAAGAGGCCGTACACCACGTCCTTGCCGATAGGGCGTCGACATTTAATATGCGCAAAGGTTAGATGCGGACCATAGGTCTTAGGCGAGGTATAACTGCTGCGTCGACCATCGCTGGTCATGATGTAATTGG
>OAUO01000654.1_pt1 | contig 14206 bp, 13 predicted proteins | sample 1495191 | NCBI WGS metagenome assembly OAUO01 (sample SAMEA2580046, study PRJEB22360) | human gut metagenome | biome: human gut; feature: human-associated habitat; material: faeces | place: Denmark | collected 2008/2010 | reverse complement strand
CAGACGCTGTCTCTGAAGCCGTTCAAGACCATGGCCGTCAACGTCAACGGCAAGCTGCCCGCGGATGCTACCGCCAAGGACATCATTCTGGCGATTATCGCCAAGATCGGCACCGGCGGCGGCCAGGGCCACGTCATCGAATACCGTGGCGAGGCGATTCGCAACCTGACCATGGATGAGCGCATGACCGTATGCAATATGTCCATTGAGGCCGGTGCGCGAGCCGGCATGATTGCGCCCGATGAGACCACATTCGAGTACCTGAAGGGCCGTCCGCATGCGCCGGAAGGTGAGATGTGGGATCGTGCGGTCGAGTATTGGAAGACGTTGAAGACCGATGACGATGCCATGTTCGACAAGGTAGTGGATATCGACGCCACCAAGCTCGGCCCGTTCGTGACTTGGGGCACCAACCCCGGTCAGGGTCTGCCGATCACCGCGAACGTGCCGGAACCGGACAAGATCGCCGACGCCACCAAGCGTGCCGCCGCCGAACGCGCGATTACGTACATGGGTCTGAAGCCGGGCATGCCGATCAAGGACATCGCCGTGGACACGGTGTTCATCGGTTCGTGCACCAATGGTCGTATCGATGATCTGCGTCAGGCCGCTGCGATTATGAAGGGACATCACAAGGCGGAGAACATTCACCGCGTGCTCGTGGTGCCGGCCTCCTCCCGCGTGCGTTTGCAGGCGGAAAAGGAAGGGCTTGACAAGGTGTTCAAGGACTTCGGTGCGGAATGGCGTAACGCCGGCTGCTCGATGTGCCTGGGCATGAACCCGGACAAGCTGGTGCCGAACGAACGCTCGATTTCCACTTCGAACCGTAACTTCGAAGGCCGCCAGGGCAAGGGGTCGCGTACGCATCTGGCGTCGCCTGCCGTGGCCGCAGCGACTGCTATTCGCGGCACGATTTCGTCCCCCGCCGATTTGTAAATACTGCACACTGGCTCCCGCTGGCAGGGACTGTCAGTCGAAGACTGACTGAGGGTGGTCTTGAGACGCTGTATGCCGGCGACCACCCCTAGTCAGCGAAGCTGACAGCCCCCGCCAGTGGGGGCAAGAACTGAAAGCTTGATATCCATGGAAAAACTCACCACCCTGACCGGCGTGGGCGTGCCGCTGCGCCGCTCCAACGTCGATACCGACCAGATCATTCCCGCCGTGTTTCTGAAGCGCGTGACCAAGTCCGGCTTCGATGACGCCCTGTTCTACGCATGGCGCCGCGACCCGAACTTCGTGCTCAACAAGCCGGAGTACGCCGGCAAGGGCCAGATTCTGGTAGCCGGCCCCGAATTCGGCATTGGCTCCTCCCGCGAGCACGCCGTGTGGGCGCTGCACGATTACGGCTTCCGCGTGGTCATCGCCCCCAGCTTCGCCGACATCTTCTACGGCAACACCGCCAAGAACGGCGTGCTGGCCGCGATTATGCCGCAGGAGTCCGTCGAACTCCTGTGGAAGCTACTGGAGGAAGAGCCTGGTCGTGAGATGACTGTCTCGCTGGAGACCCGCACTGTCACTTGCGGCGATGTGACCCTGCCGTTCGAGGTCAACGACTACGTGCGTTGGCGCTTGATGAACGGTTACGACGATATCGACCTGACGCTCCAGCATGAGGACGACATCGCCGCCTATGAAAAGATGCGCGCCGAAAAGTTCCCTTTCAAGCCCAAGACCATCCCCGCCAAGCACTGGCCCGAAGAAAAAATCGAGTCCGCCCGCGAGCCTGAAGATAATTGGACGGGCCCGTTGGCCGACCGCGGCATTATCTAACTCTCTCCATCGCATAAACAAGGTCTCACTGGCTGCTCACCAGTGAGACCTTTGAAATTCATACTTCGGTCGGACCGTCCGCCCAACGGCTCAGGATATCGGCGTCTGCGCGGTGTAGGAAGAGAAAGCGGAGGGTGTCTAGACCGTTGGTGACGAACAGGGGCATGGTGATGCGTTCGATGCCGTGCGGCTCACGCCACAGGGTGGTCGAGCGGGTGACCGACTGTACCCGGGTGCGGCGGGTGATGAGTATGAACTGTGCCAGTCCGTTGGCTCCCGTGACGGTGATGCGGTGGGGAAGCGGCGCGATATAAACGTTAGCGGCTGCGTTCGTCTCAGATGCGTACGTTTCGGAGCTGTCTTGTGCCTCCAAAGCAGTTGTTGTATCGGAGGCCGGCGTCGGCTTTGGCTTTGGCTTGTAGGTTGCTCAAGTGCGGATTCCTGTTGCGTGGATGCGTCAGGGCACTGGAGATTGATTGTTTCACGAGATGTTCCACGGCACCGCTCCGGCTCCAGCTGCAAGGTACCGGGTACCGCGTCCAGCCGGATGTCCGTGTCCGCACCAGCCGCTGAAACGGTGAGCTGCACTACGCCGAATGGTTGCAGATATAACGGCGAAGTGCTGTTGATGGCATGGATTGCGCCGTAACTAATCGTGCGATTCTTCCGCAAGATGTTCATCTTTCACGGCCGTGCCTCACGCGGTGAATACTGGTGGGTGCATTTGTTCACGATACTGTTGACGGCTGCAGTCGGCATCATCTCCGGCGGCATCGGCTCATTGATGGGCTATTCGTTCGGCAACGGCTCGGATATCATCGATTCGCCCCTGAGCAATCTCATGGACAATGCCGCGATTGTTGTTGAGCTGGTGCTGTGGATTCCGAATCTTTCGTTATCAGTTCGCCGCCTGTATGATGAGAACCGGCGCGGTTGGGGTTGCGGTTTGTCTGGCCGCGGCTCTGCTGCCTCTGCAAGGTTGGTGGATTACTGGTGGCACTGCGTTGGTAACGGTGTTTTTGGCAGTCGGTTACGTGTTTACCAAACGCGTCGCGGTCGCTGTACCACTGGCTTATTCCGTACTGGATGCTCTCGGATTCGCGATGCTGCAATCAGCATCGGTGGGTGGCAGCATTATTCGGGGTGCGATTGACGCGCTGAACGATATAACCAAGGACGATGCAATCGGCTCCAGCGCTACAGCTCCGGTTGAGATCACACTGCCGCAGTACTCGCTGATTGTGTTTGCGGCAACGCTGGTGCTGAACCTGTTGATGCTTGGGTCCCTGGTGGCGTTTGGCTCGGCGGCCCACACGTCGACAGCTATGGTGAGCCCAATCAGCTCGGCCGTATCAGCCAGTACGGTGGTGGGCGCATGCAACCGTTGTGGTTTGCGGTGTTCATTGTGCTGGGTATAGGCGTGCAGGGGTAAGCGCGCTATTTGTGCGTGTGATGGCCGGGCGTGGATTATCGTTGAACTATGAGTGATTTTGAGCCGTTTTACGATGTGAAGCATAGCTATGAAGATAACTATGAGCAAGGGCCGTTTGGGGCGTTCGCCGAGGCGCTGAAGGCGACCCCCTCAGTCACCTCCGGTGACAGCTCCCCCTATGAGGGGGAGCTAGAAAAAAAGACGTCAGATGGTGTAGTGGGGGAGCCAGGATCCGCTGCCTTCCTTGGCCAGCCGGTGAACTTGCCGTTTGGCATTCCGGCGGGGCCGCTGCTCAACAGCCGGTTCACTACGGCCGCGTTCCGCATGGGCTTCGATCTGGCTACCTACAAAACCGTGCGCTCGCGGGCATGGGGCTGCAATCCGTTCCCGAACGTGCTCGCCGTGCATCCCAAGTCGGCGGACGGCTCGCTGACCCCGGGCAGCGCAGAACTGGACGAGGGCGTACTCGCCGACACCGACTATGAGCAGCCGATCTCCATCTCCAACAGCTTCGGTGTACCCTCGCAAAGCCCGGACGTCTGGCAACCGGACATGCGCGCGGCCATCGCCGCCGCCGGTCTCGGCCAAGTGCTGGTGCCGAGCTTCCAAGGCTCGCGCGTGGAAGGCATGAGCGAGGAAGAATACATCGCCGACCACGCCACCACCGCCCGGCTGATCAAGGAAACCGGTGCAAAGCTCATGGTAATGAACACCAGCTGCCCCAACGAAGGCCACAATCGGCTGCTGTGCCACAACCCGCTGCTTGTAGGGTGCATCACCGAAGCCGTGAAGCAGGAGATCGGCGATATTCCGCTGATGGTCAAGCTCGCCTACATCCCCAGCGATGATGACCTGGAACTCATGGTGCGCTCCACCGTGGGCCACGGCACTGTGCAGGGTTTCAGCACCATCAATACGATCTCCGCCAAACTGGTCGACGCGGACGGCAATCAGGCTTTGCCCGGCGCGGGCCGCGACCGTTCAGGCGTGTGTGGCAACGCGATTCGCGGCGCCGGACTCGACATGGTGGCTCGTCTGGCCGCGATCCGCGAGAAGCTCGGTCTTGATTTCAAGATCAACGGTGTAGGCGGCGTGGTTTCGCCCGCCGATTATCAGGCATACAGAAACGCCGGTGCGGACTCGGTGATGTCCGCCACCGGCGCGATGTGGGATGCCGAACTGGCCCGCAAGATTAAGTCCAGTATCAAATAACGGCAAGGCGTTACGGTCTGCTGAACACGTGAAAATGGGTGTGGCCTGTATGCGCATGGCATTGTTCGTAATGCATGTGCACGTACAGGCCACACCCGTTTTTCACGTTGGCCGGACGCCGATTACTTATCGTTGATGCGGCTCAGGAATGCCTTGGTGCGTTCGTGGGTCGGGTGGTCGATAACCTCTTCGGCAGTGCCCTCTTCCACGATGACGCCTTGGTTCACAAAAATAACCTTGTCGGCAACCTTACGCGCAAAACGAATCTCGTGCGTCACAATCACCATAGTGATGCCCAGCTTGGCCACTGTGCCAATCGCTTCTAGCACATCGCCCACCAATTCCGGATCAAGCGCGGAAGTCGGTTCATCGAACAGGATCGCGGTCGGGTTCAAAGCCAGTGCTCGTGCGATGGAAACACGCTGCTGCTGACCACCGGAAAGCTGAATGGGGTAATAGTCGGCGAAATCAGACAAGCCGACCAATTCCAGTTGTTTGCGGGCGATTTCGTCAGCCTCGGCCGTGGACTTCTTCTTTACCGTGCGTAGACCTTGCGTGATGTTCTGCAACGCGGTCTTGTTCTTGAACAGGTTGTAGTCCTGGAACACCATGGCGGTTTGACGGCGAAGTGCCAGTGCATCGGCATGTTTGATTTTCTTGCCGCAATCAACACTGACTCCACCGATGGTAATGACACCCGAATCCGGGGTCTCCAGTAGGTTCATGCTGCGTAGCAAGGTGGTCTTGCCTGACCCGCTGGGGCCAATAATGGCGGTTACCTCACCTTTGGCAGCATGCAAGGAAATGCCTTTCAGGATTTCCTTGTCGCCGAAGGATTTATGTAGGTCTTCGACGCTGATGGCGTATTCCATGACGTTCCTTTTTGATCCTATGTATTAGCGCCTAATTACGGGATTGCGCCACGCTTAGGCAGCCTTCTTGGTCTTGATAAAGCCTTGGCCGTCTTTGGCCAGTTCGTGGTCCTTGCGGCGAACGAAGCGCAAGGTGCACACGGGGTCGCCCTTGGCGATTGTGCCTTCAAGCGTGAAATCCAGGCAGGAGAATTCCTGTGCAAAAGCATGGTCTCCGGCCATGGCAACGTCGCACAAACGGGCAATCTGCTCAGGATTCTTGCCCTGCTTTACCCATTCGGTGACGTACGGGCAGTAGTGGAAATGAATCTCCAGCTCGTCGTCGTTGTCGACCACACGCTTCATCTCATAGATCTGCTCGTTGTGATCGCGGCCGAAATCATCTGCGAACTGGCGGAAGGTCGGATGCTCGCCAAGTTGCTGGGCGAATTCCTTACCGTTGTCGGCACCGTACGTCCATACGGCGTCATAGGCGAACTGATCGTCCAGGCCGTGCTTGGCGGCCTCGTCAATCATGTTGCTGATGGTTGCGGCGCGACGAGCGGAAATGTCGCGAAGGCCGTCCACCACCGGGTTGACGATGCTCGGAACATTGTTTTCGAATGCCATGAGATTTCCTTCCCTAGGATGTGGAACTGCTTGAACTACTTGTACTGCTTGAAACTATTGTTCGATGCGATGCTACTGCGTGTATGTCATCAGGCGATGACATACACCTTTCTGCGCAACTTGGATTTCGCCTGCTTGCTTAAGAAGAAGAACGAGAACTGTTGCATGGCATCATCTTCCTTGATATTGAATTTGCCGAGTCTGGCGTACAGCAGGTTCAGCAACCATTCGGCAACCACGCATACCACCCAGTAGAGCAGTGCGGCAACCAAGTACGCTTCAAGGAAATCGTAATTCTGGCTGGCGCTGATTTTCGCCGTGCCCAACAGCTCGACAACGCCGACCAGAGAGGCAACGCTGGTGCCCTTGAGCAGCCATATAAAGTAATTGCCCATATCGGGGATAGACACCACAACTACCTGCGGCAGCAGAATATGCCAGATGATTTCTCGACGGCGCATGCCGCATGCCTTGCCCGCTTCAATCTGCCCGTGGTCAATGGCACGAACCGAGGAAACCACTACGTCGGTAATGTATGCGCCGAAGTTCAATCCCAGTGCCAGTACCGCGGCCGGGAAATACGGCGGGTTGCGCGGGTCGAAATGATAGCCGAGGAATCCGTCGAGACCTTTGGCCACGATGGGCACCGCGTAGTAGCAGAACAGCAGCTGAATGACCAGCGGCACGCCCTTGATAAACGTATTGATGACGATGACCAGTTGCTTGAGTACGGGGATGCGTACCAGAATAAAGGCGCCGCAAGCGACGGCGAACAGCAACGCCACAAGCATCGACCATAAGGTAAGTGTGATAGTAGCGGGCAGTGCGCGCAGCAGGACCGGAATATCCTGCCCCATGAATTCGTAATCCAAAGTCATAGTCTCACGCCTTCCCGTAACGCTGGTAGTGCTTTGCAGCCAGATTGAATAGCAGCTCGAGAATCGCAACCAGTACGAAATAGATAACTGCGGCGACGCCGAGTACCCACAGCCTGCCTACGCCGGAATTCAAGCCAATCATGCGATCCGCATAGCCCATGACTTCAATTGCGCCGATAGTGTAGGCCAGTGAGGCGCCTTTCAGGACATCAATGGAAAGATTCTTCAAATTGAGTACAGCATTCTGCAGCGTTCCCGGCACAATGACATGGAAGAAGCATTGCAGACGGCTGAAACCAATGCTGTAGCCAGCTTCGATCTGGCGGTAATCCATAGCGAGATATCCGCCACGATACGCTTCAGCCACAAAGCATGACAGGTTCAGTGTGGTGGCGATGATGTAGAACGTACCTGCCGACCAATCATTGATATCAATGCCAATGATGAGGAGCAGTCGAGGAAGGCCATACAGAATCAGAAACAGCTGTATCAGCTGGGGAGTGCCTCGGAAAAAGGACACGAACAGCGATACCAGCCAGTACACGACGCCAGTGCCACGCAGCCGTGCTTGGCAGATGAACACTGCCAAAATCGCGGCAATGATGCTGGGCGCCAGCGTGTACACCAACGTCATCGGAACGTATTGAAGCATGCCTGGCAATACATTCACTATGATTTGCAATCCGGAATCCATATGGCCCCTCGTATAGTTATTCAGCGAATCTCAAGCGAAATACAACTGAGATCAGCCGTTGTCGGCAATGCCGAGCTTCTCGGCAAGGGCGAAGTTATCCTGCTTGAACCACTTCTTGGTCAGACCGGCCAAGGTGCCGTCCTTGGTGAGGGCCTCGATGGACTTGTTCACCTGCTGCTGCGCGTCCTGGTTCTTCTTGTTGAGCAGGAAGACGGTGTCGCGGCCGTCGACGGCGTCGGTGACCTTCATCGGGTATCCGAGGCTGTCCTTGACGCCATCGAACTGGTCCTTGGACAGGTAAACGGCGTCATATGTACCGTCGTGCACCTGCTGGATCATGTCGGTGAAGGTCGGCTGGGTGGAGGAAGCCTCCATCTTGATCTTGACGTTCGGGTGCTTCTTCTGCCAATCGCGGAAAGCAACGTAACGGCCATCGGTGGACTCGATCGGCACCACGGACTTGCCGTTGAGGTCTTCCATGGTCTTGATTTTGCTGTTCGGGTTCACAATGAGGTTCAGGAAGTAGTAGTTGTACGGCTTGGTGACTAGGTAGTCCTTCTCACGAGCCGGCGTGCGGAAGAAGGTGCCGCTGACCAGATCGTACTTGCCTTCCTTGAGGCCAATAAGTGCATTCTGGTATTCAAGAGTCGAGTACTCGAGCTTGATGTTCTTGTTCTGATCGTCGATTTTCTTCAGAACTTCGTATTCAAAGCCTGCGGGGCTACCGTCTTTTTCGGCGTATGCATACGGTTTGTTCGGCACGACCAGTGCGACTTTCAGTGTTTTTTCACCGCTATCAGCGGCTTGCGCGGAACCGCAGGCGGCCAAACCGGTCAGAGTGCTCAGCGCGACGACGGCCGCAAGAGCTTTTACCGCCGTCTTTTTCAGTGAGTATGAGTTCATTTGGAGGTGGCCCCTCTCTATCTAACCATGTTCTCCAGTGTTACGTGTCAGTGCAGGACCTCACCGTATGCAAAGTGCGGTGGTATCTATTGCAGCAACGGGCAATAGTGTATAGCGGTGAAACGCTGGAAAGGAGCCGTTTATCACTATTGCTTATAGAGATTATTGATAACGATGTCTCAACGTCAATGAAACCAAGGGATACTGATACGCAAAAAATGGCGAAAGTTTCATGATAGTCGAGTTGTAATTGGAAATCAATACCTAATGTGCATAACAGGTAGTTATGTTGCATATTTGACTGAAACGGTGGACGGAAGCTGCGGCAAGAGAACGAACGTCCGTAAGTATGCGGCTCGACGAGACCCTCGCATACTTACGGACGCTTTCGCTGCCGACAGCTCACGTATCGTGCAGGATGCAGGCAGATCGATGGATTTTACTCAGCCGCCGCCTTCATGGCCACGGCGCCGACGTAGTAGACCGGCTTGTCGAAGTTGGGCTGGAATAGGAAGTCCACATTGGCAAGCTGGTCGATGGTGAAGCCGGCCTGAATGGCCATGGAGATCACGTTCGCCGCGCCGGAAATGTCGGCCTTGGAGCAGAACTGGCCACCCTTGACCTTGCGAGTCTCAGGATCCCAGGTCAGGATCGACGTGACCGGTGTGGTGGTGAGCATGAAGTCCGGGCGGTAATCCTCGGTGAGCGAGGTCTCGTGGACCGTGAGTCCGCGGCGTTCGGCACCCGCGCGGGTCAGGCCGGAGGCGGCGAGCGAGAGATCATACAATTGCACGGCGGACGTGGCCTGCGTACCCAGGTATTTCACGGTTGGCGTTTCGATATTGCGGCCGACTAGCAGGCCCTGGCGCACCGCGTTGGTGGCCAGCGGAATGTAATCGTGCTGGCCGGTCGGGTTGTAGAACACGGTGGCGGAGTCACCGGCGGCATACACGTCCGGCACGGAAGCCTGCATGTAGTCGTCCACCACGATCGCGCCGTTCGGCAGCATGTCCACCTTGCCCTTGAGCAGGCCGGTGTTCGGCAGGAAGCCGACCGCCAGGATTGCCATCTCGGCAGTGTATTCGCCCTTTTCGGTGACCACGGTGACCGTATTGTCGTCGTTGTCGTGGAATTCCACCACTTTCTGGCCGAGCGCGAGCGTCACGCCGTGCTCTTCGAACGCCGCCGCCACCTGATCGGTGATGGTCTTGTCGAAATTATTGGCTAGCGGGCGGTCGAGCCCGTCCACCAGCGTGGTCTTGACGCCGGTGACGCTGAACTGCTCGGCGATCTCCGCGCCGATGTAGCCCGAACCGATGACCACCGCGGACTTGGCGGTCTTGGCCTTCTCCTTGATGGCGATGGCGTGATCCCAGTTCTTGCACAACAGTACGTGCGGGCTATCGATGCCGGGAATCGGCGGGATTACGGGGCGGGAGCCGGTGGTCACGACCAGTTTGTCGAAAGCGAGGGTTTGCTCGGTCGCCGCGTCGCCGTCTTCCAGTGAGCGGTAGGTGAGAGTCTTGGCGTCAAGATCCACGTCGGTCACATCGGTGCGCATGTGCATGGTCGCACCGGCTTCGGCCAAGGCGGCGGGAGATGAGTAGAACATCTTCTTCGGGTCGGACACGTGGTCGCCCACCCACAGGGCGATGCCGCAGGAAAGGAAGGAGAGCGTGCCGTTGCGCTCGAAAACGTGAACGGTCCAATCGGGGTGTTCGGCGAGAATTGAGGTGGCGGCGAATGTGCCGGCGTGTGTGCAGCCAATAACGGCGACGGTGGTCATGAATGCTCCTTTGCTTGTGGCCATGGCGTCAGGTGCCCTTGCCCTGAATCGTAGCGTAGAAGCATGAGGAACACCGTGGGCTCAGCTGTGAGGAAGGTCACGTTTGTTGCGGGAGGTTGGACTTGGGGTCTCGGTTCAGTATCCGAGAGGGAAAGTTCACGCTTGCGGCTGCCGTCGTTCGGCTTCAGGCGCATTTCACCGAGTCGGCACATGGGTTATGGCAAACTAGACGATAGCATTTTGTGCAATTGTTCAGAATTGTTCGTATAGGAGAGTGGCGTGGCTGAGAATCCGGATGACGTGCTGCATGTTGAAGGCGGCAAGCCGCTGAATGGCACGATCAAGGTGCGTGGCGCGAAGAACTTCGTGAGCAAGGCCATGGTGGCCGCGCTGCTGGCGCCGGGCAAGTCGGTGTTGAAGAATGTGCCGGAGATCCGCGATGTGCACGTGGTCTCCGATTTGCTGCGACTGCACGGCGTGGATGTGGACGTGAACGGCGAGAAGGGCATCGTGACCATCGACGCCAGCCATGTACAGCTGGCCGACGTGGCCGACGTGGATACGCTGTCCGGCTCCTCCCGCATTCCGATTCTGTTCTCTGGCCCGCTGGTGCACCGTCTGGGTGAGGCGTTCATCCCGGCCCTCGGCGGCTGCGCAATCGGCGGCCGTCCTATTGACTTCCACTTGGAGACCCTGCGCAAGCTCGGCGCCACCGTGGATAAGGAACATAAGGACGGCATTCACATCACTGCGCCGAATGGTCTGCATGGTGCGAAGATTCACCTGCCGTACCCGTCTGTAGGTGCCACTGAGCAGACTTTGCTGGCCGCCGTGCTCGCGGAAGGCAAGACTGAGCTCTCTGGTGCCGCCACTGAGCCGGAAATTATGGACTTGGTCTGCGTGCTGCAGAAGATGGGCGCCATCATTTCCGTGGATGTGGATCGCACGTTCCGTATTGAAGGTGTCAAGGAGCTGCAAGGCTACACGCACACTTCGCTGACCGATCGTATTGAAGCTGCCTCTTGGGCGTCTGCGGCGCTTGCCACGCGCGGCGACATCTTCGTCAAGGGTGCCACCCAGCCGGAGATGATTACCTTCCTCAACGTGTTCCGCAAGGTGGGCGGCAAATTTGAGGTGACCGATAAGGGCATTCGTTTCTGGCATCCGGGCGGTGACTTGAAGCCCGTGGCCATCGAAACCGACGTGCACCCCGGCTTTATGACCGATTGGCAGCAGCCGCTCGTGGTGGCTTTGACTCAGGCGAATGGTCTGTCGATTGTGCACGAGACCGTGTACGAGAACCGTTTCGGCTTCACCAAGCCACTGGTCGAGATGGGTGCCACCATTCAGCTCTATCGCGAATGCCTGGGCTCCCTGCCCTGCCGTTTCCAGCAGCGTAACTACAAGCATTCCGCTGTGATCTTCGGTCCGACCCCGCTGACCGGCCGCGATATTGACGTGCCGGATCTGCGCGGTGGCTTCTCGCATCTGATTGCTGCGCTGGCTGCATCCGGTCCGTCCGATGTGCATGGCATCTCGTTGATTGACCGTGGCTATGCCGACTTCCGTGGCAAGCTCGAGGCGCTCGGCGCTGACTTCGACTGATCTTTCTGGCTTCTCTCATTGAGAGAAGCCAGAATTGTATTGAGCCGTTTAGTCCTCGAATTGTTTGGACAGCGGCACGAGCATCGCCGTGATTATTCCGAACAATACGGTGGAGATGAACAACACTGCTGCTACCGGCATCCGGTCATAGGCCCATCCGTACACCATCTGGCCGAGCGGCTGGGCGCACATGCTCACAGCCGCGGCCATGGACATCACTTTGCCGGTCATCGCTTCAGGAGTATTGAGTTGGATGGTGGGCACGGCGATGAGGTTAGTGAAACAGCTGGCAATCATTGTGCCACAAGTGAAGATGATGAGTATCATGAGCTTGGTCCATGCGCCGACCGGCAGCAGGAATACTATGCCCTGTGGAACCATGGCTAACGCGAGTGCGGCCATCAATCCTGGCAACCAGCGCATGGTGAGTTTTGCGGCGAACAGGCCGGCGATGAAGGCGCCTGCTACTCCGGAAACGCCAATCAGACCGTCGGCGATGCCATACACGGTGGCATTGAAGCCCAGCACGGTGCGAATCGTGTAGGGGAAACCGACGCCGGAGTATCCGATGAGAACGAAGTTCAGTGCGGCTGAGAACAACAACAGTTTGAACACGTTGGGACGGTCTTTCACAAGGAATCGTATGCCGGCTTTGAGGTCTTCGATTGGTGTCGGTAGTTCTTCGTCTCCGCGGTCAGGTGCGCTGAGACGGATAAAGCATTCGAGCGCGGCCGCGCCGGCAAAGCTCACGATGGTGATGATCATCATGAGGCGAATGCCGAACATGGCATATAGCACGCCGCCGAGGAAGCTTGGCAGCAGGGAGCTCAACTGCTGAACCTGATTGATCACGGCCATGCCTTGGCGCATAGTGGCAGGGCCGTACTGCCGGAACATCTGGGGAAGCGCGGCCTGTACGGTCGGCGTCTCGAACGCGCCGAGTACGGCGAGCAGCACCTGCATGGTGGCGATGGCCGCGATATTGAAGCCCGCGGCGGCGAAAACGATGGCGCTCGCCAGCACGAGCGTGGCGGAGATGGCGTCGAGTGCCACCATGATCGTGCGGCGGTTGACGCGGTCGGCCAGCACACCGCCGAACGGGGAGAGCAGGATGGTGGGCACGATGGAGATGGCCAGTACCGAGGCAAACACGGTAGCCGAGCCGGTTTCGTCCAGCACCCACATCGACATGGCGAAACGCAGCATCATATTGCCGAACAGCGAAATACCCTGGCCGGCGACCAACAGCACGAAGTCGCGGGAACGCGGCGGGCGCTGGGGGCTGTTGTCGTTCTTGCGTTGTATTGCTGTGTTCATTGTGAGCCTTTCCTTGGCTCCCCTCTCTGAGGGGAGCTGTCGCCGCAGGCGGCTGAGGGGAGTCTGTCGAACGTCATCATGCCTTTGGCGGTCATTTCGATAAGTTCGTCGTCGAAAATCGGCACGCCAATCGCGCTGAGCATGGCTGCCAGACACCGTACGCGGTGCTCCATCTCGGACAAACTCGCCGGATAGAAATACGGCATCAGCCAGTAGTTGGGCAGGAGCGAGAGCAGCTCGGCGGCCTCTCGCGGATATGCGGTGGGGATGGAGCCGTCTTTGACGCCCTCTTCAATCAGCGGCAGGAACCGTTCGGGCAGGTGCTTGCTCCAGATCCGCATGTTTGCGGCGAACGAAACCGGGTCGCTCAGCATGGGCATGGCGGCGCGCATGATCTGCACATGGTCCTGTGCGGTTATCGAATAGTGCCACAATATGCGGAACTTTTCGAGAGCGGTGAGGTCGCTGCGGCCCATCACCGATTCGTTGAAGTCGTCCTGCACGTCGTTGTCCCGGTTGATGAGCTCTTCGAGGATGTCTTCCTTGGATTTGAAATGATGGTAGATCGCGCCTTTGGAAAGGTCGCCGAGTTCGTCCACGATGTTCTGGATGGAGGTGTGCTCGTAGCCTTTGGTTATGAACAGCTGTTGCGCGGCGTCGAGAATGCGATTGCGCGTCACCTCGGGGTGCGCGTTACGTGCCATGCTGGCCTCCCTGCGGTATGCGGTATGCGGCGTTGCCGATCACTATAGATACCGACCGACGGTATGTATAGCGGTTCCGGTGAGCCCCCAACGTTTTCAGGGGATTGCTGATGGCCGATTTTCGCTTGGTATGTTTCGGAACATTGCGGGGGCGGTCTATAGGCATACCGGACCGCAAGTGTCGCCGTTCTCGGTATCCTTAGAAGAATGAGCCCTGAAGCCTTAAGTGAACTGATTTCCAACATTGCCCATAACCTCGTCGCAGCCGGCCAGGCCGGCCAGCTGACCGACGAGCTGATCCCGCCCATCGACAAGCTCGCCGTCATGCGCCCGAAGGACCGCGCGCACGGCGATTGGGCCTCCAATATCGCCATGCAGCTGGCCAAGAAGGCCGGCATGAAGCCGCGCGATCTGGCCGAGC
>OAUO01000648.1_pt1 | contig 14373 bp, 6 predicted proteins | sample 1495191 | NCBI WGS metagenome assembly OAUO01 (sample SAMEA2580046, study PRJEB22360) | human gut metagenome | biome: human gut; feature: human-associated habitat; material: faeces | place: Denmark | collected 2008/2010 | reverse complement strand
CCATTTAGCAAATAAGGCCAGACCTACGAACCAGTTACAGCCAATACCTGAAATAATTGCTTGAAGCCAAGTTGCTGCAACTTTATGTTCTGCAAGAGAAAGAACCTGATTTAAATAGGCGCCGCTACTGGTTAAACCTAAATAATGGCCAAAAAAATAGGCAACAAATAGGGCGCCAACCATATTTGCCAATGTAATTGTGACCCAGTTCACGAGTAATTCTCTGAAAGAAACCTTTTTAGCAAACCAAGCCGTACTCACCGCCATCATATTTCCTGTGATTAACTCACCCCCAGCCATTAAAATAACAATTAGACCAATTGGGAAAACCGCAGCTCCCACTAAAGCTTGAACACTGGCTAAATCTGCTGGAATAGAGGCGGAAACACGCACATAAGCCAAATAGCGAGGGAAATCATAGCCCCGCCGATAAATCCTAAAATGAGTTTTGCTACCAAAGGCTTTTGAATTTTTTTCTGACCATTTTCAATACTAATACTTAAAATTTCATCTGGTGTATACAAACATTTCACTTCCTTTGTTTTTTGTCCTCCTTTACTTTACCCTTATATCACAGAATTTCAAGTACTTTTGTGTCTTTTTTCACTAAAAACTGTAGTTCTTTTAATTTTATAAGAAAACATCCTGAAACAAGTCCTATTTCTTGTTTCAGGATGTTTACTTATCCGTTTTTAAAGAGTTATCTTTTCACTTTAAAACAATAGGTTGCTATGGCTAACGATAAAAAGCTCAGGCCTAGGAAGCTCCCAACTGCTGAAGATTGTTCCCCTGTTTTGGGGAATTTTTTCTTGGCAATTTTAGTCGTATTATCCGCTTTTTTGACTGTTCCTGACGATTCTTTATTTGTCTGTATCTGTTTAGTTGCTTGGTTTTCTGCTACTGATTCCTTTGTTTGACTAGCCTTGGCAGAGGGCTTTGAATTACTTTGAGCGTCATTAGGATCTTGATTAGACTCTACCGCGTAAATGACAGAATTCTGGCCTTTGCTTTGACTGTTTTCGTTTAAAGTGCTTGGGGTGCTACTCTCACTTGTACTGTTGGTTGCGCTGGTCGTACTTGAAGCACTACTTTCGCTGGTACTACTGGTTTTACTGGTTGTACTTGGTGTGTTGCTTTCATTTGTATTGCTTGTTTCACTTGTCGTACTTGAGGTACTACTTTCGCTGGTACTACTGCTCTCACTTGTCGTGCTTGGCGTGCTGCTTTCGCTGGTACTACTGCTTTCACTTGTTGTGCTTGGCGTGCTGCTTTCGCTGGTACTACTGCTTTCATTTGTCGTGCTTGAGGTGCTGCTTTCGCTGGTACTACTGCTTTCACTTGTTGTGCTTGGCGTGCTGCTTTCGCTGGTACTACTGCTTTCATTTGTCGTGCTTGAGGTGCTGCTTTCGCTGGTACTACTGCTTTCACTTGTTGTGCTTGGCGTGCTGCTTTCGCTGGTACTACTGCTTTCATTTGTCGTGCTTGAGGTGCTGCTTTCGCTGGTACTACTGCTTTCACTTGTCGTGCTTGAGGTGCTGCTTTCGCTTGTGTTACTAGTTGTCTCTGTTGATTTTTCAACTAACAGAAGTAACGCCGTTTTTATGGTTTGTGTTAATTGGTTAATACGCTTTTGTGCATCTGCAGGCGTTTTAAAGCCACCAAGTATTGGCTCTAATAATTCTTCATCTGACCAAGCAAGCAGTTGTTGTAACTGCTTAGAGCTTCCTTCGCCAGTTGTTGTATCTATTAAGGCTTCTTGCATGGCTTGCCAAGAGTCTGTGGTATATACAGATTCGTCTAATTTATGGACGCTTGCCAGTTCATTTTCTGCTTCTGCACGCTCTAGCGTGATATCGGCTTTTTTGACTAATACTTTCATTGCAGATTGCAAATTACTTGTTAACTGATCCACTTGTTCTTGAGTTTTGTCCCCACTCACCTGACCTTCTGCTAACAATTGTGTCGCCTGCTGATAATAGGAAGGAACAATCGTTTTAGGCCCAATGGCAGTGAATAGCTGCCAAGAGTAAACTGTATATTGGTTTGCTTCACCAATCGAAGCATAAACGGTTTGTAGCTGGGACAAATCAAGCTTTTTTGCAGGGGCCTCTACCGTCACCGGTACGTTCACTGTTACCAATGACCCTGTTTCATAAGTTAATTGAACAGTCACTTTTTGTTGGCCGATTTCATTTAAGACCTCTGGATTGACGATTTTAGCGGCTGGGACTGCTTCATCCGCGTCATTTGTATTTGCAACCAGTTGCTGCGGATCGATTGATTGTCCTTGCACAATCGTTGTAGCCACAGGGGTTGCTAAAGTATTTCTAACCGGAATTGGCGTATTTTTATATTGCTCATAAAGCGTTGGTGAAATTAATGATTCCCATGTTGCTGGCATTAAGCGATAGTCGGCCTCTGTCCAATTTTCTACCAATAATTGGCCGTTTTTAAGGCCATCATCTCGAGTATTGTCTTTCACAAAACTCGTTTCTGGTCGGAAACCACCGCCACTAGCGATTAACAATTCCCGACGTCGGTTTTGCGGAATATTGTGGTAGTTAACAAACTGATTGTTGATAAATACGCCATTGAACACATTGTTATTTCCTGTATGTCGATTGTATTCCATTCCAATTGCATATTGATTGTCCCAATACTTCCAATCAAAAATGTTATTAGCCACTAGCCAGTTGGATAATTCTGAAATAGCTCCCTCTGCTTGTGTTTCTGCCAAACCAATCTCTGGTGTTCCATACATAATGAGACCTGTATTTCGCAAATAATTATTCATAATCGTAATATTACGGCCTGATTTAAATTTAAATCCGCCAGCTGGACCATTTTGTAGTCCACGTAAATGATTCCCCACCACCGTGATGTTTTGAGCACCACGGAAATAAATTGCATGATCTCCCACCAGACCATTCAAGTCTTCATTATCATAAGGTGAATAGAAAAAATTATGTTGAACAGTTACATCCTTCAGCATATTAAAAGAATTAACCCCGGTGGATAGATAATTTTGTTCATTAGGTACTGAAATAGCACCAGCTTCAATGGCTGTTTGCAAACGTGTAATAGTCGCTGCTAAATCTGAACGACTGGTACTTTTAATTGCATCTAATTCTGTCACTTTTAACCCAAATAGATTGTCCACGATGTCTACATCTGACATATACTGGAAGCGACTTGGTGTTGAATAACCAACAATGTAAATCGCTCGGTTAAAATCAATCTTGGGTTGCATGTGTGCTGTGTCTCGCATGAAAATATTGCCTGAAATCTTAACGCCAATGTCTGCATTTAAATTGACCACAAATCCTTTTAATGGATTATAGAAGATATTGTTTGCTAGCGTTAATTGATTCATCAATTTCAAGGTCACATTGATGCCATCAAAAGCAATATTTTGAAGTCGTACATTGGTTTTCGTTCCGTACGTAGTGTCTTTCAGTTGAATCGGTGTACCTGTAGCATTATGTAAAATAGTGGCTCCTGTTGTATCGCCAATTAATTGATAATTTGAAGAAATCGTAATATCTTTTGACAAAGCATAACTTCCCTGTGGTAAAAATAATGCCCGTCCTTCCTTTGCTGTCTGACTCAGTAATGTCTGTAACTTCTCTGTTTGATCCTCTGTGCTATTAGGTACCATCGCTTGCGCGCCAAAAATTGTTGCATCTGTTGCATCAACTGGTTCAGCCGCTTCAGTCACCATTGGTAGACCCACCACCGTCAATAAACCAAATAGAAGAATAAGTATTGTTTTCTTCATGTGTTTTCCTCTTTTCATTCCGTTACTTCCAACGGCTTATTTTGTAAAAGTTGATACAGCGTAATAACACGACTGTCTTCGTATGCATAAATTTTTTTGAATTTTGGATTCATATGTAAGATACTTGTTACCTTTAACAAGTTTTGATTTGTGACTTCTAATTCTAAGGCCTCAACCAATTCCTTTAATCGAACACCGGCACTATTTTCTTCACAACTTAAGATTTCTTCAATTTGTTCCATCCGTTTTTTCATTCTATCCCGCCTTCCTTCCCTTGCTCTTTCTATTATATAGAAAAATTCTTGTGAGAACCCTCAATATTTTTTAACTGACTGTTAAAAAAAGTAGTAGTTCCTTTACTATCAATAGCTAATCATCTATTATTTACGATAAAAAAAGCAAAAAAAGTACCTTTTTGACATAATTTTCAGAAGAATTGACGCAGTATTTATTAAAAAACAACGAGAAAACGTCAATAAGTAGGTGTTGATTACCTACTTATTGACGTTTTCTTCTTGTCTTTTTTTACTTTTTAGAAAAAATTTTTTACAATTTATCGGACATATACCTCAAAAAAACCCATTTTTTTGATTTTTTATTAAAGTGACGTGGTTCTTTTCTCGTTAATTTTTACTATTTTTTGGTTCAAACGATTATATTGCTCAAACGTTAACTCACTTGAAAGTAAAAAGATCTCTGGATGGCCCGTTTCTACATCTGCCAAAGAAGTCACTAATAGTAAATCAATATTTTGCCATTCTTCTTTGCTTGCTTCACTGTATCGTAAGACTTCCAATGCATAAAACCGACGAAAATTATTTTCAATCGAAAGTTTCACCCGTTCTTCTTCCAGTACTGGCAAGCCTGATTTTAACCCTAAAACAATTTTTTGTTCACGATGAATTAAATCATTAGAAAGCGCCAAAACACTAGAATAACGCAAAGCCAAAAATTCTTTATTTGTAAATAATTCATTGCCTGTTTGTTCGTAAAGTTGATTTAAGCCTTGGCTTAATTCTTCTAAAAGAACTGGATATTTTTCTTTGACTTTATTCCAAAAGACATTATACATTTTCACATTTTGGACATAGTAAAGTTCGGCAAATAAATGTGTAGCAAACAAATAATAAAAAATTTGCGGACGAATTTTCTCCAATTGCGGCGTCATGTGTATTTCTTCTAATAAGAAATGTTGGACTAAATGAGTCAACATGTAAACAGGTGCTTCAGTCTCATCAAAATGCGCTAAAATTGCTTGTGCAGTGGCTTCATCTTGATAAAATTGGTCATTGGCTAACAAGAAAAAGTACACAAAAGTTAAATCGTTTTTGTTAAGGAAAAGGGTTGTAGCTGTCATCTCTTCTATAAAGGCTTGGTAATGTTTATTACCTTCTAAATAAGTTTCTTGCTCGGCTGAAGGTCGATATTCGGCGCCTTGCGCACTCCGGACTTTTGAGATAGCGACCATATATTTAACTCGGCGTGTCACCGTTTCCGCAACTTCTACGTTGAAAAAAGCCATCATTTTTTGGACGGTTTGTGCGACTTCCGTTTCTTGTATATAGTCAAAAGGCCAAGTATCACGGATTAAGTCCATAAAAATAGTGTAAGCAAAATGGCGCAAATACGCTTCATTGCCTTCAATTTTCCAGGTGCTTTTATTAATCACTAACCCCAATGGCGCTAAAATTTCTGTAAACCCTTTAAGCAAGCGCCGAATCGTGGCATCACTGGTATGATACTTTGCTGTCGCTGGCACAATTCCATTAAATCGACCCCAGAATAAATCTTCCATTACTTGATAAGTTAAACTATCCCGAAAAATTGCTGTATAAAGTTTCTGGAATGCTTGACTGGACGCCAAGTTCAAGCGATAGCCATGCCCCTTTTCAAAAGCCAAAGAAGCATCATTATCCACAGCATAATACGTAATGTCATCTTTTAGAAGTTCTACGTATTTTTTGACTGATTTTTTGTTTAATTGTAATTCTTCTGCTAACTCATTGATGTCAATCCAGCCTTCATTAATTGGCAAGTTTCTTAAAATAATAATTTTAGAAACGACATCTGTATCGAATATATCAACATATTCATCCCATTTCACTGTTCACTCAACTGCCTCTCTTCTGTTCTATTGTACACAAAATGAGAAATCTATTCCACGAAAAAATAACAGTTGTTTCTTTTATTCTTTCGTAGATGTGGACGTTTCAGGAACAAACACGTTGAGTCCCCCAGCTTCCACCGTTACTTTAATCGGTAAATCATCGGTAGGGTCGCCATCTGTTCGTGTTTGGACTTTCTTGTCTTTTTCGCCACTAATTTTAAATTGACTCCCAGAGAAATACACGACACCAGGAATTTCATTTAATTGTCCTCTGATAATTTTAGGTAAATAATAGACAAACTTGTAAAAAACTAACTTAGGTAAAATGATAATGTGGACTTCGCCGTCATCTGGCGTGGCATTGGCATCGAAATTGGTAAAGCCGCCAGCAGAATTCGTCATGGTCATCGTTAATAATTGGGCTTTGCCATGCCAACGTCTTTCATCGCCATCAATTTTTAGTTTGTATTTTTTCTTTTTCATTAATAAGCGGAAAAATTGCTTTGTAAAGGCTAAAGGACCATATTTTTGTTTCTCCTGTTGGGTCACATTTGCTGCTGTGTCCGCCAATAGTCCAATCGTTAAGGTCGAAATCATCACATCTTGATTTACCATCCCAAAATCAACTGGCGTGGTCTGTCCTGCCAAAATGGTCTCAAAGGCGTCTTCTTCTTTCAAAGGAATACTTAACACACGCGCAAAATTATTGACTGTTCCACCTGGAATAATCCCTATTTGATAGTCACGAATGGTGTCTTTAAAATTTTGAACGGCATGATGAATGGTCCCGTCACCACCAATGACGACCAAGACACCCACTTGATTTTCTTTGGCATTTTTCCGCATTTCTTCAGGATCAATGTCTGGATTGGAAGGTTGCAAAATAACCGCTTCCCCTTTCGCTTCTGCAGCTTTTTTAAAGCGTTCTGCAATCTCTTTACTTTCACTACTTCCTGAAGTTTCGTTGTATAAAACCATCATCTTTTCCATCATTCTATCCTCATATCTCTAACTAAATTTCTTGCACATGTAAAGTGTACAATATTTTAGCCAAAATACCTAAAGATAGCATCGAAAAACAAAGGCTGAGGCACAAGCGGTTTGCTCCAAGAACTCAGTAAGTTCTGTTCAAAGGCTAAACTGCGATGAAGGGTTACCTGAGAATGTCAATAAGAAGGAGCTGCTTTTGTTCAGTTGATTAGCTTAAGATGAAAAAACAGGCCATCCGTCGAAAGAACGGATGGCCTGTTTTTTTATAGCTTTTGCTTATTTCTTGCTCTTTTTATAGAAGAGCCAACTTGCCAAACTGACCAACAGGAGGCCGATAAAGACAAAGAAGTAATTGACTTGTGTGTTGGTTTTCGGTAAACCAAGCCAACCTGTCTCTCTAGCTGCTTGTTTCGTTGTTGGCTGATTTGGTTTTGTTTTTTTGGATAAAGGTTGTTTCTCGTTAACAAACGTGCCCGCATCCACGAGTTCAGGTTTGTCTTTCGCTGTTGCTGCAATAGTGAATGCGACAGCTTGCTTAGACAGTTGGTAACCATCCGGTGCTTTTGTTTCCACAAAGGTATATTTTCCTGGTTGTAAGTGGTTCACTTGAACTAACCCTTGGTTGTCAGAACGTAATGAACGAGCGACAGTTTTACCTGTCTCTGCATCTGTCACTTTAAATTCAGCACCTGCTAAGGCATTCTTTTGCTGATCAATTTTCACCAGCTTGGCAGCACCTTGGTAATTAATAAAAGGTGATTTAAGTCCCACAGTGGCTGGTTTGCCTTGGTTGTCTTTGGCAATCGTAAAGCTTGCGCTTGGCGTTTCATTAAGAAGATAGCCAGTTGGCGCTTGTGTCTCCACAAAACGATACGTTCCCGGTGCTAAGTTTTTCGCAATGACTTTGCCTTGCTTGTCAGACATCAGATTGGTTTGTCCATCTACGGTTTGCCCTGTTTCATCAATGACCTTAAACACCGCACCTGCCAATGCTTCACCTGTTTCGTTTTCTTTGGTTAATTGAGCAGTTCCTTGATAATTGATAAGATCGCCTAAAGCAATTGGCTGCTCTTTTCCTAATTGGGCGGTTACATCAAATGGATGTGGCGTTGTGTCTAACAGATAGCCTGTTGGTGCTTTCGTTTCCACTAAAACGTAATGCCCTTCATTTAGCCCTTTAGCGTAAATTTCGCCAGTCTTATCCGTTGTTATTTCAGAAACTTTTTCTCCTGCACGATTCAAGAATGTTATCGGTGAACCTTGGGGCTGATTCTGCTTATCGGCATTGTAAATTGCAAAAACTGCACCCGCTAAGGTTTGACCTTGCTCGTTGACTTTACGTCCCATTACTTCCGCTTGATAATTTACAAACTCTAACTCATCTAGTGGTTGTTTATCATTTGAATTCTTCTTCACTACAAAATAAATGGGTTGTTTATTGACGATATAGCCATCCGTTGCATCCATTTCGTCTAATTCATAACTACCAGCGCCTAAATCGTCCATAGCCAATGAACCATCTTTTTCAGCAGTTACTTCTCTTTCAAAGATTTTTTCCCCGTTTTCGATTCGATACAATTTAAAAATCGTTCCTGGAAGTGGATTCGCATTGGCATCAATTTTCTTAAAGACGGCGCGTCCTTTGAAATTGGCGAAGGCCCCTAATTGGAAGATCTCCGGGTCGCCTTTGAAATCACCACGAATTTCTACTTTTACTAATTCAGGATAAATAATATAATCTGCGCCATCTGGTAATTTTGGTGCTTTGATTTCTTTGTAATAATAGGTACCTGGCGCCAAGTCTCTAAAGATAATTTTGCCATCTTTGCCACTCGTTGCTGTAATCCCTAATGATTGTTTATTGTGATCATATAGTTCAAAAACAGCACCTGCTAATGGTTGGTCTGCGCTATTCGTTTTCACGATTTGGAAAGCCCCTTTGTAATTCACAAAGTTGTCACTAGCAACAACGACCGCTGGTTTACCAGCATTTTTCTCAGCAATTTCAAATGGGACTGGCGTGGTATTTAACAAATAGCCTGTTGGCGCTTTGGTTTCTACAAAGCGATATTTACCTGGGGCTAAGTGCTCTGCAATAATTTTCCCTTGACTATTTGTCGTCAAGCCTGTTTGAATCGTTTGTCCCTTCGCATCAAGCACTTTAAATGTCGCACCACTTAATAAGTGTCCATTCACATCTTTTTTGATTAATTTAGCTGCGCCTTGATAGTTAACAAAGTTAGCCGTTGCTATAACTGTTGCTGGTTTGCCCCGATCGCTTGCTGCAATCGTGAAAGCACTTGGTTCAGTGTTTAAAAGGTACCCTGCTGGCGCTTTGGTTTCCACAAATTGATATTTGCCTGGGGCTAAATCCGTCACTGTGACTTTTCCGTTTGCATCCGAAACTAAGTGTTCTCGAACCGCTTGTCCTGTAGTATCAAGGACTGAAAATTCAGCACCTGCTAATGGATTGCCTGCTTGGTCTTTTTTAATTAGTTCAGCAGAACCTTGGTAATTAAGCATTTTAACATGAACATCACGAATTTGTCCGCTCGTGTTTTGTGTCACAATGAACCGTTTGGGTGTCGTGTCTAAAAGATAGCCTGTCGGTGCTTCGATTTCTGTGAACTGATAAAGCCCTGGTTTTAAACTATCCACCTCTAACTGGCCATTTGCGTTGGTTCGATCCGGCGCAAGGGGAACTTCTTCCCAATGAGTAAACGGCGTGGTTACGGCATGCTCTAATTTAAAGCGTGCATTGACTAACTTTTTGCCCTTCTCATCTGTTTTTTCTAAAATTACTTTATTGACATTGTTTTTAATAATAGTTGGTTGTGCACCATCTGCTGAAGTTTCTTCATCAATAGTGATGACTTGACCTTTAGCTAATTCATCCGAAACTGTATAACCTTCTGGTGCTTTCGTCTCCACCAAAATGTATTGCCCTTGCGGCAACCCACCAAATGTGATAACCCCAGTGGCGTCTACTGTACCTTCACGTAGGACTTGTGTTTTAGCTTGGTCCCAAATTTGGAAATGGGCGCCTGCTAAAATAGTCGTCCCATCCATGGCTGTTTTCTTCAGCTGAATTTTGCCTTTGGTCCCTGTGGCATGCCCGCCACTGTGATCAATGTCAACGACCACATCGCCATTGTCATCCCCATGAACGACTTCTGAACCATTTCCAGTAATTGACACTTGGTTGGATACCGTGTCTGTACTCCCCGCTGCTGAAGAAGTCACTAAACTACGATATTCCATATAATAAGGTGCTTCAATATGGGCCATTTTAACGACAATTTTTTGTTGTCCTGTTTCATTATCGGTGGTAACTTCCAGTGTGTAATCTTTTCCTTCTTCTAAAATAACAGATTTATCTGGCGTAATAGTTCCGTCTTCTGTTACGTTGGTACCGTAAATCACCAATGACTCGGGATCTAGCACTTGGTTTGGTGAGGGTGTATCAGTAATAACCACATCGTCTAAAACCGATTGGGCGCCATTGATCATTACATGCCAGTACACATGATCTGGATCATCTTTGTGGTATTCGCCACCTTTTTTCACTGATTCGCCACCATGTTGAATAGAAACTTTTCCTGTCACATCACGTGAAGAACCTTGGTTTGTATAAGATGCGGTATTGTCATAACTAGCCGAACCTTCGATAACTTTTTCATCAACAGACGTCTTAAATTCAATCACATACGTACGACTATCATTAGGAAAATCAACACGCCAAGTATTTTGGTTTTTCTCGCTTGGTTCTTCCATTGTGATATCCGTCAACGGTTGCGTTGGTTTCACTTTTTCAACCGAACCATCTGGCTTCGTATTGCCTTCATAGACCTTCAAACTCCCAGCCAAATAGGTTTGATTGGCTAAAATTGGATCCGTTAAAAAGGCGTCGACTAAACGATTATTACTTAAATTAACCGCAAGCGTCCAAGTGATTTCTTTGGTGACGGCATTGTAAACACCGCTTTTTTGCGCATTTAAATCAAAAGCAGGTAAAGGTTTAAACGGTTTACTATCTTCTGAATGATGATTGTTTCCTGCTTCATCCGTCCAATCAATGGCAGCAGTATTTCGGTAATGGTCCAACGCGGGATCATTAGCGTCTAACTCGGTAACATCGAAAAAGGTAGTATAGGTTATGTGGAAAGCATCACTTGTTTTGGCATACTCCCCTATAAAACTTACCTTAAAGCCTGTTTCACCATCTGCATTACGAGTTATTTCTACCATGTAATCTTTACCTAACGTCAACTGAGCACCAGTGGTTGTATCTTTAACAACCAACGAATTGGGTACCATAGTTAAGCCAGGAACTGGTTCGTACGTATCCGTAATCACGGCGTTTTCCATCAAATAATTATTTTGATTCACAGCTAACGTCCAACCAATCGTTGAATTTTGATAATCAACTGCACCAGTGTTTTTAATAATGTTTTGTTGACTGGCTGTGCCATCACCTTCTGAATGCTGACCAGTGCCGACATCCACACGATTATTCACGGCAACATCGCCTTCGACAATTCCATCAACTTTGGTTTTATAATCAATCTTGACTGCGCCATTCACATCATGTAAAAAGTCAATTGCAAAGGAACCGTCTCCGTTGATTACCACTTTGTAATCTTTTCCTTCCACAAGTTCTGCTCCAACGACTTCATTTCCTTTGTCATCAAATGTCACTGAATATAAATGTAAAGAATCTGGTTCAAACGTTAAATTATCGCCCATTGTGTCTGTAATGACTGCTTGGTCTTTTGGAATGGTTTGTTCACCATAGTTGTAGTTAATTTCCCAAGTGAATTCTTGATTGGCTTCGTCGTAATCTATATTGCGCTTGTCTAACATTTTGCCATATGTGGCGGTAACAGTTGCTTCAGCATCTAACCCATTTGGATTATTATCACTTGTTAACGTCGCGTGATTTTTAAAAGGCACATCGCCGCCGCCATCTGGAATAACCGCCTCGTCAATCGTCGTTTGGTACTCAAGACGATACGCTTTGTTGGTGTCACCTTTAATCGTCACATTGCCATTTTTATCAACGGTATATTCATCTGGACTAAGTTCGCGACCCACTTCTTTAATTGTTCCATCAAGATTCATCACTAACTCATAGACTTTCACGGACTTAAAGGTATTCCCTGTTGGCCATGTTTCCGTCACAGTTGGATTTGTTTGATCTTTCATCGCTTGATTGATATCTACCGTCCAAGTAATCGCACTAGGATTGGGCGTTCGATCAAAATGGCCTTGTTTATCAATTTGTTGTTCGGTATCTGGGACAATTGGAATCACTACAGGCGGCAAATCTTCTTGTGTAGGAATATCAATCACCCAATCTCCTGGACCCCGCCCATCTGAATCATTCAAATGAGTATCTAAAGAAAAGTCCCCGTGAATGTCACTTTCAGACGTGATTCGCTCATTAAAGGTAAAACGAACCGTACCATCTTCACTAATTGTGTAGGTTCCATAGACATTGCCTTCTGCATCAACTAAATCACCTGAACCTGGTTTATTAGGTTTCAAATTGCCAGGTAATTGAAACTCGAAGTAATCGCCTGCTTTCATTTGTTCCCGCACATCTTCTGGAATCGACCAGTTAAAGTTCCAATGAATGGTCACATCTTCTTTATACGGCGGTGTTGCTGGTGTGCCATCAGGATTTAAATAAATCGGATCTTCAAAATTATCGATAATCGTTGTTTCATCACCTGTAAAATAGTCACTGATATCTGTTGGTCCTGCTACGCGCGGTTTGACAGTCGTAGACTCGGTTGTTTTACTTTCTATCGCTTTTGTCGTGCTGGCGACAGTTTCTTCGGACGAACGAGAAACAGAGGAGTTTGTAGATGCTTCTTCTGTTGAACCTTCATTCGCTGATGCGGCTGGCGAACTCGTGATTGCCGTTGATTCTGTCGGATCAGTACCAGTATTTAACGTCAACGCTCGTTGCTGTTGTCCATAAGAAAACGTCACATCTTCTGTAGCTGTAGGGTTCAACGTTAAGACTAACGTATCTGCTAACGCTTGCTGATTCAATTCAATTTGAATCTGTTTCTTCTGGTCATCCACTTGAATCTTGCGCGTATTATTGGGCGCTGCCCAATGTGCAGCTTTGATTGACACATTGGCACTGTAATGCACTACAACCTCTTGTGTTACTGGTTGTGCTTTTCCTTGAAGCGCTAAGGTCATTTCTTGTTGGCTGGTTTGCTTCACTTCTCCTAACGTTAACTGGCCATCGCTGTTAACATCTTCCGCCAAAGCCATGAGTGGTGTGCCATAATTTAGAACAAGTAACAAACACATCAACCCGTAGAGCCAACGGTTTACCATTGGTCCATTCTTTCTCATTTCTTTCATCCTTCCTCTACTAACGACACATAGAAGAGAACGTTCACTTCGTACCAATTTTTTATTTTAAACCAAATAAGTGAGTGCTCTTCTGTTGTCTTTCTTCCTTGCTAAAACAGACAGCCAACACACCTTTTCTTTTTATCTCCTCAAAACGCACTCTTGCTTCGAATGCGGATTCATTTTCTGCTTTTTCCTATAGACTCTTCTATAAGAATAAGAAGAGTATAACGAGATTTTTCAGCAAAAATTATCAACAACTTCTCCTCCAAATAGAAAAAGTTGATGAAATCCCAGAAACCCTTTTCATCTTTATGAAAACACGTCCTTATCCTTTCTTATTTTTACTATTCCTTCTTCCACTATACCGTTTTTTTTAATTTTTTTCATAAGAACTAACCAGACAAAAAAGCCTATTTGTATAAGCTATTTAAGCTAAAAAATCAATAGACTCAAATTATCATTCTTGTTATTTAAATGTTTTATATAAACTGGTTGTTTTTCTTAATAATTTTTTGCTCTATCATTTTTTGTCCATGTTTTCTTCCATTTGACACATTCAGTTCTTCTTGATTTTTAAGAATAGATACAGTAGCATAAGAACAACTAGTTCTTTCACTGGCAATTGTCAAATGTCATTTAGAAAAGAATGCCCTATCTGTATTATCTGAAAAATCAAACAATCATAACCAATTAGAAAGGTGGTTATTATGTATAACTTATTAACCAAACAGGAAATTCAGTTACTTTCCCTAATTGAATACTTGTATGACAGTAAAGAAAAAGTCCCCATGCAAGTACTCCGACGAAAATATGAATTTTCCCATTACAATATCAACAATTTATTGAATCAATTAACTTTGTTAATTTCTCGAGTCAATACACATGAAAATGTCCATAGAATTAGTTGCCGATGAAAATATCCCGATTGAGTTAATGAAAGAAGCTGTTGTCCGCGGGTCACTAACCTATATGTTAGCCCTGGATTTACTTTTAAAACGCTACACATCAGCCAAAGATTTTTGTGAAGAGCACTTTATTAACTTTTCTATTTTTAAACAAGTCAGTGACCGTTTAAATAATCATCTAGCTAGATTTAATTGTTATTTAAACTTAAAAAGAC
>OAUO01000646.1_pt1 | contig 14479 bp, 9 predicted proteins | sample 1495191 | NCBI WGS metagenome assembly OAUO01 (sample SAMEA2580046, study PRJEB22360) | human gut metagenome | biome: human gut; feature: human-associated habitat; material: faeces | place: Denmark | collected 2008/2010 | reverse complement strand
TTTCTTTATTCACAAAACTTTCGGCAAATATTTCTCAAAAACTATTCATAAACAACTCATTAACCGTAAAAAGTTACTACCTTTGAATCTGTTATATGTCTATTAATAATATAAAATGGTATGAGACAGAGTATAAAAGAACGAATGCATGCATTACGAATGACATTCCCCCCCAATTACATTAAAGCGTTTATCATCCCCAGCACCGATCCGCATTTGAGCGAGTACGTAGCTCCGCACTGGATGTCACGTGAATGGATTTCCGGTTTCACGGGTTCGGCAGGAACCGTTGTCGTCTTAATGAACGAAGCCGGACTATGGACCGATTCCCGTTATTTTCTACAAGCCGCCAAAGAATTGGAGGGTAGCGGTATTACTTTATATAAGGAAATGCTACCGGAAACTCCCAGTATTACAAAATATCTCAGCCAGAAGTTAAAGCCCGGTGAATCGGTAAGTATCGATGGCAAGATGTTCTCCGTACAACAAGTTGAGCAAATGAAAGAAGAACTTGCAGCATACAGTTTGCAGGTTGACTTATTCGGTGATCCGCTGAAAAGGATTTGGAAAGACCGGCCTTCTATACCTGATTCTCCGGCCTTCGTCTATGATATTGAATATGCCGGTAAAAGTTGTGAAGAAAAAGTTGCCGCTATTCGTGCCGAATTAACAAAGAAAGGAGCGTATGCCTTATTCTTATCTGCCCTGGACGAAATAGCATGGACTCTCAATTTGAGAGGGAACGACGTGCATTGTAATCCGGTAGTAGTCAGCTATCTGTTAATCACGCAAGATGACGTGATTTACTTCATCTCACCGGAAAAGGTTACAAAAGAAGTGAACGAGTATTTAAAAGAACAGCATGTCAAGTTGAAAAACTACGATGAAGTAGAAACTTACTTGAATACTTTTACAGGCAGAAATATCCTTATTGATCCCAAGAAAACAAACTTTGCCATATATTCTGCAATTAATCCGAAATGCAACATTATACGTGGTGAATCTCCTGTAGCTCTATTAAAGGCTATTCGAAACGAACAAGAAATTGCAGGTATTCATGCAGCTATGCAGCGGGATGGCGTTGCGCTCGTCAAATTCCTCAAATGGTTGGAAGAAGCAGTGCCTTCCGGCAAAGAGACAGAACTAAGCGTAGACAGGAAATTACATGAATTCAGAGCAGCCCAGCCCCTTTATATGGGAGAGAGTTTCGACACTATTGCCGGATATAAGGAACACGGAGCTATTGTGCATTACTCCGCAACTCCGGAAAGTGACGTTCCTCTTCAACCCAAAGGTTTTCTTCTTTTAGATTCGGGAGCCCAATATCTGGACGGGACTACCGACATTACCCGCACGATCGCATTAGGTGAACTAACTGAAGAAGAAAAAACGGATTATACTTTGATATTAAAGGGGCATATTGCATTGGCTATGGCTAAGTTCCCAGTCGGAACCCGGGGCGCCCAACTTGATGTTCTCGCCCGTATGCCGATCTGGAAATATGGAATGAACTTCCTTCATGGTACAGGCCATGGTGTCGGGCATTTCCTCAGCGTGCATGAAGGACCGCAAAGTATCCGCATGAACGAGAACCCTGTCGTATTACAACCCGGCATGGTTACTTCCAACGAACCGGGAGTTTATAAAGCCGGCAGTCATGGCATCCGCACCGAGAACCTGACGCTTGTCTGCAAAGACAAAGAAGGTATGTTCGGAGATTATCTCAAGTTTGAGACGATTACTTTATGTCCTATTTGTAAAAAGGGAATAGTCAAGGAAATGCTGACAAATGAAGAAATTGAATGGTTAAACAATTATCATCAGATTGTCTACGAAAAGCTGTCACCGAATCTTAACGAAGAAGAAAAAGTTTGGTTACAGGAAGCGACTGCTTCTATTTAAGCCAACCTTGCTTAACACCCGGATGTCATACAACATAGGGCAGCATTAAATTAAAAATTTTATTAGGAACAAATACTTTATGGCTTTAATAAAATCTGTACGCGGCTTTACTCCCGAAATCGGAGAAAACTGCTTCCTCGCAGACAACGCAACTATTATAGGAGATGTAAAAATAGGAAATGATTGCAGTATATGGTTTAGCACCGTATTGCGCGGTGACGTCAATTCTATACGTATAGGCAATGGAGTTAACATCCAGGATGGAAGTGTTTTGCATACATTATATCAAAAATCAGTTATCGAAATCGGCGACCATGTTTCCGTGGGACATAACGTAACCATACACGGAGCGACTATCAAAGATTATGCTTTAGTCGGAATGGGATCGACCATACTAGACCATGCTATAGTCGGTGAAGGAGCAATTGTAGCTGCCGGTTCTTTAGTCCTAAGTAATACAGTAATCGAACCTGGAAGTATTTGGGGTGGAGTACCTGCCAAATTTATAAAGAAGGTAGACCCGGAACAAGCCAAAGAATTAAACCAGAAGATTGCTCACAATTATCTGATGTATTCGCAATGGTATAAAGAATGATTTTTTAGTAAAATCGGAAACAAAGCTTCACTCCTTCTTACACTTAAAACATAAGAGTAAGAAGGAGTTTTTCTTGTATTACCCGTATCAATCATCATTGACTTCCAAAGTCCATATTCATCTTATTTAACCCTCTGATAATTGAAATATTACGAAAGATCCGTAGATTTGTAAAAGATTAAATCGAGGCAGTGAATCAACAAACATTCACCTATTATGAAAATAAGACTACTACTTACAATTCTCTTACCGACAGCAACAATAGCTGCCAATACCCAAATCATGGAAAGAACGTTTTTAAAGAAAGTACTTACCAAGTTAGAAAAGATTGAATCTGCGACATATTACGTCACTGACGAAAGCCGGCAACCTGATGATTCCACCACATTATTCAGTAGCAAAGAGTTTGAGCTTATCGCAATAGAATCTTGGAGCCGCCAAGTATCTTCTATTCGAAATTACGCAAACCGGAAGAAGTTAAATGATACTATTCTAAACGCAGCCAATGAAGTAATCAAACAATATCAGACAAGCGGTGCCACACCTTACTTTTTCATTGTAGATCAAGAAGGAATCAGAAGTTATAGTAAAGAGAATACCGATAAAGAAATAATCCATACAATAAAAGAACTACTATGAGCAGACTATTTACCTTCCTTTGCCTGTCTTTGTTATTCAATCTAGCACAGGCACAATTACCGACCCCCGAGTATAAAAAAGGACAAGCCATCCTGAGTGGGACAATCGCCAATTACAATCCGGACGACAATCTGATATTCAAGATCGGTGCTCCCAATATCGTAATGGGAACAGCCGAGACACTTTATCCGACTGTTGAAGCAGATGGAAGTTTCACGATTAATATTCCTCTCTACCATAGTGCTCAAGTACGGATGATAATAGGAAATGCAGATTTAGTCATTCTGTTAAGTCCCGAAAAAGAGACCAATGTAACTATCAATTTAAGCAATCTGCCAGGAAAACAATTTGTATATAGTGGTCAGTATGCTACCATTAACAATGAATGGTGTCAGCCGGAACTGATAACAAAGATACCTCCTGTTTATAGAGATGGCGACTTATTGGATTCTATTGCAGGCATCAGTGCCAACAAGTTCAAGGAACGCTGCATCAACCAATACAAACAGTACATAGCGCACAACAACACACAGTCGCAATTCAGCGAAGACACTCGTACACTAGCCAATCTTTCATGCGCATTTGATTGTCTGGAAAACCTGCAAGCTACCCACTATTGTCTGCAAACAGCTTATCAGAAGAAAGAAAACATTACGCGAGAACAAGCTTTTGCAGCTTTCCTCGATATACATTTACCTGATGATTTTCACAACTACCTGAAAGATTTTCCTGTCAATCACCCTTTGGCACTTTATTGTTATAATTACCGTAATGTAGTCACAAACTTCTTATATGATACACACTATGACCCACTCTCTATGGAAAAATATCTATTGGAAAACGCACCGCTCACAAAAGAGGAGCAGACACTCATTCATCAATATGAAGCAGCTTTTAAAGCAGGAGTAATCTTCCGGCAGCAAAACGATTTGATGACACTCATCCGCAAATATACTAAAGAGAGAGACGACTGTAACTGGAAAATATTTTCCGAAGCCAAAAAACGTCTGGGGCATATCCTGCAAGACAGCACCTGTTTGCCGGTTGACTACATACGCGCAATCTATATGCGCTCCAGCCTTTACAACCTACAACCGTTGACCTCCCGGCAGGAAATCATGGCTTCGGAAATTACAAATCCTATATTCATAGGAATCATTCAAGACATGAACCGTCAGATGCAACCCCGGAAGAAGGCAACAACAAAGAAATATACCATCTGCGAAGCGCCGCAAGTGGCAGAAGAAGAACTGCTGGATGCACTCATTGCACGTCATAAAGGCAAAGTACAGTTTATCGATTTCTGGGCTACCTGGTGTGGCGGTTGCCGGCAGATTATCAAAGAATATGAGCCGCTAAAGAAAGATATAAGTGAAGACAAAGTAACTTTCATTTACCTCACCGGCCCCAGTTCGATAAAGAAGACATGGGAAATACTCATAGAAGATATCGCAGGCGAACATTACTGGCTGGACAAAGAGCAATGGGAATATCTTTGGACACATTTTCAAATGACAGGGTTACCGATGTATCTGCTAATAGATAAGCAAGGGAATATAGTGAAACGATTTACTCACATTACCGCCAAAGAATTAAAAGATTTACTGGAACAAGAAATCAATAAGATATAAGTCCGTACAAATACTAATAAAAGAGAATTGTTTTTCAGGGCAGGATTTCGGAATATGAAATCTCCTTTAAGAAGAGAGAAGTCCCCTTATTTTAGATTGACCCATTACAGAGAACTAAAATTAGGGGACTTTTATAATTAGAAATTAATCATGTGCATAATCTTCTCCGTAGCTCCGGCGTTGCTTGTCACATAATACCCCGCATTTGTACCGGTTTCACGCAAGAATACCTCATCAGTCCGGAAACGATCCAGCAAAGTTTTCAGTTCATCATAATCTTTGATAGAATAGGCTCCTTTTGCTTCCAGCAATTGAACAGCTTCCATAAATTTCTGGTATTTAGGTCCGAAAATCACAGGAATACCATACACGGCTGCCTCCAAAGTGTTGTGAATACCAACCCCGAAACCACCCCCGATATAAGCTATTTCTCCATAACGATAAATAGAAGAAAGCAATCCGAAACAATCAATAATGAGACAGTCAGCTTTCAATACATTCTTTTCGTCGGCACGGGTATAACGCACGTAAGGACGTTTCAGTTTGCTGATAATCTCTACCAGGTGATTTTCATCAATTACATGGGGAGCTATAATCAGCTTCATTTCCGGGTGATTGTTGAAATACTCAAGGAATAAATCTTCATCCGGTCCCCAAGAGCTTCCCGCCACAAAAGTAAAGGTATTGTCTCCTTTGAACAGTTTCACTAACGGAAGATCTTTGGCTTCCTCGCGAATCTGCAATACCCGGTCAAAACGGGTATCACCCACTACCGTCACACGGTTAATACCTATCTTTGACAAATAACGTTTGGAAGTCTCATTCTGCACAAACAGGTGGTCGAAATCCTTCAACACATTCCGATATGTCCCTCCATACCATTTAAAGAAGATCTGATCGCGGCGGAAAATAGAAGACACACTATACACCGGGATACGGCGTTTATGCAGTTCGTCCAGATAATTTTTCCAAAACTCGTACTTGATAAAGAATGCCATGCAAGGGTTTGAGATATCCAGGAACTTCTTCACATTCCGCGGTTTGTCAAACGGCAGATAGCAGACAATATCCGCTCCCCGGTAGTGCTTGCGCACTTCATAACCGGACGGAGAGAAAAAAGTAAGCAATATCTTATAATTCGGATATTTTTCCCGAATCATTTCTATCAAGGGACGTCCCTGCTCGAACTCACCAAGCGAAGCGGCATGGAACCAGATATACCGCTCCCCTTTCTCCACCTGTTGGCGTAGAAGTTCATATACCACCCAATGCCCTTTCATCATCTTCCGGGGCTTGCGGCTAAACGGAGCAGCCAAATGGACGAAAAAGTCATAAATGACTATTGCCAGGTTGTAAAGCATAGTACTATGTATGGGGAAAAATAAAAACCCTCTCCCCCCCGTTTAAACGGAGCCACAGTCTCTTCCTTACCCAATACCCAGGAAATGTCGAACATGTGCGGGCCTTTGCCTTCGCCTACCAGAGTCAGACGGAAAGCATTCATGATATTACCTGTATGATAACCTTTTTCCGCAATCCAGTCCATTACGACCTTTTCCTGCCCTTCAATACTAAAATCTTCAATGCCGGCAATTACTTCCGCCAATTCGGTCATACACTTAGCCGAATCTTCTTTCCAACGTTTCTTTACTGTCTTTTCATCATATTCGGTAGGAGCCACAAAGAAGAAGCTGCATGTCTCCCACAGTTCCTTTACGAAACTTACGCGGTCTTTCATCATCCCGACCACAGTAACAACCTTCTCGAAAGGAGCCTCCACACCGTGTTCTTTCAATACAGGCACAAACAGTTCGGCAATCTCTTCATTCGGTTTCTGCTGGATATACTGGTGGTTGAACCAAATACCTTTCTTATAATCAAATTTAGCACCCGACTTACTGCAACGGTGCAAGTCGAATAACTTTATAAGTTCGTCCATTGACATCACTTCCTGATCGTTACCCGGATTCCAGCCAAGCAAAGCAAGGAAATTGATGACAGCTTCAGGCAAATAACCGGATTCACGATAACCGGAAGAAACCTCTCCCGATTTCGGATCATGCCATTCCAACGGGAATACGGGGAATCCCAGACGGTCACCGTCACGCTTGCTCAGTTTGCCGTTGCCTTCCGGCTTCAAGAGCAGAGGCAGATGAGCAAATTCCGGCATGGTATCTTCCCAGCCGAAAGCACGGTACAACAGTACGTGCAGCGGAGCGGAAGGTAACCATTCTTCCCCACGGATCACATGGGAAACCTCCATTAAATGATCGTCCACGATGTTAGCAAGGTGGTAGGTAGGCAGTTCATCGGCCGATTTATAAAGAACCTTATCATCCAGAATAGATGAGTTGATAATCACTTCACCACGGATCAAGTCGTTCACACGAACATCTTCGTTCGGTTCAATCTTGAAACGGACTACATATTGCTTGCCTTCCGCAATCAGTGCATCCACTTCTTCCTTCGGCATAGTCAGTGAATTACGCATCATCCCTCGGGTAGATGCGTCATATTGGAAGTTAGCAATTTCCGCACGCTTGGCGTCCAGTTCCTCCGGGGTATCAAAGGCGATGTATGCTTTTCCATTCTCCAGCAAAACCTCTACATATTTCTTATAGATTTCGCGGCGTTCCGACTGACGGTACGGGCCATGTTCCCCACCGAAGCTCACACCTTCGTCAAAGTGGATACCCAACCACTTGAAAGATTCGAGTATATACTCTTCCGCTCCCGGAACAAACCGGTGAGAGTCAGTATCTTCTATACGAAATATCAGGTCTCCGTCGTGTTGACGCGCAAATAGATAATTATACAAAGCTGTACGCACACCACCGATGTGCAATGCTCCCGTAGGACTCGGAGCAAAACGAACTCTTACTTTTCTTTCTGCCATAATTTGGGTTAGTATAGGTAAATCGTGGCAAAATTAAACCTTTTTTTCCACACTATTGTTTTTTTTTGTACTTTTCGCAAAAATTTCAATGCGTATGGAACATTTGAAGAAGAAAAAGAGTTTCTCATGGAGAGATTTGCTATATAAATCACTGCTATTTGTGGCTACTGTGGCACTGATTGTTTATTTCTTACCGCGCGACGGGAAGTTCAACTACCAGTTTGATATAAACAAACCCTGGAAGTACGGGCAGTTGATAGCTACTTTCGATTTTCCTATCTATAAAGACGAGGCGGTGGTGAAGCGCGAACAAGACAGTCTGTTAGTTCTTTTTCAACCTTACTACGAGCTCGACAAGAAGATAGAAAAGGACGCCATCAGCAAATTGAAGGAGAACTATCATACGAACCTGAAAGGGATCCTTCCATCCATAGATTACCTGCGGTATATCGAACGCACGCTCAAAGAAATCTATCAAGCAGGGATTGTATCGACAGAAAACATACAGCAACTGCAAAAAGACAGCACTTCGTCTATCATGGTTATAGACGACAAGCTAGCCAACCCGCATCCCACCGAGGAGATTTACACGGTGAAGAAGGCTTACGAATACCTGCTTTCGGCTGACTCTACCCATTTCAACCGGGATATTCTAAGACAATGTTCGTTGAACGAATACATCACTCCCAACCTCACTTTTGACGAACAACGCACCCTGACTGCCAAAGAAGAAATGCTGAACAACTATTCCTGGGCGAACGGGCTGGTAGTCAGCGGACAAAAGATTATCGACCGAGGAGAGATCATCAGCCCGGAAACTTATAATATTCTGGAATCAATGCGGAAAGAATCCATTAAGCGGAATGAGTCAATGGGGCAAAGCCGCCTGATTCTCGGAGGGCAGATTCTGTTTGTGGGTATGCTGATGTTGTGTTTCATGCTTTATCTTGATTTATTCCGGAAAGACTATTATCAACGGAAGGGCAGTTTGTCGCTGCTGTTCACTTTGATTGTATTTTACAGTATAGTCACGGCTTTCATGGTCACACACAATATATTCAATGTGTATATCATCCCCTATGCGATGTTGCCGATCATTATTCGTGTGTTCCTCGATTCAAGGACCGCTTTCCTGACACACGTCATCACGATATTAATATGCTCCATATCCCTACGCTTCCCGCATGAATTTATCCTGACCCAGTTGGCGGCGGGACTGGTTGCGATATTCAGTTTAAGGGAATTATCCCAAAGATCCCAGCTTTTCCGGACGGCGCTATTAGTCATATTGACTTATGCCGCCATTTACTTTGCCTTCGAGTTAATGACGGAGAACGGGCTTTCCAATGACTTCTCGAAACTGAATTTGCGGATGTACACCTATTTTATAATAAATGGAGTTCTGCTATTATTCGCTTATCCGCTGTTGTTCCTGTTGGAAAAAACATTCGGATTTACCTCCAATGTCACTTTGGTGGAACTATCGAATATCAATAATGACTTACTGCGCCAGATGTCCGAGACGGTACCAGGAACTTTCCAGCACTCCATGCAGGTAGCCAATCTTGCGGCAGAAGCAGCTATCCGCGTCGGTGCGAAAAGCCAGCTCGTACGTACGGGAGCTTTGTACCACGATATCGGAAAAATGGAGAATCCGGCTTTCTTCACCGAGAACCAGTCGGGAGGGGTCAATCCGCACAAGAACCTGAGCTACGAACAGAGTGCACAGGTCGTGATCAGTCATGTCACGGACGGATTAAAACTAGCCGACAAACACAATCTGCCTAAAGCCGTCAAAGACTTTATCAGTACGCATCATGGACGGGGGAAAACAAAATATTTCTATATCTCGTGGAAAAACGAACATCCGGACGAGGAGCCGAACGAAGAATTATTCACTTATCCCGGTCCGAACCCGTTTACTAAAGAACAGGCCATCCTGATGATGGCGGATGCCGTAGAAGCAGCTTCACGCAGTCTGCCGGAATATACGGAAGAAAGTATAAGTAACCTGGTCGACAAGATTATTGACTCCCAGGTTACAGAGGGCTACTTCAAGGAATGCCCTATTACTTTCAAAGATATTGCCACAATAAAAACTGTATTCAAAGAAAAACTAAAGATTGCTTATCATACCCGGATCAGTTATCCTGAGTTAAAGAAATAAGCAGGCCGGAACAGGCATCTTCCAAAATATCCAGCACATACTCGAAACCTTCGGCCCCACCATAGTAGGGGTCGGGGACATGATCTGCGGGGATACGGTTGCAATATTCCGTCATGCGGTGAATCTTCTTCCATTCTTCGGGAGAGGGAGCTTTATCTTTCAGGTCCTCAATATTACGGTCATCCATACCGATAATCAGATCAAAATTATAAAAGTCCTCTGTCCGTACCGGGCGTGAACGATGCACCAGTTGATACCCCCGACGGGCAGCGTGGGCACGCATCCGGCTGTCCGGCAACTCTCCCTGATGGTAAGACAGGATTCCGGCGGAGTCTATCACAAACTCTTTCTCCAGTCCCGCCTCCTCTATTAAATGAAGCATTACACCCTCTGCCGTAGAACTACGGCAGATATTTCCCAAGCAAACAAATAATATTTTCTTCATAATAAACTTTTAATACTTGACAATATGCCACAAGGAAACCTTGCTCCGGTGTTACGCCGGTTAGAATGAGTTCAAAATCTGATTCGCCCGGTTCACGGTGACAGCTGCCGGGATCTCCGGCATATCCCCCAAGTTGAACGGAGCCAGCATTTTCTCAATCTTCTTCAGTCCGGCTTTATTTCCGTTCTTCTCAAATTCCTGACGAAGAATATTTATTTTCTCATGTGCCTGTACTCCTTCGATCAAACGTTCGAAACGGATACAGCTACGTGCTCCGGGGTATACCAGATAAGTATCTCCGGCTGCCCAGGTACGGAAACGGGAATCGAGCAACGGCTCCAACGGCCAACTGTTGTACGCCCAACGCAGATAACCGTCCAGATGCTTCTTTGAAGAATAGAAACTCATCCAGGCAGCTTCGGCCGGGTCGGAGAAAGTAAACGTATTGGGGTGTGCTTCCGTGCAGCAAGTATAATAGGTAGTGCGCTTATTCTCGGCTTTACGGCGGAGACGTACATCTTCGGGATAGTTCTGACCGATCACAATGCAATAATCATACAAATCCGGCTCAATTTCCGCATGATAATTTCCTGCCAGTGAAACTTTAAAATCCGGATCAGCCTTACGAATCACTTTCAGAGTCTTCTGCATTACGTCCATTGGGCGCTCATCCATAGCAATCGTACAAATATCAAACCAGCCTTTTTCTTTGAGATGTTTTGCAAAAGAAGCAAGCATTGCCACCCACATTTCTTCATAAGCCTGTTCGCCCGGTGCGGTCTTCACAAATTTCAACGAGTTCGTAGCCTGGTCGTAATACTGGAAAGACAGTTTCCAGGGAACCATTGAATAACAGTTTATCTGCTTGTCAATGCCGACACTCATCATAAATTCCACCCAACGGTCAAAAATGGTATAGTCAAACGTCCACGTACCGTCTGCACGTTTTATCCAAGTCACCATTGTGTCGAAATAATCTTCCGTCTGCCCATTCCAGGGTTTATGAGTCAAAGTAGCCGTAATAATCTTCTGCCCGGCATTTGCCAGCATTTTCATCAGAGGGCGCATAGCGTCCAGATGCTCCTGGCTCCATAAAGGCACCTGATAATAACGGGCTACGGCATACGGGCTTTGCCACAAATCCAGATGAAAAGCCCATTCCGAGGGTTGGGGAAGTACGCGGGAAGAAACCGTAATCTCAAGATTGAGGCGCTGTAACAGATTCGAGCCATCGTTAACCAATAACTGTCCTTTATAAGTTCCGGGAACCGCAGACTGGGGAATCCAGCATTGTACCCAGATAGGCTGAACAGTACGAGCAGGCAAAGCCATCGTTTTCAGTTCCGAGTCAATCGGATCGGCTACCAATAGAGAGTCAAAGTCCACCGACTTCCGATAGCCGCACGCACCTCTTCCGTCTTTGTTCAGTTCGTCCGTCATGACGTAGCGGACAAAGCCGGCTGTCAACGCATCTCCCGAAAGAGAGTTCCCCTTCTTATCCTTAAAATCGGTAAAGCTGAAATTCAAGTCCTTCAGCTCCGTGCCTGTCCACACGACCGCTTGGGCATTCACACGTTCGCCGCGCCAGCCTTTCAGAGAGGTGTTCGTGGTTTTCTTCAAAGCCGGAAGCTGATGTTTCGCGTAGCGGACATCAATCGTTCCCCACGACACTTGCGGTGCCGTGACTGCCGCCCATTCTTTTTCGGAAGGTGCCGCAGGGTCGGGCAATTCCTGATAAGCCTGTAAAGGGAACTTCGGTTGTCCTGTCGGAACGCCGCACTGGGTTACTCCTTGCTGGGCAAACACAGAACCCATGCTAAGGAAACAAGTCAGAGAAAAAATTGTAAATCGTTTCATGGTTAGTTAATTAAATTAATACAAGGTTTATTAATAAGGGGGAATAATTTCTTTTATCACATAGGGTCTACATCATAGTAGACTATCAGGGACTTATAACGCTCATCCTCTATCATCTCCCGTTGAATGCGCAAAAGCAGTTCCCGGGCACGCCCCATTGGGGCATTCTGTTCTATCTTCACAACGATCTTTTTGATGAACAGTGTCTGGATACGGGCAACAGGAGGTTTATCCGGTCCCAGCACCCGGTTGCCGAATACTGCCCTCAACTTGCCGGCCATTACCGCCGCCATTTGATCCAGCAACGACTCATTATGATTTTTCAGATAAACATATACCAGGCGATAATAAGGAGGATAGTGGAACATCTGACGTTCCGCCAGTTGCCCGCCTACCATATCTTCATAGTCATTGGCAATCACCTGATGAATAATAGGGTGGTCGATACTCTTGGTCTGGAGTATCACACGTCCGCGTTTATTCTTACGCCCGGCGCGTCCCGCTACTTGTGCCATTAGCTGGAAGGCACGTTCGTAAGAACGGAAATCGGGATAATTCAACATCGTATCGGCATTCAGTATTCCGACGATACTTACATGGTCGAAGTCCAAACCCTTCGACACCATTTGCGTACCGATCAGAATATCGGTCTTTCCCTGTTCAAAGTCTGCAATAATCTTTTCGTAAGCAGAGCGGGTGCGGGTGGTATCCAAATCCATACGCGCCACGGCTGCTTCGGGGAAAAGGATTTTGATGTCGTCCTCAATCTTTTCCGTACCAAAGCCGCGGTTCACCAGTTCCGTACCTTCGCAAGCGGGACAGGCCTTCGGAAGTTGATAGGTATAGCCGCAATAGTGGCAGGTCAGTTGATTGATTCCTTTGTGGTAAGTCAGGCTCACATCACAGTTTTTGCACTTCGGCACCCAGCCGCAAGTACGGCATTCTATCATGGGAGCGAAGCCGCGACGGTTCTGGAAAAGAATCACCTGTTCCTTCTGTTCCAGGGCTTCTTTCATATATTGTACCAGCAAAGGCGAGAACTGTCCGACCATTCGTTTCTTACGGTGCAGTTCCTTGATATCTACCGGGATAATCTCCGGCAACTGAATCTCTTTATAGCGTTCTTTCAGTTGGACAAAGCCGTATTTTCCGTCCGTCGCGTTCTGCCACGTCTCGATAGAAGGAGTAGCCGTTCCCAACAGTGTTTTAGCTCCATACATGGCAGCCAGTACAATAGCTGCGCTACGTGCATGATAACGGGGAGCAGGGTCTTGCTGCTTATAAGTATTCTCGTGTTCCTCGTCCACAATCACCAGTCCCAGGTTCCGGAAAGGGAGGAAAACGGAAGAACGGACTCCCAAAATAATATCATAGCCATTTTCTCCCAACTGTTTCCGCCATATCTCCACCCGTTCGGCGTCGGGAAACTTAGAGTGATAAATGCCCAGCCGAGAGCCGAAAACCCGTTGCAGACGTTCTGTAATCTGGGTAGTCAGGGCAATCTCTGGCAACAAATACAATACTTGCTTTCCCTGACGAATAGTTTCTTCTATCAGATGAATATATACTTCCGTCTTACCACTGGACGTCACCCCATGAAGCAGGCAGACATTCTTTTCCCGGAAGGACTGTACGATTTCATCGTGTGCCCGTTGCTGAAACTCATTCAACGTATTCAGTTCGACGACCTCCTTCACCTGCTGGTTCAACCGGCCGATCTCATGATGATAAATCTCAAATATCTTTTTCTCTACCAGACCGTTCAGAATGGAAGGCGACACATTGGCGCGTTGCAACAGTTCTTTCTTGGAGACTTCTTTCGGGACTTCATTTCCCAGAATCCCCGAACATTCCACATATTTCATCAACAATGCCAACTGCTTCGGGGCACGCGACAGGATATCAAACAGTATATGCAGCCGTTTTTCATCCGCCGAACCCGCAAGCCGCACCCGCGCCTCCGTCTTGGGTTTATAAGTACGCCTCAACTCCTCCTTTACAAAAATCGCTTCTTTATCGAGCAGCGACTTGATGACAGTCAGAATATTTTTTATCCCGCTCTCCTTCTCCAGCTTAGTGACACACTGCTGTGCATCCACGGCAAGCAAATCCAGAATGCGCTGTTCACGTTCCGGCAATGGTGCATCCGCTTCAAAATCGGGATTATACTCTACAATCGTTTCGCTTTCGAGTTTCAATCCCGAAGGCAGCGCCGCCTTATAAACATCCCCTTGCGTACAGAGATAATAATCGGCTATCCACTCCCAAAACTTGAATTGAACAGGCAATAATATAGGAGAAGCATCCAGCAATGCAGATATATCCTTCACCTCATACTCCGTCGGAG